>Ga0208010_1000306_pt1 | contig 17133 bp, 29 predicted proteins | sample 2_EtaG_FD_184074 | JGI IMG/M metagenome (GOLD analysis project Ga0208010, IMG submission 184074) | Marine viral communities from the Subarctic Pacific Ocean - 2_ETSP_OMZ_AT15125 metaG (SPAdes) (version 2) | ecosystem: Environmental > Aquatic > Marine > Oceanic | place: Pacific Ocean | collected... | reverse complement strand
TCATTCCGTCCATCGAATTTATTGTTTCAATATTCGATGGTACTGCCGATATAGACAATGAGGCGATAGAACACTTTCGCAGTCCTTTTGTCTATGGTGGTAAAGATAGCAACGACCTTAGGCTTTTGGTCAAAACTCCAAAACTCGCAGAGAGTGTTTGGAATGTTTTCGCAGTACTTCCCGCAGTTTTACCCTTGCTCGATGAAAAGGGTGAAACTGTCAACGGTGAGTTTGTTGACCAAACCGACTCGATGAAGTTAATGACTGCAATAAATACGCAGTCAAATACTTACCGACTCGAGGCGAGAAAAGGTGGTGTAAAAATAGACCTACACTCTGCAGTAGATATTACTGCAATTAGGAATGTTTTCGCAACCGCAGTCAATAAACTCGATGAAAAGGACGTTAGAAAAGATAAGTATAACGTCGGTTTCTCGAGTGCCGATGGTGAGACTAAGCAAATAGGTAAATTCACTAAGATAACTGCAGAAAATGAAAAGGACTTGGAGTTCTCTTTTGAATTGGTGCAGAAAATAAAAGAGGTAGATAGTAAAGAAGAATCTGCAACCGATAAAACGCAGGAAGTCGAAACCAAATAGCCGAATCGCCTGTTTTGCCAGAAGGGATGAAGTACAGACTTTGTCCCTTCACTTTTTTTTCTGTGAACGTGAAACTTAAGTATCTCATAGGAGACAACAGACAGGACATATGACAGTAACAGCAAACATATCAATCTCACAGTCACCGGCTAATATGCCGGGCACACAGAGATACCAAATTGTTGCGTCTGTCCCACATTCGCCCAGACCTATTGTTAGGTGGGCGATGTCTGTAGATGAAGCAGATACTATTCGCGACGGCATAATTTCTGAGATATTCAAACACAATAAAAAGTGTCTGGTCAACGTACAGACACCAACCCAAAAACACACCATATCTGACAAGCCATTAGGCTTCTCCACAGAGCGAGACCTGATTGGTAATGAAGTTACAGATATGGCAGAGTTTGACAAGTTACACCGCATCAGACGTTGGCGTAAGTATATCCCAGATGAACTTCTGACTGTTGATAATGATACTATATCTCTGTATGAACGAATACTCTTAGCTCTGCTCCGCCGGGGTTATCCGCAGGACAGTGCCAGAGAGGTAGCCCGTGATGCAGAGCTTAAGCAGAAAGAACTTGCAGAGTTTAATAAATAGGAGTAAAGCAGTAATGGTACATAACAAGATAAGAGTGAGAATAGACGCAGAATGTGAAGTCTGTGAAAAGAAATTCTCTACACAGGACTGGGTTTATTCTCTGAATCCTTGGAATAGCTTATGGCAGACCTTGTCCAATCCGACTTGGGCTGGAGAATTAGGTGTTCTCTGTTGTGGAAAAGAATGTGCAGATAAACACAGAGACGAGGAGTATAAGTCTGAGCTGTGGAACGCGGTACAGTCGGAGAAGTATAAAAATAATGATTGAATATCTTACAACAATCACTGTGATAATGCTTAGTGTGCTATTAGCACCTGTGTTATCTAAGTGGTTTCACCGGTTAATCAAAACAGGAGAATGATACAATGAAAACAGAACGCAGACGCATGTCTGTTCGTGTTCCGTGGTCGAAGACTACGCACGGACAGGTGATGTGTGCAGTGTCAATAGTATTGGGTATGATAGGCTGGAGGTATGGTATATTACCTCTGTATGTTAGCCTGTCTGTTCAATACTTAAAGCCAATCTGGACACTTACTCAAGTGTTGTACTTATCGTACTTAGTTCAGACTATTTACTATGGTATGGTACTGGCTATATCTTGGTCTTATCTTAAAGTAAAGTAAAGGGAGCAGAGAAATGATAGAGAGAATGATGGACAGAGCCATAGCGTTGTTGCTGTGGCTCTCAGTGATTTACTTTGGCGTACACGTAATAGTGTATCTTGTCAGATAAAATGACAGAGGAGCAGTTATGATTAAACGAATTCTGAACAAACTCAGGTGTTGGATATTGCATCGTTCTGCCTCAGAATATAAATTAGATTACTGTTACAGTTGTCATGTATGGCATCATGTCAGAAGGAAAGAGGATTAAATAAGAGGAGTCTGTAATGAAAGGCAAGAGACAGAAGAATAAGATAAAAGACAGGAAGTGCGTCCAAGAGATAGGCACAGGTAAAATTATACGTACGGACGGCAAGTCTGCACAGGCAAAGGTACAGTCCGGGGTCTGGCAATATGTTCCTAAGAAAGAATGGAAAGCAGTAGACAGGAGCAAGACCAACAAATGAAGGCAGACAATAAGTATAGTAAAGAACAACTGGTACGCTTTATTAAGGTAGGCATACCTGATAGTAAGCGTTCAGAAAAGAGACTGCGTAGAAAGATAAACTTCGCAGTCAGGAAGATTGCAGAGAAAAGTAATGAGAAGATTCTAAACAGGAATCACCAAGTTGATTTACTCAGTCTTATAGAAAGTGTATGTTGTTCTAATACTCTTCTCAGGGGAGATGCAGAAAAATTACTGAAGATAATAGAGGATGAGTAATGCCTGACTACAGACGTAAACATTACGAGGACTGGGCAGACATAATCAAAGGATTGTCAGACCCGGACGACAGACGTAGTACTGTAGAGATATGTCTGCGTCTATTTATATCCGACAACAAAAGATTTAATTCAGAGAGGTTTTTAACAGCTTGTGGTCTGGAGCCGGACTACCACTTAAAAAGTCTGGTGGCAAGGTTAAAAATAAACAGGAGCAAAGATAGTAATGAATGAAAAAGAACGCGGGAAAGCATACTCAGAGCATGCTGTAACAGAGTCTGCAACAGAGGTAATAGAAGCACTACATAGAAGAACAGTAAAAGAAGCTAAAAAGTTGGGTGTTTTTGAGGTAACGTCTCTGTGGAATAGGTTAGCAGAACGCAGTTATGAGCTTATGGTGATAATACAGGAAAATGATATGACAGAAGACCTTATCAGAGGCTTGATGGACAAGTACGATAATGACGAGGATGAGGTCAGGTTATTTCCTGTGGAGATGGAATTTTTAATTAAGTCTGCATTGGAGTTTAATCGAAAGGTTTCACGCAAAGTCAGTAAAAAGCTCAAGAAAAGCCCAAAAGAGCTTAGTAGGATTATGAAGACAGAGGCACTGGTTGGTGGTGTCGATGCAGAGTTTGTTCGTAATACGATAGAAAAGATGACAGGTGATGATTAGATAATTTCAGAAGAGTACGTATAACGCAGGGCAGTGGCTACCTCAGAGTAGAACGCTCCTCCTACAGCGGTATAACAGAGTCATTGTCCTGCGAAATAATTAGCGGGAGACTGCGATGAATAAAACAGTAACTACTAAACAGTTACATCAGAGCCTCAATATACAGGGGTATAAATGTAATAAAGAACTTGCTATGCAGGTCTGTGCTTCATTGAAGCAGAAACCTGTTGGTGGGGCATTTCTGTTTGGCCCGGCAGGGGCAGGTAAGACACATCTTCCAGAAGTCCTTCAAGGTATACTTGAAGCAGACCTTCACTATTATCAGGTAACACAGGGTACTCGCGAAGAAGATTTAGTACAGAAAATTCTTCCCGCAGACGATACCAAGACAGGGGTGAAGATACACCCCGGAATTCTGGTGAAGGCAACAGAAGCGACACACGGAAATAAACTTGTTATCTTATTACTGGACGAGTGGGATAAGACAAGACACTCCGCAGATGCATTTCTGTTAGACTTTCTCCAGAGTGGTAGAATATCTTTCCCCGGAGTCAGTGTTGAGGCCAACCAAGAGAACCTGTTAGTTTTTATTACTCTCAATGATGAGAGAGAACTAAGTGAGCCTCTGTCGCGAAGACTGCCAAAGATAGATTTTAAGATAATGCACCCAGAGTTAATACGTAGTGCATTAACAGATACACATAATGATAACGAATTTACTGATGCTGCCGTAGCTTTATACGAGAGATGTATATACGCAGGAGTTAAGAAACCTATTACGATACAGGAGTTACGACAGTTACTTGATGCTGTAGATTTATTAGAAGATGATGCAGACTGGAATACTCTTGTAAAACAATATGTAACTAAGAGCGACAGAAATCATAAAACATTACTTGAACATGAATCTGACTCTGAAAGTGATATAAATAAAAGATTAGACAGATTATTTAGAAAAGATGTAAATAACAGAATTGATGTAGCTAATTATGAAAATAACGGTATAGCAGTACCAGAGATGGTAGATGAGGATACAGATGATACTAAGATGCCAAAACTTAAGTACATAAGGAATGTAGACTGGAAGTTTGCAAAGTATAAGACACCTAAAGTACAATCACTGCGGGCTGGCTCAGGGATATATGGTATTATTCCATACAATAATAAAACCTATGATGCCTATGTCCACGATTTCGCAGACTTTCCCAAACGTAGTGCAAGAGACCTGCCCGGACCGGCCAGTGTTCAAGGCAGATATATAATAGTTAGGCGACCTATACCTCTGATGGAGGCTCACAAGGTACGAAGACTGGAGTCAATAGAAACGGAAGGAGAACTCTGTTTCTTAATGAATGATGTACCATATCACAGAATAAAAGAATTTCAAGAGACTTGTTCCAGTAGTGCAAGTTATAAATTTAGGATATTCAAGTTCTCAGAAGCGGAGATTATAGGTAGAATTGGTATGAATGTTGCAGAGGTACGATGGATAAACAATGCAAGACATAATGGCAGACTTGAAATCATAGTAAATTTACAGCGGTGGAATTATTTCAAAGATGCTATGTGCAGTAGCAGGGAATACAATAAGGCAGGTATGCTATCAGGTCTTTGGCTTAGTGGAAAAGACCTGCGTCACGCTTGTGAAAATACAGACAATAATGAATATAAGGTTGGTTGGGCTGTTAGGCGATACTATGCTAAAGGCTGGAGGAAGTCAAGACCGTGGCACGAATAAGTACCGTAAACAGAAACTGGCGCCATGGAAAAGATGGTGAGGATAGTATCATGGCAGAGAATGTCAAGAATTACTGTAATCTTTCTGTTGAAATGACTGAGAAAGCTCTTGATAATCCGAAAAATGCGATGATTTTCAGTGCACATATGAGAATTGATGAACTGGGAAAACATGTTAAGACTAAAAAGTATACTGCCGCAGAGAAAGAACAATTCAAAAAGGCATTGTCAGAGGCAAAACGTATTCTAAAACTTGCAGAAGCCAAGCAACAGAGTGAGCAAAATAATAAAACTGCCAAAGAGCAGAAAAAGATTGAAGTAGATAAATGGCAGAATGCTTCTAAAAGATATGCTACAGGACTATCTGCACCTAATCACAAAAAATCAGATGATACTATGGACTTGAGGACAGGTGAAAGTATGAGAAGAGTACAATCATCTGTGTCGCTTATGCTTAACAAGATTGCAGAGGACAACACCGGTTTTCCATACGAAGGTGATGAGTTCTGGGATATTGACAGACTTATGCAAAGGAGTTATACTAAAGCACAATTAAAGCACTGTAAATTTGACAGAGATAAGGAAAGTGTTGCATTTTTAGTAGATACCAGCCCCAGTTGTAGGGATATGGCGGAAACATATTCCAGACTTGTCTCCTCTGTATTGGATAGGGGTGATGTAACTCTGGTTAGGGCACCGAATGCAAGACCCATGCAGTATTATGACAGAGGTAGTAAAGATTGGCATTATTATTCACATGCAGCTACCAGAGACGATGAAGAAGATACAGAACTCTGGAAAGATTTATTTCGTGGACGTAAAGTTATATTCTTTGGTGATACAGATGGTGAATATATAGTAAGTGCAGCATCGCGATTCTGTGATGTATACTGGTTTTACAATGAAAGTTATGAGGATATTGATAGTTATACAGATAATCACAGTTCGTACCAACAATTTGAAGGGAAGATATATCTTTGTAATGATGTAACAGACTTTTTATATTGTGTTTCACAAGTAAAATAAAGGAGACTGTATGAAACATCCAGTAAAGAACACCAGAGAGTACAAACGCTTTAAGGCGATAATGAAATTCGCTCCAGAAATGTTGGAGCAGGACGGGTTTCATGCTCCATTTATGTTTTTACTCTGTAAAGGTAAGCAAGGTGTCATACCACTTGACTTGGAGACAGATAAAGACCAGATGGTGGCGATTATGAGAGGTATAGCAGGAGATTCAAAAGCTGATGCCTGTCTGGTAATAACAGAAGTTTGGGTCGCAGAGTTTGGACAAGACGGAGCGATGGAAGAGTTTAGAGAGTCTGGACTTGCAGTAAGAGATTATGAGAAAAAGACCGAAGCTCTGTCTATGACTTGGGAGATAAAAATGGATGATGAGGTTGTCAGAGGGTTAGAGATGATACCATTTCACAGGGAAGATGACAATATAGTGCTTGGTAAGAAACAGAAACAAATTGGTGAGTTTGAAGGCAGATTTGTCGGAATACTTAGTTAATAGGAGAATGAAATGTCTGCATTTGTTGTAGTAAAAAATCCCCCTGCGGATAAAGAGTACAGAAAGGTCAATGAGACCAGAAAAAGAAAGATGAAAAGACCTAAGCGTATGTCTGAGCCATTTAAATGTCCAAAATGCAGAAGGGTATGGCAGTATAAAGCGAGAAATGATACCGATTTCAGAGGTCCGCCTCAGTATTTAGATAATTTTCCCAGTTATGGCTGTACAGAATATATCTGTACGAAATGCAGAAAATAAATAAGGAGAATAACATGAAGTTAATAACAGATGAAACAGAGTCATATAACTATGGCGAAGAAGTAGCCTGTGATGGTTGTAATGAAGGAGAAGGCAGTATGGGGGGCTGTCTTACCGGTTCGTATGCTATGTGCGGTGATTGCTGTAAGAAATATGGCTATGATAAGCCAGACTATGAGTATGCAGACGAAATTAACGAGATATTTGACAAAGAAAAGACATTCAGAGAGAATGTTCTTGATTACAGAGAACGTACATATGGAAGCAGAGATTTGATTTTTAGTATAACACCAATAGGTAAATAACAGAAAGGAGATTAATATGGGATTTGACCTAAGTGGGCTTTCTCCAGACAATCCACAGGACGTACAAAAGCCTGTTATAGATTGGGATAGTGAGCCAACAAGCCAAGAGCAGGAAGAATATTTCAGAAACCTTGAGGCTTACGAGAAGGCAGTGCCGGGACATTACTTTAGAAATAATGTCTGGTGGTGGAGACCACTGTGGCAGTGCATAGGTTCTTCCTGTGATGATATACTTAGTGAAGATGATATCACAGGTGGGTACTATAATGACGGATATAAAATCAGTAAGGAACAGGCAGTTGGAATAGCAGAGCGTATGAAGTCTTTAATAGATAACGATACTATAAAAGACTATAAACTGGAATATGATAAATCAATTAACGAGCTTCCAGAGGATGACTTTATGCGAAGCTACGGTTTTACTGTAGAGAATTTGCAGAAATTCATACGCTTTTGTGAGTCCAGTGGTGGCTTTGAGATATGGTAACTGCAAAACGTACTTAACTTAGGGGTAATTACATAATGCAATCCTTCACAGATATAAAGGAAAAATAAAGATGCTAATAGAAGTAAAACAGTGGCCAGACAGCCAAGAAGTAACAGACGACGCAGAGTGGTTTCCAGTCGTATCGGCAAACCCTGAGAAAGACCCAATCGGTCCCAGTGCTTATGCCAGAATACTGCATGATGACGCATTTGCACGTTATCTTGGAGATAAGATAGCACACCATCTGTGTGTTCACTGTATAATTAGACTGGAAGATATAGAACGTAAACAGAAGGAAGACTAACTATGATAAAAAAGTGTAAAAAGACAGGTTGTAATATCATATACGAAACAACTTGGCAAGACCCTGTCAAGAAGGCGTCAGATAATGATATTATAAAAGACCATCTGTATAAAGTAATAATGAAGGAGAAGATAAAGAATGAAGGAAAGTTTGGAGTAGGCAGGACTATTATACAGTTCTTACAACAAGAGATTGACAAGCTACCATAAAAAAAAGGAAACAAAACAGTGGCAAAGATACGCAATCCAAAAGATAGGGCTATTAATCTGTTTGACTCAATTAGAGGAAGATTTATTATTAGCAAAGCACTGTATACAGCTATGGATATACTACAACAGGAAAAGCGTCCACCTAAAAGCGACATACAGGATATGAAACTGTTGGCAGAAGAGTTATTTCCTATCTGTGGACAACTGGAAGCTTACAAAGACAACACACGTAACAGTATGTAGTATGTATATATATATATATATACTCTTATATACTGTTATGTTGGTACTTTGTCCATTGTGGACAAAAAATCATTCATTACTATAAAAAAAGACTTGACATTGTAAAACTTATGTATTAATTTACATACAATCATACACGGAAAAAAGTACAAGCGGGAACAATGAAATGCAGAGCAAAGACAGTACTAAACGAATAAGAGCCAATCTGGACAAAACCTCTTTTGAGGACTTTAAGGCTCTCTGTGGATTCAGAAATGTAAAAATGGAAGAATTCGCAGGGACTATTATTCGGGACTACGTTCATTCTGAACTCCCTAAAGTTTTCAAAGACAGGGGTTATGGTCAGAACGAAGATAGATGACATATACGACGGATACATAGAAGGACTACGAGGTAAGAACGATTCTCTGCGATATGCAGGGAAACGTGGCTGGTTTCATGGTAGTAGTTCTGGTTCCTGTCTCCGTAAAATATACTACGATAGCGTCGAACAGGTAGAGCCAACAGAGAAAAGCGCAGACACCTTACGTCTGTTTCGCTTTGGCGACATACTCCACAACGACATATACGAAGCTATGACTGCGTATGCACAGTCAAGTGGTGCAAGAGTCTTGGTAGAGACTGAGATTCTTCTACCAGAATACAATGTCAGGGGTTTCCTTGACCTTGCGGTTCTGGATGACAAGTGGCTCTACGACATTAAGACCTGTAATTCCTTCAGATGGAAACGTATGTTTGGAAGAACTCCAGACAAGGACCCACACAGTAATTACAAGTTACAGCTCGGTACTTATGGTATCTGGGTTGAGAAGGTCTTTGGCAAGTTAGACGGCTTGTCGCTGTATTACTACAACAAAAATACTTCACAGACAAAGGAAGTCTCATTCGACAGGTCTATTATTGTAGATGCGGGACTTTACTGGCAAGAAGCAAGTGACCAACTTAAATCCGGGATTCCAGATGTTAAGCTTGGTGTTGCTCCTGTGCAGGGCTGGGAGTGCAATCCAAAGTATTGCTCCTTCTTTGCTCACTGTGGAGGTGGAATTAAACCCGAATTACTGGAGAACAAATAATGCAAGAAGTAAAGAACGGAGTGTCTGAGACTGCGGTTGCCCATACTTGGGACAACGAGACTGTAGAGGCAGTAGAGAGGGCACTTCGCGATAAACACAGACACATCTCATCAACAGAGACTCCCAAGTCTATGGTAAAGACACGTGCAGACGGTTTTGATTATGTCGAAGAAGGATATATGAGAAATCTTCTGAATGACCATTACCCTGTATGGTCTTGGGAAATTATCAAGTATGAACTACTTGGCTCTGCTTGGGCTGTGGTACACGGCAGACTTAAGATACTTGACGGTACTACTACAAGGACCTTTGATGGTATCTCTGCCCACCGGATACAGACAAAGAGAGATAGCGATGAGTTTGTTGATATTGGTAACGATATGAAATCAGCTAACTCTGATGCTCTCAAACTAGCTATGAACAGATTGTGCAATATAGCAGATGATGTTTATAGGAAGGCATATGTCTTAAGTGAGAAACAGGAAGAAGAGTTGAACAGCCTAATGTCTGCACTCGACGATATTGATACTCGCTCTCAGTTTGAAGAAAGACTAAAGTCTGGCGAACTCAACGCCACTAACTACAAACGTGCATTTGACTATCTTACAAGACAAGTGACTGCACAGAATACACAATAATAGGAGGTACATATGGCAGACGTGAGCGACATCTTGGGTGGTGACAGCTCAAGTGAAGCATACTACGTACCATCTGACGATGAATTTGTCATCGTATCAGAAAGTACGTACCCTGCACACATTGTTGACTTAAAGGTCATCAACACCAAGATAAAGAGCACAGGAAATGCCTGTATGATTTTCAAGCCTGTCTACCAAATCGCAAACGAGGCTGAAGAACATCAAGGTAGGACTGTGAATAGTAACGGAATCTTTCGTTACGGTGGTGGCTCTCCCGGTGAACCTAACAGAACCGCCACATCAGGAAATCGAGCTTATAAAGATTTTCTGGATGTGGTTAATGTTGCACCACAGGAAGTCAAAGACGAAAACACAGGTAAGGTTGCATACTCCCTGCCTTTGGTTAGCAAGGATGACATCTACGGAGTTCCCGTAATGATTAAAGTCAAACACAGGAACTACGAATACGATGGCAAACTCAGGACCGCAGCAGATGGAATATTGATATCTGTATGGGGCGACGGCAAAGCCAAACAGATGGACGACGACCTACCGTTCTAAAGACCAAGTAAGGGCTTGGTTGTTGTTTTTTCTTCAAGTGCAAATAACAGCGAATAAACGCCACTAGGTACGCATCTGGTAATTTACTGGATATACACCTATGCCAAGTCCTTATAAATATTTAACAGGAAAGGAATACTAATGATATGCGGATGTTGGATTTGTTCAGTGGAATCGGAGGATTCGCACTTGCAGCGGAGACAGTCTGGCGTAACGAACTGGACCTCGTCGCTTTCTGTGAGATTGACCCTTATTGTCATAAGGTTCTTAATAAGAATTTTCCACAAGTTCCTATCCACGAAGACATTAAAATACTTGACGGGACTGCGTTCAAGGATATTGACCTTCTTACAGGTGGATTTCCCTGCCAAGATATTTCTGTCGCCGGCAGAGGGGAGGGTCTAAGTGGCGACAGGTCCTATCTTTGGTTTGAAATGCTTAGAATTATCAGGGACGTACGACCCAGATACGCACTCGTGGAAAACGTCCCAATGCTCACTTCTAGAGGAGGAACAAGAGTTCTTGCAGACCTTGCCGAAATCGGGTATAATGCAGAATGGACAATTATATCTGCAAGAGACGTGGGAGCCAGACACTTACGCAAAAGAATCTGGATTGTGGCCTACCCCGACAGTGAATTGCGTAGAAGGAGGAGAGCAATCAGAGCGAGTAGAGAAGACCAAGAAGGGCAGTTACGTTCTCAGAAAAAAGGGAAAGTCTCATATGACGTACGGAGCGAAGCTGTCAGACGCAGTACTCTACGAGGAGAAACAGGAGACATTTCCGACTCCGCGAGCACAGGAACCGGGCAGAACGACAGAAGGGTATGGACGGGGACTGGCGGAACTAATGGAGGGAAAAACACAGAAAAAGCCTCAGGAAATATTCCCAACTCCGACAACTCAGGAAGTGGAACATCCAGATATGAAACTGACAAAGACCGGCAGAAGGAAAACAAAGGACGGGAAGAATTCACACAGTCTGAACCTAGCGGACACAGTACAAAAGTTTCCGACACCACAGTCAAGAGATTACAAGGGACCATCGGGGAGGAGCATGAAAGGACAGGAGAAAGACCTGCCAAGCGTAGTGGAGAAGTTTCCAACTCCGACAGCCAGAGATTACAAGGGAGCGAGGAAACTGGAGACACTCAAGAAGAAGGGAAGGAACCCCAAGACCAATTCCTTACCAGACTCAGTAGAGGGGAAACATATTGGGAGACTGAACCCAACATTCGTAGAGTGGCTAATGGGGTTCCCTCTAGGGTGGACAGAATTAAAGGTTTAGGTAACGCAATAGTACCACAGGTGGCTACAGTAATAATGCAAAAGATAAAGAATAATATGTAATGAAAGAAATGGAATCACTACCTCACAATAGAGACGCAGAAGAGACACTCTTAGGTCAGTTGATGATTGAGCCGAATCTGCTTGATGCAGTGGCAGAGTTTGTACCTAAGCCCGAAGTGTTTTACAACACTCATAACCGTATCATATGGAATACCATACGCAAACTTCAGAAGGAAGACATAGGTATAGACATAGTTACTGTCAACGAGCATATTCCCAAGACACAGAAAAAGTATATTCAAGCATACTACATCACGGGTCTTGCTCAGAATATTGCCACCACAGCCAATGCCCTGTCACACGCAAAGCTTATATATGAGAAGTGGTTATTACGAAGGGTAATAGAAGATACTGATGCCATACAAAAAGCAGCTTATAATGGTGGTACAGACGCACACAAGGTCCTTGAGAATTTACAGAGTACTGTTACCAAGGCTATCAACCTGCGTCCTACCAAGAAATTTGATATGGAGTCTTTGCTTGATGAGACTATGGATAAGATACACGATGAGAGTAATCTTATCAAGTTTGGATACGGTCAGATAGATAACATTACTGGCGGTATGACACGTGGAGAGATTACAGTCATAGCAGGTCGCCCATCTATGGGTAAGAGTACAGTAATGATTAACTTCGTTCGTAAGCTTATAGAAAGCGGTATGAAGGTTATGGTATTTAACCGTGAAATGACGAACGTAGAGATGATGAAGAAAATATTTATACTTGAAGCTGAGGACGTATCATATCGCAGGTTAAGACTGATGCAAATGACAGAAGAAGAAGAAGATGAGATTAAAAAGGTCAGAAAAGGTATTACAAAGAAATATAAGAACCTGCAAATGTTCGATGATATAAGAGACCTGTCATCCGGGGTGAGACATATCAATAAGTTTAAGCCAGATGTTATCGTAGATGATTACATACAGATGGTGAACGTGCCAAGCATTGATGATAAGAGACTTCAGATTGTAGAGATTATGCAACATTATAAATGGATGGCAAAATCATTACAATGCTCTGTCCTTCTATTATCACAATTAAATCGTGAACTTGAGAAGAAAAGAGATAAGCGTCCACACCTTTCTAATCTTAGCGAGTCTGGCTCCATCGAGACAGATGCCGAGACGGTTATCTTCGTATTCTACAAGTGGAAGTATCTGTATCGCGACCATCATCCTAGCGGTAGTCTTGGTAAATACGAGATAGAATTATTAGTAGATAAGAACAGATACGGAGAGACAGGCTATGCACCTATGGGATTCTATGGTGACGGATGCCTTCTAACAGAGACTAAAGAACTCGCACTTGCCTACGCAGAAAATGCAGGAGAACTCAAATGACAAAAGAACACTCAAGACGAGGCAAACGTAACAGGCAACGCGGTGCCGAACTCCAGAGAGAGATTACTCGTATGGCTAGGTTTCACAACCTTAACGCACACAACCGAGACAGAGGTGGTGCACAGCACGAGATGGGTGACGTGGAAATTGAAAGACAATACTACGGCTGTAAGAGACGCAAGAAGATGGCCCAGTGGCTCAAGCCTGAGAAACAAGAAGTGGGTGTCTTTATAAGGGAAGACTATGGTAAATCATTCATTGTGCTTGATGCAGAAAATTACATCTCTCTTTTAAAAAGGCTAAAAGCCTGTGGTTGTAATATTGTTTGATATGAATACTTTGATAAGGTAGAAGCAGAAATGCTTGAACATAGTAATCGTGTATGATTCCTCACAGGTGGACGCTACCTTGCTTCCGCCTTGTCAATTAAATAGGAGACAACAATGGCAATAGTAATCGACTTAGAAAACAGAATCGAAAAGCTTGAGCAGGAACTAGAAAAGCAGACCAAGATAAATGAAAAAGTTGTTCATGTTCTAGGTGAAGCTCTGAACCTAGTAGATTCAATGGAACCAGAAAAACCCAAAGCAAAAAAGAAACGTGGCAAAGCCAAGTAGGTCATCTAAAACTTGGAAAGAGGTTATTAAGCAAAGTGCGGATATCTCCAAAGATATTAAAAGCTATAATAAACCACAGGTATCACCTATGTTTGCCTGCGACAGGTGTCAACTTGTCTGGCAACCGCGCTATGTTCATAGCGTACCAGATGATTATTACGAAGACTTTCCTAGATATGGATTAAAACGAAAAACCTGCCCACAATGTAAGGAGAAATGATATGCAGTTAACTATAGACTGGCAAAAGGAAGCCGAGAAACAATTACTTGGAAGAAAGATAGTGGCGTTAAGATGGATGTCCACACCGGAAGCAGAAGCTATGGATTGGTGGAACAGACCGATAATATTAAAACTGGACAACGATACATTTCTGGTTCCTCAATCTGATGATGAAGGAAATGATGGTGGTGCTCTGTGGATACATCAAGAAAATGAAAACGAGTGGAATGTAATGCCAGTTATGGGATTAAGCGATGTAGAAGTTGGAAAAGACAATGCCGAACAAGAAAGCTAAACGACGTAAGGACGAAAAGCGTGAGAAGGATAAATACCTGAGAAAATATGGTAGGACCCCTGCACAGATAGAAAGGAATAAGAAACGTGAAGAAAGAAAAAAAGGAATACAGCAGTCATTTCGATGAAGACCTTAAGTTTGGAGAAGCGGGACAGAATTGGCTCCTCTGGTTATCGGACGATGCACAGGTAGAGGTAAAGACCGAACGTGATAAATGGTACGACACAGGAAATATCTTCATCGAGTTCGAGTATCGTGGAGAACCTAGCGGTATCTCAACCACCACAGCCACTTACTGGGCACACATATTTTACAAAGAAGGAATGAATTGCGGAGTTCTCGTACTAAGAACATTGGTACTGAAATACAACCTCAAAAGAATGTACGAAGAAGACTCATCGGGTATTAAGATAGTATCTGGCGGAGACGATAACGCCTCTAAAGGATTCTTAGTACCTCTGAAGGCACTCTCTGGGCTTATGAGATTGGGTTGGATGTGAGTGTAGAAACGTACAATAAGGGGTCTAGAGGCGATTCTACGGACGTTTCTAGCTCCGTTCGATACGTAACTAGGGATTACACTAAAGTAGGCTTAAAATGCCCAAAAATAGGCAAATCTTGTATGCTTTGCGGTAAGTCTCGGTGGAGTCCTGTAAAAGGCGAACAGGGAAGCACTGAAAGCTTCTTCTGTGGCCTTGCCCCTCCCTCGTGGGATTTGCGAGTGGACAGTCTGCCTGATTGTCCACAAAATATGACTAAGTCACAACTGTCAAACTGGCAGACAAAACAAAAGAATATTAGACCATTAAGATTGGTAACGAAATAAGCGGGAGAAGTTATATGTGGTTATTCTATTTAGCACTTATCGTTGTTGCGATAATAGTATTTACGCCTAACGATAAGTTATTCTGATATTGCGGGCTGGCGGTGTGCGAGGTCGAACGTACGGTTTGGACTCCTTTCCCTGTACAGCGTGTCGTCAGTCCTTTCTTCTCATGCCGCCAGTTCCGGGCGGCGATGCTTTCTGCATAAGATTCCATGTGAGTATCATTTGTAACAGACCCATAACATTGCTTACCCCCCTGTATGAAGTATCCAATTGTTTTCTTGGGGCATATTTTTCTTTATACAGAGACTTTAATTCTGTCTCCATTGGTCCGTGAGCTGTGGATTCCATAGTTCCGGGCATATGATACCTAGATTCGCCATATTCTAATTCTTCTACCAGTCCTTGAAGGTTTTTCTGACTTCTTCTTTCAGCAAAACTTCGTAATGCTTCTTCTGTCTTAGGCTGTGACCAGTCTAGATAATCGGATGGTTTTTCAGTTATCTTAGTACCTACTGGATATTGATGTTCATATAAATCTGGACCTAACTGTTTTGCATGTGCAAATTCAGCAAAAGTTTCTTCCACTATAGGGTCCATATTGTAATATGCTTCGGGACTGTGAACACCAACCGTATCAACTGGAAATCGTTGCTCGGAAACCCATGACGGTACTTTCCCAGTTTCGCTTAAAATATTGGAGCCAGCTAAAAATCTTTCTGGCATACCTTCTGCTTTTAAGTAAGCAGGGTCTCCACGTTTTAACTTAGGGTCGAACTTGATAAATGGCTTACCAGAAGCTTCCCATATTTCTTTTATTGTCTCTACTTGCCCCGGACCACCGCCAGATACCAAAGGGTGTTTATTCTGTGCTATAGCCGTTACAAAATTAGTAAATGATTCTTCTGCTGTCGTAGGTTGCTTTTGACCTTCCCTACCTAGACTCATATCTATGAGAGATTCTGATAGCCCACCCCAATATGGCTCGTCTACCTGCCTTTCAAAATATGTCTTTAGTGCTGATAGAAAGTTTTGCAGTTTTGTCGGCATTTTTTATCTAGCCTGTTGACCAAGCCATTCAATTAATTGCATTAAGAATTCTTGATTGCTTGTACCTGTCCCACGAAAATCTGTTGAGAGGTCACCAACATAAGACCCCTGCGAACCTGTCTCATAAGTAGGGACTATATTTTTTGTTTCAAACCTGCTAATGTTAGATGGTGGAAATCTGGACCCACCATAGTCCTTTATCATCATCATTTGTGTAGCCCGAGGAGTTAATACGGTTGGAACATCTAATTGAGAGATAGCACCGAACGCCTCCTTGGATGGAAATTCCCTACCTCCTCTTATTACTAAACCTCTTAATATATCATTGGGAATAATTGGCGTATCCTTGTAGGCTCTTGGAAAGCCACGTTTTTTCGGGATGGTCGGACCAAGCCCCTTAACGGTCTCAGACTGAGATAACCTCTGCCTCAATACCTCCTCTGCTTCATCTAGTCTTTCAACTTTAGCCGAGCCTCCTCCACTTGACTTAGGTTGCCATGAATAAGGTCTTAGTTTTCCTATTTGTCTTATGTCTTCCTTTTCGTATATTAGTTGTACATTTGTAGGTTTACTAACTGGAGCAACACCTGCTTCTGCACTACGAGTCAATGATATTGCACCAGTGGTCTTACCTGTTGTAGGTGAAACTACTTCAAAACCGCCAGCTCCTGATGACTTCAAGCCTTTTAATCCACCTTCCTTGACAATCTTCATAAGTTCAGTAAGACCAGTATTGTGAAATAAAGGGGTCTTCACTTTTTTCGCAAACTCTGGAGCATACTGTTTCAGTATTCTAACAGCACCGGTAATGCTCTTGGGGTTGGCAACAGGCCCGGATATAGCTTCCACCACAGCTCCCGGTCCACCTCTAGTCTTTATCTTATTCGAGGGCGGTGG
>Ga0208010_1000284_pt1 | contig 17567 bp, 17 predicted proteins | sample 2_EtaG_FD_184074 | JGI IMG/M metagenome (GOLD analysis project Ga0208010, IMG submission 184074) | Marine viral communities from the Subarctic Pacific Ocean - 2_ETSP_OMZ_AT15125 metaG (SPAdes) (version 2) | ecosystem: Environmental > Aquatic > Marine > Oceanic | place: Pacific Ocean | collected... | reverse complement strand
AAGGGGGGGAAAAGGGGGGAAGGGGGGAATTTACCTGTTTTTTATTTTTTTTTAAAAAAGTTCTTGCAATTATCATTTTTTTGGCGTATATTTACGTATAGAAAAATGAAAGCAGACAAGAAAGTGGCAACCAAGCATTGTTCAAACTACGGGAAAGGGCGGAAACGTGGTATGTGTGATGGTGTTATGTTTTCCAGGAACGAAGAAGGGCGGCTGAATTTCTGGGTTGACGAAGATTTCCATAAAAAAGCTTGTATTGCTGATAAATGTGTCTATTTCAAAAATATTGTACTACCTGGGGTTTCAGCATGACTAAATTTGAAATGGTAGAAAAAGAACAATCAATTCTCGAAGAAGCTCAAAGGCTTGTGAACGGTGACAGGGGCAAGAATTATGGGCATCCGATTATTGATTTTACTCGTAGTGCTAAAATGTGGTCAGCTATTCTTGGGACTAACATCTCTCCACAGCAAGTTGGGCTTTGCATGATAGCGATTAAGCTTAGTCGTGAATGTAATGTCCACAACAGAGATAATTTAGTAGATTGCGCCGGCTATGCTCTCACAGTTCAAATGATAGAGGAGTACAATGGATAAACGAAGGAAACTAAAAAAAGATACAAAGTATGCAGTCTGTTGGCATGATGCATATCAAAGCAGTGGATGGTCAGATGAAGATGATATTTTGGATGTTATGACTAATGGCTTCAGAATAGAGACTGTCGGATTTTACGTTGGAGAGAAAAATGGCTATATGGCATTTGCTCAAGACGTAAAGAGAATAGAAGAAGGACGCTCACATGGAAAATATGGCTCAGTATTTGCAGTACCTACAACATGGGTAGAAAAGATAAGGGAGCTAAAATGAGCATTAAATGGTCAGATGATGAAATAAAGATACTTTCTCAGTTCGAGACTACGGCTAAAAGTGTCTATGTGTTGTATCAAGAGTTAATTAATTCTGGATACAATCGTACATACAAGGCAGTTAAGAGCAAAATAGAGACAATGCCCTTGCGTAAGCCTGAAAGGTACAAAACAGGACATGGAAAGAAAATAGGGTATTTCGACATAGAGGCTTCAGGGCTTGTAGGAAATTTCTCTATTATGCTTTCATGGGCTATAAAGACTCGTGATGAGAATGAAGTATTGCATAGTGTAATTCATAAAGAGGATATTAACTCTGGATTAATGGATGCAAGGCTTGTAGAGGAGTTAATGGACGCAATGCGCCAATATGATGTCTTATGCACATTTTATGGTACGAATTTTGATATTAGATACACTCGTACTAGAGCTTGTGCTCACGGCATAGCATTCCCCCATTATCGTGAAATGCAGCATAAAGACATCTACTATCAAGTTAGAAGGCTATTTAAGCTTCATTCTAACAGTTTGGACTCTGCATGCGAGTTTTTCGGGATTAAGGGAAAGACTAGACTTAAGCCAAAGATTTGGAATAGGGCTAAGTATGGAGATGAGAATGCGTTAGAATATATCGTAAAGCATAATATTGCTGATGTACGCATACTTGAAAGGCTTCATAAAAAGATTGAGCGCTATAATACACCAATCGTACAACCCCTGTAAATAGGAGGAACGCATATGCACGAGTTGGTAAGCAGGCTATTCGGAGGGAAGTGGAACGGAGATTAAATAATCGTGGTTGGGAGTAATAGCCTGGATGAAGGAAAGAGCAATAAATGATGTTGTATGCAAAGTATATGACAGCATCAGCGAGTTTGCTAAGCATGCGGGAAATGGTGATGCAGTTGTCAAGAATTGGCGTGAAGCGGAAGAAGATGACTGGGTTCTGACAGATGATGAACAAGTGTGCCAAGTGCTTTATAAGGGTTCAATGCAACCAAATAGGATGGATAGACGTATTCCATACATTAGAACGCTTTTTGGTACATTCCTGCAAACACCAGCAGTTGAGATACGTGGAGATATCGTAGATAACATATGGAGCTTTTCCAATAGAAAAAAGAGTGAGATACACAATAAAAGGACAGAGCCTACACGTGGGGAGCAAATGTTTGCATGGTACGTTGCAAGAGGATTACCACCGAATGATGCATATATTAAAGCATTCCCTACGAATAAAAAGCCGTATGCTACGCTAATGGGACAAAAGTTAATGAAAACGGAGCGTGTGCAGGGGGCCATACGACAAGAGATAGAAGGTTTGCTGGATAATGCTGGTGTTTCTAAAACAGAATTAATTAAATCTGCAAATGAAATTGCAGGTAGTGCAGATTCCGATGCTACACGTTTGAGAGCAATAGAATATCTACTTGGACTGTTTGGTGTTAGTCCGAAGCAAGAAAAGAAATCAGAGTCTATTACGCTATTTCAGGGATTTACAAAAGAACAAATTGCAGAAATCGAGGCGGGTGGTGGTGCAGAAGTCAAAAAAATCAAAGCCAGTGTTGATAGCGGATAATTTAGTCTTTAAGGGCCCGCCGGATAACACATGTGTTGTTTGTGATAGGGAGCTGGGCAAAGTAGACCAAGAGCCCATGTTTGGGATGTTTGGGAACCCAATGGGCTGGAAGTGTAATATATGCAACAGTATGTACGACCTTGAGGGCGAATTGATGTTAATAGGGGATTTTAAGTCTACAGTAAGAGGTGAAACATAGTGCCGTACAAAAGAGTGGGAAAAATTGTTTATATCAAGAAGGGTGGCAGTTGGAAGAAGAAAGCTGCTGCAAAGTCTATAGCAAGTGCAAAGAAAATGATTAATCTTTTAAGGGCGAAGAAACATGGGTGAAAGCGCAAAAAATAGCGCAAATAGAGAAAAAATTTTAGCAAAAGCGTATAAAGACCTTATTTATTTTGGTAAGGTCTTTCTTCCTAATGATTTCTTACATAAAAGCGAATCTCCTCCGTTTCATCATGAAATCGGTAAAAAGTTAACTAGTACTAAACCAGGTGGAAGGGTATGTACTATAATGCCTAGAGGCTTTGCAAAGAGTGTTCTTGCTAAAGCTGCAATCTTACATAAGATTTGTTTCGGAGAAGCGGGACGTAAAGAGTTTATAGCTTGGATAGGAGAAGAACAGGGGCAAGCTATTGACCATCTTAAATATATTAAATATCATTTGGAAATGAACTCAGCGATAAAATATTACTTTGGAGACTTGGATGGTAGCGCACATGGAAAGAAATGGACTGAAAAGGATATTATTACAGCAAAGGGAGATAGAATAATTGCGAAAGGTACTACACAGCGCTTACGAGGGCGTACAGAGATTGATACACGTTATACGGGAATTGTACTGGACGATTTTGAGTCAGAGTTAAATACTAAAACTCCTGCCCGTAGAGATGAAATCAAAAGTTGGGTCATGTCTGCTATATATCCAGCACTAGAAGAATCTGTAGGGCGTGAAGGGTGGATATGGTTGCAAGGGACTATTGTGCATTATGATAGCTTTCTACAGTCAATTTATGATGGTTATAGAGAATCTGCAAAAAATAAGAAAGAGTATCCTTGGGATGTCTCTTTTTATAGGGCTACTAGTGACGGCACAATGGACGGTGAACCCTTATGGCCTGAACAGTTTCCAGTAAAAAAGCTTAAAGCTAAGCTGCAAGGTGAGTTTAGGGATAAACCTGATAAGTTTGCTCAGGAGTACATGAATGATGCGAGAGATTTAACATCAGCAGTATTCAAGATAGATAGAATACAGAAGTATCATGGAGAGTTTTTCGTGCAAGATGGATTTCCGTACCTGCGTTCATATGGACGTGTTATTCCACTCCATGTTTACATGGGAGTTGATATAGCAGCAAGAGATAAACCTGGTTCAGATTTTCAGGTGATACTTGTTATGGGGATAGATTCTGAGGGCAAACGATATGTACTTGAATATTTTCGTGAACGAATCCCTACTTTTGACGTAGCACCAAAGATAGTAGAAATAGCAAGGAAATATGTACCAGTTAGACGTGTGACTATTGAGAATATAGCAGCACAAGAGGTTGTGAGAGATATGGCAGAACGTATTGCTGCCACAGACAGAAGACTTATACCTGGCATTATGAAGGGGATTAAGTATCCGCATAGAGTAGCTAAGGAAGATAGACTTGAGAATGGTTTGGGCTGGATTGTTAATTCAAAGAAACTCTACATTAAGGAAGACATGACAGAACTAGTAAATGAATTTTTTGAACATCCTCGGGCAAGACATGACGACTGTATGGATGCATTGTTCTGTGCTAACCATTATGCTAAGGCGCCAAGAAGTGATAGTATAAGCGAAGATGACTTTCCCAATATAATCAGGAAAAGAACAAAATTAGCCAAAAAGAAGTATAATTGGCTTACCGGCGCACGCCAAATGTAAGAAAAATGCAGAAAAATAAAAAAAAGGTAAAAAAACCCTTGACAATGTTAAAAATATTTCGTATATTGTACCCATAAATGAGATTGATTCTCATTAAAGATAATGGCATTAGAAATAGACCCGAGAGCAAAACTTAACCAAGAGCTGTATAGGCGCTATCGTGACGCTCGCTCCCAATGGGACACTGAGGCACGTACTGACCTTGATTTTGCGCTTGGTAATCACTTTACGGCAAGTGAAGAAGATGAGCTGGCTTCACGCAATCAGGCAGCAGTACCTATGGATAGATGCGGACCAGCGATTGAAAAATTAAAGTCTGTACTAACATCCCGTTCTCCTATATTTAATCCCGCTCCAAGAGAAGATTCGGACGTTAAAATGTCCAAGGTGTGGCGAACAATCCTTGGTTATGTATGGGATATTTCTGATGGGGATGAAAAGCTTAGGCAGGCTATTCATGACTACAGTACTACGGGATTAGGGTATTTATATATTTATGTTGACCGTAATTCAGATTTTGGTAGAGGCGACGTAAAGCTCACTTATATTAGTCCGTTTAGGGTATATGTACCGCCATCTAGCCGTGATAGATGGTATGACGATGCGGATAATGTCATTTTATCAACTATAATAACTAAGGAGCGTGTAATCAGCCTCTACCCCGAATTGGGAGAGCAGATTGACCAGGAGACTGGAGAACCAATACCTGGTATTATAGAGGAGATAGATACATATTCAGAAGAAGACATGCCAACATCAATGCAGAGTAATACACAACGGATATTTACACCTGCAGAGGTAAAAGATTTAGATTTTGGTGAGCACCAGCGCTATCAGATTTTGGAGCGCTTTTATAAAGTTAAAGTTCCATTCTATCGTGTGGTAGAACAGGCATCAGGTAAGGAGATGTTATTTGATGAGGAGATGTTTGCTCTGTTCTTACAGGAGAATCCAGGTATATTTGAGCGTGGATTGCTTGACTTTGAAGAAATATGGCAAGATAGGGTTGCTGTAAGCGCATCTATAGGACAAATATTTTTATACGAGGATATAATGAGTACGGATATTTATCCGCTTGTTTCATTCCCGAATATATGGACTGGAACTCCATATCCCAAGTCTGATATTTCAAGGGCTCGCCCCATACAAAGATTATTGAATAAATTATGGTCATTAGTATTGTCTCACGCTCAAAGCTCCGCTGGTCTCAAGTTGATTGTGCCTGTGGGATTTGCACTAAATGGAATGGAAGACCTTGAACAGAGGTGGGCTAATCCAAATGCTGTTATTGAAGGTGATTCAAGTGCAGGCGAACCGCATTTTCCACAGCCGCAACCACTTGCTGGTGAGTTTTATAGACTTATTCAGCAGTGTGAGTTTTATATAGACTTTACATTTGGGCTTCCAGAAATGATGCATGGATTTTCAGGTCAAGCACCTGAGACTGTACGTGGAACTCAAGCTATGTTATCTGCTGGAGCTGAACGGCCTAAGTCTAAATTGAGAGATGTTCAATTTAGTTTAGATAGAGCAGGGCGGGTTGCATATCAGATTAGCAAGGGACACTATACATTTGAGAAGATGTTTAGACTTGCTCAGCCTAATAATGACATGGATGAGGTCATGGTAAATTTTTATGATGATGTGACAAATACAATTACAGATATTAAGAAGGATAAATTTAATCTGGGTCAGCACGATATCAGAGTAGAGCCAGGTTCTACACTCCCCTCAAGTAAATGGGCAGAGCTTGATGTATACATGCAAGCATTCCAGATGGGGATTATTGATAATATTGAAGTGTTGAAGAAGTTTCCAGATATTTTTGATAAGCAGGGAGTCATTCAAAGAAAAAGTCAGGTTGCACAGCTTGGTTCCGCCTTACAACAAGCACAGCAACAGATTAAGTCTTTGCAGGGACAACTGCAATCAACAACAAGGGAGTCTATATCGGATAAAAAGAGAGTGCAGGTGGAGAAATTCAAAAGCAGGCTCTTTGAAGTCCTTTCGGACGCCGAAGCTGATAGAAAAGTACAAGTAGGTAAGCTTGTAGGAGCAGTGAAGGTCGAAGGTGAGAGATTGAAGTCGTTGACTAAAGATGTCATAAACGAAAGCAGTCAGGCTCGCCAATAACACATTGCAAAAGGAGAAAGCAAAATGGCAGACCAAATGATAGATGATGTTTTAGATGTTAGTAATAAACCTAACGTATTAGATGTACAAGAACCGACATTTACAGAAAATGAAGATGAAACGGTTGAAAATGAAATGGATTGGGAGATTGAGGCAAAAAAGTTTCAGTCTATTGCAGATAAAAGACAAGCGGAGTTGGATTCTGTGGCTCAAAAGCTCGCAGATACTAAACAGTTTGAACAGCTTGGTAATTATTTGCAAGACAATCCAGAACTCGTACAGAAAATGCAAGAATGGATTGTTTCTGGTGGTCAAGAAGGCACATCTTCTCAAAACAGCGCACTAAGTTACGACGAGTTCAACCCTTGGGACGCATACTATAAACCCGAATCAGAATCTTATAAGTTCCGCATGTCGCAGGAACATAAGCTCGTAGGGGAAGCTGTACAGCAACAAATGACTCAGATTCAGCAAGAATCCGCATTACGAAACTTTGTAGGTGAGCTAAAGGGAGTTCATAAACTCAACGATGAAGAAGTTGGAGAGTTTTTGGATTTTGTAGCACAGCCAAAAGATAAGATTGATACGAATTCGCTGATTAAGTTATGGAAGGAGAACAGTGGGAAACATGTTGATTCTCAGAATGCTCTCGATGCTGTACGGAAAACTAAGAGTGGTCCTCAATCTGCTGGAGCAACACCTAGTATTGGTGGTGTCCAAAAGAGTGATAAGGATAAGGTATGGGAAAGTATTGTAGGCGCTGGAAGTCGAAGTAGTGTTTTATAATAAATAACAATAAGGAGAAGTCTAAATGGCTAATTTTAATTCTGGGATTGTAAATGTCGGTACTCCTGGTAGTCAAACTGCGCTATCTCTTACTAAAGGTTCAAGACGATTATATGACTTTAGTGATAGAGTAGCAGAGTTAGCACCAGAAGAGTCTCCGTTTTTCGTTTACCTTTCCAAAGTAGGAAAAGTGCCAACAACAGACCCTCAATTCCGATTCCTTGAAGATAGAAGTGCAATGCAATGGACTGATAGAAGTTTTACAACTTCAACTAACCTTGCAGCAGTAAGCGTTGGTGCAACTGTAACAGCTACTTTATCTTCAGCTCAATCTTGGTTAATCAAAGGTATGGTCGTACAAGTTTCCTCTATTCAGGGTGAAAGTGGTGCGCCTAACCATGCGAATGCCGTGATTACAGCAATTAATTCATCCACGTCTATTGATATTAAATGGCTGACTAACCCAGGTTCAGATGCTGACCCTGCGGCTTATGTCAATGCTGCTTCAATGGAAGGTAGGATGCAGGTAATTGGAACTGCTTATGCAGAAGGTTCTGGTGCTCCAGATACTTTCTCTCAAGAGCTTGACCATGATTATGGATATACTCAAATCTTTAAGACAGCTTGTGAGATGTCAAATACTGCAAGGGCAACAGTTTACAAGGGTTATGCTGATGAATGGCAAAGGATATGGAATTTAAAACTACGCGAACATAAGGTTGATATTGAACGTGCAATGTTGTTTGGTCAGCGTGCGTCTTCTGGAGGTATTAATTACACCGAAGGCATAGCTGGTCATATTATTGCTAACGGACAATCTCAAACTGCTGCTGATAGTACGCAATTAGTTTATACTGAAGGTCAAGCATACTTGAAAACAGTTGCTGCTGCAAGTTTAACATATGATGTTTTGCTTCGAGACTTAGAGGTTGTTTTTGACCCAGCTAGAGGTGGAAGCACAGTTAAGCTTGCTTTGTGTAGTTTACCTGTTATTTCTCTTTTTAATAAGTTAGGTGATGGCGTTGGATTCATTGGTGATACATTGAGTAGCAAGGCTCCATATAACTTTGAGAGAAGTCAGGGTTCATTCGGTCATAAGATAATGAAGATTGAAACCGTTCATGGTGATTTATCACTAGTAAGAGAGCCTTTATTTAGAGGCTTGTCTAGTGAATTTTGCTGTATGGTTGACCTTGACCATGTATCTTATCGTCCTCTTGTTGGTAATGGTGTAAATCGTGACACTTCAATAGAAACTAATGTACAGGCAGCTGATGAAGACTTGCGTAAGGATTTAATTCTTACAGAAGCAGGTCTTGAGGTTTCATTACCTGAAACTCATGCGTTGTTTGTCTTTGAAGAGGCGGTGGCATAATGAGAAGTGACTATTTGAATAACAATAGTAGTGCAAGTAGTGTAGGTCTTAATGCCAAGTTTGAAGAAATATCTGCAGCTAGGACATTAGATTCTGCTGACTCAGGAAAAGTATTTGGAGTAAATCAAGCTAGTGCTTATGAAATTACTCTTCCTAAAGTTAGTGAAGTTGACCAAGGTTGGAATGCTAAGTTTATATTAACTGTTGTTGCAGCTAATGCTGTAACAATAGCTAATAATACGGATGAAGATACCATAGTTGGATACACATCAGGTGGAGATGGTGGTTCAGGTTCTTCCACAGATTCAACAGCAGTTGATGAGATTGTATTCATTAGTGGTGCTCAACTTGGTGATTGTGTTGAACTCTTTTGTGATGGAAGCTATTTTCATGCAAAAGCGACAGCACATGATGTAGCACACATTACTATAAGCTAATCCGAATAAATAAGGATTAACAGTTTTAGGATACTGTTGGGGATGTCGATAAAGGGCATTCCCAAAAATCCAATTAGGTGGTTGCGAGGTCAAACTCTCTTCCACCTCTATGAGAATCTCAGGAATATGCAGTAAACATGGCTACTATAAGGGTGGAAAATGCTCCGAATGTATCGTGAACAATAAATCTGTCCCATATGTATTCATGAGAACTGAACGTGGGTATAGAACTGATATGGAATTTAGTACTACAACTGTGGAAAAAGATATTGAGGGTATAAATAGGAGAAATAATGGCTAATGAATTAAGATTGCAAGTAGACCTTAGATATAATAAAAATGGTCGCATTATAGAAGAAAAAGAGTCTATCTGGGTTGATGTTGCAGGAGATAATGTTATTCGCAATATTCAAGAAGTTGGTACATCAGAAGAGGCATTGCAATCTATAGATGGCGGTACGCAGGGCTATCTTCTTATTAAGAATCTAGATAGTACTAATTATGTAGAGGTTGGACTGACTGGGGAGTATACTGCTAAATTGAAAGCAGGTGAGATTGCACTATTTCGATGTGCTGGTACTGTTTTTGCTAGAGCTAATACAGCAGCTTGTGATGTGGACTATATTTTAATTGAACTGTAAGAAGAGGAAATAATGGCGACTTTTGAAGCACAGGTAGAAGGACTAACAAGTCTTTCGATAGATGGCAGTAGTGCTCCCACTCAAACAGAATTGACGCAGTTTCTTACAGATGGCGCTAAGGAAGTTATAAATCTGTTGCCAGAGGGTCTTCTACCATTGTGTACATCTTCAGTTGGTTTTACTTCTGGTTCAGCAAGTACGCTGAATACTGGTAAGGTTCTTCATGTATTAAGAAGTGATGGCGATATTAGTCAACCATGTCGCAGTATTCCAGCTATATATAAGGGGAAATATTCTGACCCTGACGATATGAACTACGCTACTGTTACAGACCCTGTGTTTTATGTTGAAAACAATACAATTGATGTTTTACCTGCTGGCGGTTCATGTACATATTCAGAAGTACAGTATCCATCTGTAGCCTATGGGGATTCGGCAATATCGGTATTCCCAGATGAAGCTGAGTATTTAGTACCTTTATATGCATCTGTAAAAGCATTGCAAAATGTACTAGGAAATAAATCATCTAACTCAGATATAACAACAGCATTAATTGCTATGAATGCAGAAACTGATGAATGCTTAACAATAGCTGATAAAATTGCTACTGAGATAGGCTTAGCTAATACTGAGGCTGATAAAATTGCTACAGAAGTTGGATTAGCTAATACAGAAGCTGATAAAATGGCAGCTGAAATTGTCCTCGCTAACGCTGAGGTAGATAAGGCAACTGCTGAAGTAGCTCTTTCAAACACTGAAGTTGATAAGATATCTGCTGAAGTAGACTTAGCTAATGCTGAAGTGGATAAGGCAGTTACTGAAATTGGACTTGCTAATGTCGAGATAGATGAGGCTGCTATATTGGTTGATTCTGGAATTGATACAGCTACGGCTGCAATTGCCACCGCTGCGGGTAGAATTAATACTGCAGTGGGTCTTGCTAATGCACAATTTGATGCGGCTGTTTTAGAAGCAGCTCAAGCTGAAGGTGAGGCTGATGATGGAAAGATTGATACTGCTTTAGATTTAATAAATATACAGGCTGATAGCGCTGTTTCTACTATAAGTAGTGTTACAACGGCACTTGGAAATGCTAATACTAGAATAGCTACCGCAAAAGCAGAGATAGATTTGGCTAATGTTGAGGTAGATAAGATGTCGGCTGAAGTTGTGTTAGCTAATGCGGAAGCGGATAAGGCTACTGCTGAAGTTGCACTTTCTAATACTGAGGCAGACAAGATGGCAGCTGAAGTAGGCCTAGCTAACGCTGAGGTGGATAAAGTTGGTGCTGAAATAACTTTAGCAAACACTGAACTTGACCAAGCATTGGTTGCTGTTGATGATAATATAGATACTGCAACTGCGGCTATAGCAACTGCGGCAGGAAGAATTAATACAGCTGTTGGCTTAGCTAATGCTGAATTTGATAAGTGTAATGCTCTTTTAGATTTAGGTGAAGCTGATTCTGAAGGAGATGTTAACACTGCATTAACTGCTATAAATACAGAGCTTGACGAAACTCAAGTTGTGTGCGATTTAATAAATACTCAAGTTGATGCGGCTGTTGTTCAATTAGGAGAATCTGCTACTCAAGTGGATGCAGATGTAGATACTGCTTTAGCGGCAATTAATACTGCGTCTGATAGGGTAAATGCAGCTGTTGCGTTGGCTAATACACAATTTGATAGCGCTGTAACAGCAAATACTGCTGAAGATATAGAATTAGCCTCTTCTCATGTTGGCGCTGGTAATGGATTTTTATCAGAAGCTCAAGTATCTGTAAGTGAAGCTCAAGCGTTTGCAAGTGAAGTAAGTGCTAGGGTCTCCCAAATAAGTGGATACAATCAAGTTGTAAGTGGATATATAAATTCTGCTCAAGGTTATGCCGCTGAACTCCAATCTAAAGTGGCAATAGCTCAAGGATATTCTAATGAAGTTCAAGGTAGATTAGCTCAGGCTAAATCAAAAAGAGAAGAGTCTACTTCTAGGGTAGAAGCTGGAAATGCTTATTTATCTGAAGCTCAAGCAAGCGCAGGGGAGGCTCAGGCTTATGTTAATGAAGTTCAGGCTCGTGTTTCTCAGGTGCAATCACAAATAAGTGTTTCTCAAGGATTTTTGGGAACTGCTGATAGTTACGGTAAGACGGCTGCAGGGTATCTAAGTACAGCTCAGGGATATGGTGTTGTTGGAGATAAGTTTGCACAGACAGCATCTGGTTATGCACAATCTGCTCAAAGTTATTTAGGAACTGCTCAAGGTTATGGTGGTGTTGCACAAGGGTACTTAGCAACGGCTAATGCTTACCTTTCGGAAGTGTCTCAAGATATTTCTTTAGCTCAGGGTTATTTAGCAGCTGTTGATGCTTATGTAAAGTCAGCTCAAAATTATGGATTAGAAGTTGATTCAAGGTTAAAATATGCGCAGGCTTTTACACAAACATCTCAAAATCGTGTAGCTACTGGAAACGCATTTTTAACAGAGGCCAGTGCATCAGCTGGAGAAGTTCAAGCTTATGTTAATGAGGTAGCCGCAAGAGTTCAGCAGGTACAAGCGCAGGTAGGCGTTGCTCAGGGATATATAAATACAGCTTCTTCTTATAATCAAGATGCTCAAGGCTATCTTGGTACTGCTCAAGGTTATGGGCTTGGTGGCGATAAATATGCTCAGACTGCAGCTGGCTTTAATCAGTCTGCACAAGGTTATCTTGGAATTGCTAATGGTTATGGTTCCACAGCTCAGGCTTATCTTGGTACAGCATCTGCTTATGGTCAGGCCGCTCAACGTTATATTGAAACTGCTCAAGCTTACGCATCTCAGATACAAACTAAAGTAAATATAGCTCAGAGTTATGCTAATGAAGTTCAGATGAGATTAGGAGTAGACACTGCTCATTACGGATGGTATGAAAAGCAACAAGCAAAACTTCAAACTGACTATGATAAGGGATTACAGATATTAATGGGAGCATTCCAAAGGGCAGAAAGATAATATGACATTTAAGGAAATTCTTTCACGTATACGTCAGGTTCATCCAAATGCTAGTGAAACATATGTAAAGGCATTATTGAATGATGCTTTATTTGAATTGCGTAAATATAAAATCTCACGTAAGTATGCTACGATTGATGTTGTGGCAGAACAGAGATGGTATGAAATTGGAGATAAGAATAGCGACTTGAAGATTGATAAGATTTATACGGTAGCATATAAAGACGGGGATGGTAATTATCGTAAAATACCTCGTATAGTAGAGGCTGAGAGTTTAATTAATTTGGATATAAAGTAATGGCTTACGCATACCCTGAAAATTATCTTGCTTATTATATAGTAGGTGACCGCATTGCATTGGTTACTACTAAGAATACTTCATCTAAGAATAGCTGGGAGGCAATGGATGAATCACAATCAGATGGCTTATTAATTGAGTATGCTGCTGAACCTGCAAAGATTATGTCTTTGTCTGATGAACCTGATTGTGATAATTCACTACATATGGCACTTGTCAATTATGTTAAATGGAAGTTGTTTGAAGATAAGCAGGGCAAACAAGAGACAGATGTATATGAAGAGAATAAATATAAAAAACTTTGGATTAAACATGTGCGAGATGAAGCTGCACGTGATAAAATTGGTGGAATGAGAGCAATTGCTCCGTTCTCGTTAACATAATGAAAATCTACTAAGATTTTTAATAACCAAGATGTCCATGAGATAGCCAAGCTCGGTAAGGCATCGTAACAAAGGAGAAAAAAGATGGCAAGCAGTTTACATAAATTATCAGTAGTAGAAGCCCAGAATGCGGCTCTCGGTCAAGCAGGTGCAATCTTTGAAGATGGTACAACTGCTATATCAAGTAAGAAAATAGTAGCCATTCAATTTTTAGAAGACTCAACATTTACAACATTAACCCCTGGAAGTTCTGATTTTATAGGAACTGCAAGCGGTAGTGGGGATGCTATTGATACAAGCAATACGTTTCCACAGGGTATGACAATATTTGGGCAATGGACAGCTTTTACTTTAGCTAGTGGTACTGTGATTGCATATCTTGGAAGCTTTTAGTGTTAAACTTAGCATTAAAGTTGTCCTCATTCGTCACCCAGACAGCACGTCTTGCCAGAGACTTGTGGGAGACAGTCAATGATATCTGGCAGAACGAACACAGAAAGTGGGAAGACATTGTATAACAATACAGCCATGTCAAAAGTTTCGGGCGGTAAGCTGTATAACAAACAAGGAAACTATAGAGGAATAGAATTATGGCAACATTAAAAGGTTCAACAATAGCCTCAACATATGACTTGCTTTTAAAAAGGCATGAGACTTATGTCCAAGGTGGAACTAACATTGAATTAATGACCGATACCAGTGGAGCGACAGCTCCTACAGGATTATATTTAGAATCAGGTGCAACTACTGATAATGTCGGTATTGGTGTTAGCGACCCAGATGAACTACTTGAGCTATATAAAGTAGGGACTCAACTCAAACTCTCGGGGGGAGCTGCTGACTATGCTACTTTTGCTGTGGCAGCTGATGGTGCACTTACTATAACAACAGTTGATGTTGATGCTGCCGAAGCAGATATAATACTTGCTCCAGATGGCAATGTCGGAATTGGAACTGCGGCACCAGACGGATTACTTCATGTCCATAAAGCAACCGCAGGTTCAGTAGATGCTAATGCATCGGCTGATGAATTAGTTGTTGAAGGGGATGGGAATACAGGAATTAATATACTATCACCAGATAATTATGATGCCAACTTATACTTTGGGACTGAAACAGATAATCTTGGTGGAATGGTAAAATGGGATTATGATGCTAATTTGTTTACAATAGGTACTCATAAATCTGGAGGTATTCTTCAACTTCAATCAGATAATGGCACAGAACAAATGCGTATCGACTCATCAGGCAACGTCGGAATTGGAGACACAGACCCCAGCGAAGCAAAGTTGAGTATTACTGGAGTAGCGAGTGGTGATTATGGATTAAAGATTGACCAAGACCAAGATAGTGGTAGCTTGTATATAGACAGCCAATCCACAAGTGCAAGTGTTATTCATATTGATACACCAGTAGTAACAACTGGTTCAGTTATGAATCTTGATGGGGCTAATTCCTTAACTACTGGTTCAATTATAAAGGCTACGTCTAATTCAGCGACTACTGATACTCGTAGTCTTATATCAATAGTAAATGACAATACTGCCGCTACTGGTACAACTGCTTTAAAGATTCAGCAGGATAGTACAGGTGCATCTATTGATGCTGGTGGATACATCGTCAACGAACAAGGTCGCCAAGACCATGTAGCGAATACAATGCCAGCTCCTTATTATCGGTTTGATGGGGTGGATGATTATGTGGATTTAGGTGCATCACCAAGAGCATTGGTTGGCTCATCAAGTCCTTTTAGTGTATCGGCTTGGATTAACATGGATGATGATACCAATGAGTATATATGTGGGGCTATGGAAAGTAGTGCTGAAAGATTCTATCTTAGAGTCGTAGATGCAAGTGGTACTGGTTATTTAAGATGGGGATATGGGGATACCGCAAGTACAGATACAGATGGTGTAATCAGCCTTAATGAGTGGCATCACGTTGTGTGGACATACGACACCACTAATGCTAAAATATATATAGATGGAGTTTTAAAGAATACAACAGCCGTATCTGGTAAAACAATAACCAATACAGACAATTTATATATCGGTGTTTTGAACATGGATGGTGCTGCAAGCAATTATCTAAACGGTTCTATTGCATCTGGAGGTATATACAACACCGCCCTATCAGCCACCGAAGTAAAAGAACTCTACTCTGGTGCATCAGTACCTTTTAAATATAAAGGTGCGAATCAGACGGCTCAAGGTGGGAATGTATCTGATGATATGACTTCTGATGCTACAGGCAACTGGTCTAAGACTACAAGTGTTCTTGCATTTGATGCTGGGAATAATTGGTATGACCTTGATATGAACGAGGGAGGTACTAATGCTATCATTACACAAGCCGCTTCGGGATTAACCATTGGTAAAAGATATAGAGCATCTTGTGTATTCGCTAAAGAAGTTGATTCAAATCATGTTGGTGTCCAATTAATAAATACAACTACATCAGATGTTGGTGCGGCGTTAACATCTACCACAAGCGACCAAACTTGTTTTGTTGATTTTACTGCTTCCTCTGCGACTGATAGCATTAGATTAAAAATCTCCACCCCAACCCATTCAGAAATATTTAATATTAAAGGTATAGAAGTCTTACAAATCGGTGCAGTCGCAGAATACGATGGGTCTGGTGTAGGTGCTTCAAGATGGGATGATAAGAGTGGTAATGAATTACACGGTACAGTAACTGGTGCAACAGTAGAAAATGCTCCTGCTGATGCTGATAGCGGATTGACTTATGAGGAAGGGACTTGGACTGCTGGTTTATCTTCTGCTGGTGGTGGTTCAATAACAGTAAATGAAGGTAGTTCAAAAACTACTTATACAAAAGTAGGGAGAATGGTAAGTGTTCAAGCATATATTCTTGTAACAAGTGTGATTACGCCAACAGGAAGAGTAACTATTACAGGATTCCCTTTTACGATAGGGTCAAACATGGGTGCCGCAACAACAAGTGTTTACAATAATGGTATATCTGGCGACCCTGGTGGATGGTTACAGCTAAGAATGGGGTCAGGTAATTCTGCTTATTTGGATATTCAAGAGGGTGATGGTACAAACCCAGCTCTTGACCTTGGAAATCATTTCCAAGCAAGTGTAGAATTAACATTTGCCGTCACTTACTTTATATAATAATTCAATACTATATGGATTTATAGTTGGAAACGAATAACAAACAATAGGAGTCAAATATGGCTTTAGAAAAAATACAAGAAGTTGACCAAATAGAGATAAAGGGCGAATACTCAATACAAGTTCGCCAAGCAACAAAGGTACTGGATGACGGAGTACAGATTGGTGGCGTTAGCTATCATCGGCACGTTGTACATCCAAGTAGTGATTGGTCTAATGATGATGCAAAAGTAAAGAAGATTGCAGATTCATTATTTGATGACGATTGCAAAGAAGCGTGGCAATTACAACAGAACGGTTATCCAAGTGGTGACCCATCTGATTCATGGACAAAGGCACAACTACAAAAGTATTGCGATAGCAGGAGAATTGAACATTATCCTGAAGCAATAGCAGCGGTGGAAGCCGTTGAAGCTGTAGAAGCAGTAGCAGAAGAAGTTGACGAGGATGGCAATGTCATCACCGAAGCGGTAGAAGCTGTGGAAGGTGTCGAAGGAGTTGAAGCAAAATCAAAAGACACAAAAGCAAGTCTATTAGCTGCGATTGACGAAGCATCTGAATAACAAACAAACAGGAGAACACAATGGCAAAAAAGAAAAAAACAGCCGATGAACAGTCCGTAAACATTGATGGTACGGAATACAAAGTAAGCGACTTATCAAAAGAACAGATTGATATGGTGAACCACGTTGCAGATTTGGACAACAAGTTGAGAAGTGCGAGCTTCAACGTAGTACAGTTACAAGGTGGTCGCAATTACTTTATGGAAATGCTGAATGCGAGTCTTGAAAGTGGTTAGTATGACTACCCACTTAAAGAAGCTACTTAGCTGGGGACTTAACGGTAATAGTTGGGGCTGGTTTCACTGCCTCGCTGGCGGTGTAATAGCTAAAGCAGTTATGATGGCGGGTGAATCACCGTCAAGAGCTGTGAGTGCGGTTGTGATAATCGCTGTTATTTGGGAAGGAGTTGAATACTTCCTTGAGACAGGAGCTAAGCCAGCAGAGGTGTACGGCTCAGCAGAGCGGT
>Ga0208010_1000283_pt1 | contig 17615 bp, 14 predicted proteins | sample 2_EtaG_FD_184074 | JGI IMG/M metagenome (GOLD analysis project Ga0208010, IMG submission 184074) | Marine viral communities from the Subarctic Pacific Ocean - 2_ETSP_OMZ_AT15125 metaG (SPAdes) (version 2) | ecosystem: Environmental > Aquatic > Marine > Oceanic | place: Pacific Ocean | collected... | reverse complement strand
TAATCCAATGGCATGGCAAGCACGTTTTGTTAACTCATCATTACCTAAAGTTCTTCCAAGTTTATCTAATGGTGGGGCATTAGTAGCCGTCAATCAAGTTCGTAGTAGTATCGGCCCCGTGGCATTAGATAATATGCCCGGTGGGTTGGCACAATCGTTCTTTGCACATGCGCTTTTGCAGGTACGCCGTAAAGGTTGGATAGAGGAAAATGGTACCAAGGTAGGCTTTGATATGGAAGTTAGGTTACGTAAGACTAAGATCGGTGGGGAGAATTGGAACTCTGCGGCTGTACCTTTTAGGGTAGATGGAGGTATAGATATTTTAGAAAGCTACATTAGAGAAGCTTTAAATAAGAAACTAATCACGCAAGCAGGGCCGTGGTATACCCATAAAGAACAGAAATATATGGGTCTAAATGGATTAAAGAAAATCTTTTTAGAAAATGAGGAATTACTAGAGGAATTAAAAACTAGTGTTACCTAGAGATTATACCGATCAGGAAAATATAATAGCTAGCTATTTATCTGAATGGGGCATACGTTGCGAAACGCAAGCACCTTTTCCACCATACACGGTAGATTTCTATATACCTGAACTTAGTATGGTAATTGAAGCGGACGGTGTGTATGGACATTTGGGTAAACGAGATAGAATACGAGACCGGAAACTAATAGAGACCGGAGATATACAAATTGTATTACATTGTAAAGAAACAACTAAAGGTAAGATAAAGGAATTTCTATGGCGGGAATTAAACAAATTGGCAACACCACAGGGATAAAAAAGAAACCTGCAAAACGTAAGTCTAGTCCTAGAGTTAGTAATCAAGATAAAGATTTCCTCAAGGTATTAGATGAGCATTTAAAGGGGAAGATGTCCCCTCATCGTGGGCAAGTCTTTTACCCATCTGCGTTAGGTAGTACTTGTGATAAGTATCTCTATGCATCTTTTAACGGGTTACTTCCGTGGGAAGACTTAGACCCCAGAGTAAAACGTATCTTTGATACTGGTTCATCATTAGAAGATCGTATGAATAAATATTTTACAAAGATGAATATTCTTATCGCTCGTGAGCAACCATTAAAGTTAGCCTCCCCTCCCATTAGTGGTCGGTTGGACTTTCTTATTGCCCATCCTACTAAAGGCGAAGCGGTACTAGAATTAAAGTCAATTAACGATAGGGGTTTTAATGAACTAAAAAGTTCCCCAAAACACGACCATTTCATACAGTTACAAATTTATCTAAACATGCTAAATAAAGACTATGGTATTGTTTTATACGAAAATAAAAATGACCAAAATCTAAAAGCGTTTAAGGTGGAGCGGGACGTAGAAGTATGGGATACACTACTAAAACGTTGTTTTACTATTATGGATATGAGTGCCTTACCGGAAAAGTGTACTGGGGATACATGGTGTAAATGTAAAGGGGTGACAAGTGGTTAATTATAAAGATGGAGTCCCACAAGACGAAAATCAATCATGGACTCCCATGAAAGCATTGGGTACTGTACGAAGGAAGTTATCTTCTGATTTACAGGTATCATCTTTCAATGTAGATATTTCTGGCTTACCTAAGTTACCCTTAGGTGACTATGCCAGTGTTTCCAATGACGGTTTAGAGAGTTACTTAGCCATGTTTGGTGGGTACACTAGTTACCTAGAAGCGGAAGTTGCAAAGCTGGATAGTACGCTTTCCGCATTACAAGCAGCTTTTGACGACGGATTAGCTAAGGCTACACATAAGATTGCTACGGAAAGAGAAGAATCTGGTAAGAAGAAGCCAACAAGAGAAGAGTTGCGGGGAGAAGCCTTGAACAGGTACACGCAACTGTGGGAATTGCGTAAAGAGGTTATCGAGACAGATGCTGCACTGAGGCAGTTAAGTGGCACCCTTAAAGCTTACGATAAGGCTTACGCATCAGTATCTCGTGTAGTGGGCTTAAGGACAATGGGGGAACGTCAACGATGAACTATCTAGGATTAGATTGTTCTTCCAAAGCAGTACATGGAGTTATAGTCAACGACTTAGAAGAGATAGTTTCTAAGTTAAAATTTCATTCGACTCCGAAGGATACTTTTGATAATCGGCTTTATCAAATATTTGATAACTTTGGGGTATATCTTAACGAAGAATTAGAGTATAATGGAATACAGTGTTCTGCAATTGAGGCAGCTATTTATATCCAAAATGCTCGTACTACTATGGAAATTTCTGGTGTGGTAAGTGTTGCGAAATACATGTTACATACTAAGGGAATCTCTTGTTATCCTGTGGATAATAGAAGTTGGAAAAAACAAATTCTAGGTAAAGGTAATGCGGGTAAACCAGACATTAAAAAATTTGCTGTAGATAAGTGGGGAGATATATTCCCAGAACAAGATTACGCCGACGCAGCTTGTATAGCTTTGTGGGCGAAAAGACAAGGAGAGTCCATTGCCTAAAGTAGAAAAACCTATGACATTTTATATGAGTAAAGGTAAAGAGCTTAAAAAAGTAACGTATGAAGATAAGCTACCTAATGATATGACATTCGAGGAGTTTAAAAAACAACGGGGCGTAGTAGTGTGGTGTAAGTATTTGGACTGCGTAAACAATAAACAGTTTGAAGATACCCAACGAACGACGAGTACGATTAGAAAAAACAGCAACTATAAGCCAATCAGTGAACGAGAAAATGTTTGGCAGGGTGTGTGTACCAGAGATGAGATCGGTATACAATACAAAGAATTCTTCTCTAATGGAGCTAAATTTAAAGTACCGGCTTGCTTCAACGCTGCCACGAATAAGACAGGCTATATGGATTTTAGTAAATTGTTACAATCCGATGGTTCCCCATACGGCGGGAACCTCGATTCACAAAGCCCAGAACATGGGACTGAAGCGTTTGGAGTACACTAATGCCTAGACTCATTTCTCCTGAAGTGCGATTAGAAGCGATGGGTTTATATGTTTCTGGGGAGCATACTGCTAAAGAAATTACTGAAAAAATATCAGATAAGTTTGATGTAGCTGTTACTATTTCAACCATTTATTCTTGGTCAAAGAAATATAATTGGGATGAGAAACGTTTAGAATTGCATAGCCAAGCTTCTACAGCAGTAATGGAATCAGAGAGTCAACGATTCGCACGATTAAACACAGAGCATCTTGACCTCTATGAAAAAATTAGACATAAAGCAGAAGATGATTTAGAGGGTTTAGAGTTCCATGACGCTGGTACAGCCGCTCGTACCATTGATATGGGTATCCAAGGAGAACGTGAGACCATGAAAGGACTAATTAATATCCAATTTGTTCAAGATATCCTTAATGTTTTAGTAGAAGAGATCGAAGACCCTGTGGTAATAGGTAGAATTTCTGGTAGATTCCAAGGACTTCTTCAAAGTGCAGATGCTAAATAATGACAACTCCTAAACAAAATGAGGTTGTTACTGTAGCGGATGCACTAGCACAATTATCGGCAGGATTAACGTCACAACAAAGAACAAAGATAGGTAGCTTCCAAGAATTTATTACTCAAATCTGGGCTAAAAGTTTCGATAGACCTGACCTCTTTGATTCATGGCATGTCGGTATAATAGCGGACGATGCGGAAAGGGCTGTAGAGGAGCGTATGAATTACGTTGCTATACTCCCACGTTTCCATTTTAAAAGTACTTTATTAGGACATGCGTTTAGTGTTTGGCGTTTGCTGAAAGCGAAACGTGATACGTCTATTCTGTATCTTTCGTATAGTGATACAATGGCTCGTTACCATATCTCCGAAATTAATAAAACGGTTCAACGTAACCCTATTTTAATGGATATGTTAACAGCTAGAAATACTCGTGCGGAATTTCAGTTTCGTTACACTATAAATAATAAACCTGTAGAGATTTTACATGGTGGGTTGTTCTCTTTCAAACGAGGTATGCATGTTAATGGAGCATTAATTGCAGATGATATTTTAAGAGACCCAGAAAACCCTCTACAGTTGGGGGAAATGAATAAAATTGAAGATCACTTTATGACCGAAACTATGTTTATCCCAAATCAAGAAGCCCCCGTAATTGTATTGGGGACTCCTATGTTACCCGACGATTTATTATCTAAGCTTCAACGAGATGATCGTTTCATGTCTAGGGTTCTTCCTGCTTTTGATCCTACCCCAACCCGTCGTGTACTTATGCCAGATTTATATTCGGAAGAGTGGTTGCTAGCACAACAAAAAGCACGACCTAAATCTTTTGCGTCAGAGTTTTTACTACAACCTTCCTTTCAAACGGAGTCTTATTTTAATAGAGAAGATATTGAGAAGTGTGAAGATGGAAATTTACGGGAATTTAGCGTACATAAAAAATATGAGAGACAACCTAACGAACAATTATTTGCAGGATTTGATGTTGGTAAAAAACGCCACCCTTCTCACCTTGTAATTTTTAGTCGCATAGGTGAAGAATTACGCCAAGTAAATCAAACGTGGTTAGACGGTTGGAATTATTCTGATCAAATCCAGTTTTTGAATGAAGTTTCGCAAAACTTTCAGCTAGAAAAAGGGTATATTGATAATACAAGGGGAGAATTAGAAGATCGTGGTTTAGACCAAGTTTGGCACCCAATGTCGTTTACTGCTAAGAGTAAACATACCATGTCGCAAATTATGGAACAATATGTCCATGGCGACAAATTAAGACTGTTAAAAGATGAACGACAAACCCAACAGATTATTTCTGTAAATAATGATTTGAAAGCACCAGTGACACCGATGGGTCATGGGGATGCTTTCTTTTCTATTGCCATGGCTGTACAAGCTGCTTGGGAAACTACGATATTTAAGTATGAAACTTTAGGGAGTACGTCTGATTGGATTGAGGCTGTAGCACCCGGAGAGACTCCTGAAGGTAGGGCGGGAAAAGACGGTATAGACAAAGGGGTTGCGGAACGTTTAGACACTATGTTAAACTATAAAAGCGTTAACCCCCAAGAAGAACCAACAGAGCATTTAAACCCCGGTTGTTCCGAAGGGGTGTGCCAGCCAAGTTTTTGGGTAATGGAACGGAAATTATGTTTATACTGTGGATACAGAGGGTAGGAGAAATAAATGACAACAATTATGACGTTAACGGACACCATCGGAACTATACCCATTACACTGAGTTCACAAGCTGAAGTAGTCGCCAAGAAAAGATACTTTTTAAAGGACAATTCTAATGAAGTAGTAGAAGATGCCCCTGCGATGTTTCGTCGAGTTGCGGATGCAATTGCCATTGTTGAAAAGAAATATGGTAAACTAGATATTGATGTGCAACTTACATCTAATGAGTTTTATACTATTATGTCTAATTTAGATTTTATCCCTAATTCTCCGACGTTAATGAATGCTGGAACTAAACAAGGTACTTTGTCTGCGTGTTTTGTTCTGCCCCTCGAAGATAGTATGGAAGGAATAATGAAAGCTGCTCATGATACGGCAATGGTTCAGAAATTTGGGGGTGGTACGGGATTTGCCTTATCTAACCTACGCCCCAAAGGAGACCGAATTAAAACCACGCATGGTATTTCGTGTGGGCCTGTAGAAGTTCTTAAAACCCTATCACGAGTATCGTCTATGATTACTCAGGGGGGTAAACGTGATGGTGCGAACATGGCGGTTATGGACATTCACCATCCTGATATTTTAGAATTTATTACTTGTAAATCCGTTGAGGGGGATATTCATAATTTTAATCTTTCTGTTGGGGTGACAAATGATTTCATGAAAGCGGTTAAAGCGGGGATGAATTATCCTCTAATCAATCCTCGAAATAATGAAGTGGTGGAAGAATTAGATGCCCGTGAAGTTTTCAGTAAAATTGTCTACGGGGCATGGAGGAATGGTGAGCCGGGTGTGGTTTTCCTTGATACTGTAAATCGAGATAACCATGTTATAGAACAATACGGTCGTATGATTGCTACCAATCCATGCGGAGAGCAACCCCTATTAGGGAACGAATCTTGTAATTTAGGCTCAATTAACGTGGTTAATTTCTTTAAGCCCCCAGCATTAGGGACATCATTAAGTTGGAAAGAAAAGGTTGATTGGTCGGAATTAGGTAAAGTAGTTAAAATTGCTATACGCTTTTTAGATAATGTTATTGATGCAAACTATTACGCAACGCCCGAAATAGAAAGAATGACTAAAGCAACTAGGAAAATTGGGCTTGGTGTTATGGGATTCGCAGACTTGCTTATTCAATTACGGATAGGATATAATACTGAACAGGGCCGTCAAGTTGGTGGGACTCTTATGGGGTTCATTCAAGACGTTGCTGATAATGAATCTCGTAGGTTAGCGGAGGAAAGGGGCGTTTTCCCAGCGTGGCATAACAGCGATTATATGAGTTCAGGAGAGTCATCGGGAGAAAAATTTAGAAATGCTTGCCGTTTGACGGTCGCCCCAACCGGAACTATTTCTATGCTTGCGGACACCTCAAGTGGGATAGAACCAACATTCGCTCTTGCTTGGCGTAAGATGAATATATTAGAAGGGAAAACCTTATATTACATTAATAAATATTTTGAAACAGATGCCAAACTATATGGTTTTTATTCGGATGAATTAATGGACTATATTTCAAATGGGGGGTCTATTAAAACTCGTCCTGATGTTCCAAAGTGGGTAAAGGAAGTTTACGTTACCGCTGAAGATATTTCCCCAGAGGCGCATGTTAAAATGCAAGCGGCGTTCCAAGAGTTTTGTGATTCTGGTATATCTAAAACAATAAACTTTGCGAATAACACGACTACTAAAGATGTGTATACTGCTTATATGACAGCGTGGGAGAATGGTTGCAAAGGGATTACAGTTTATAGGTCGGGGAGCCGTGAAAAGGAAGTTTTAGTAAAGGCGGACTCCCCTAAACAAGGGGTATTAAACGGGTTCGATGTAGATTACACATCATTGCAGATAGGAAATAATGAGCCTTGCTGTGATAATGTGTACCTTGTAGAAGAGGGAGGGTGCGTAACGTGCAAATCTTGTGGTTGGAGTAAGTGCCACATAGCGTAAATTTTAATTTTTGTAGTATAATAGATAAGTAAAGTAAGGAGAACAGTAATGACATTAGGTAATATTCTTAGAGAACGTGATGAGCAATATATTGCTAATAGAGATGAGGCGGGGACATGGAGAGTTCTCGATACGTGGCACGATGATTTAAAAAGCATCGGCCCGGATGATGAAGTTCCCGACAAGACTGAAGCGGTAACGGCTATATCTGAGGGAGCGTTTATATCTCTAATGAAAGAAGCGGGACGTTTAGGAATTTTAGATAATGTAGCTGATTCCAGCGGACGATCTAGCGAAGAAATAGATCAAGTTCTAACGGAATATAGTGCGGCGCAAGAAAAACTAAGGAACTTAGAAATTAAAGTATCTGAACAAAATGATGAGTTGGCACAATTACGTGTACATAGTAATCGGTCACAAGATTACTTTATAAAAGAAAAAGCTATGGATGCGGTTATCAAACTAGCTGCTATGGATACCATAGCTTCTAGTAATCTAAACGAATTACCCAAGGATTAATTTATGAAATTATCTGAATATATGCCTGAAATGCCCGGAATGGCGCAGCAAATGATGGATATGAACGAGGGGTTGAACTTCATTCAGTTAATGAAGCAGCAGGGGGACACAAGTTCTTCACCGTCAATAGGTCTTGATCACATTGTCAACACATGGGTTCGCCACCAGATGGCATACAGGCAACAGCTTGTGCAAGATTTACAGACAATTGCATTTTCCGTAGCTGAAATTCGTACCGCTCTAGGACATATCACGGGAGAAGTTTTTAGGCGTGGCATGGAAATTCACCCCACAAAAGAAAAGGCTGATCGAGAACAATTAAAAGTTTTTAATACCTTTTTAACGGATGCCAACGTTTTTGACCAAAGTTTAGAGTCGGTTCTCAGACAATTTCATAATGATATAAATACTGTTGATGATGGATTTTTGTATTTAGTAAAAGAGTATTATGATGATGGGGGGAATATAAAATCTAAAGTAAAAGAAATACGTCGATTAAACCCCGCGCTTGTTGAATTTGATCTTGATCAAGCCGGTCTCCCTAAAAATGCTCATTTCATATGTCCTATGGATCGAAGTGATGTTGAGGAAGTGCCGGGGAAATCCAAGAAAGGGTATGACCGTGTTCCTGCAATGTATAAATACTACCACAGGAACCAACATATCTATCTTAGAGATACCGAAATTATACATGTTTCTAAATTTTCTCCCTCCGAAACGTATGGGTGGTCTCCAATTCTTACAGTGTTTGAAAAAGCTCTTACATTAATTGGAATGGATAAGAACATATATCGGTACTTCTTTGAGCGTAAGATGCCAGCGTCAATGCTTATGGTGACAACTGATGATCCAGAAAGCTTGCGTAAGGAACGAGAACACATTGCCGCCCAAACTAGGTTAGACCCGAACTACATCCCTATGGTTGCGGTTTCTAGTCGTAACCAAAGAGGGCGAGTAGACTTGGTACGTTTGTTCCATACGTTACAAGAGATGGATTATCTTCCGGTTAAAGAAGAGATTCGAGAACGTGTTGGGGCGGTATGGGGTGTAACCCCTGCATGGCAAGGCGCACCAGAAGCTTTTGGTGGTCTATCCACCCAGACTCAACAATTAGTTGTTATGAGTCGTGTAGTTGAATCCGACCAAAGATTATTTCATGAAAAAGTGTTCCCAAAGATTTTGAAAGCTTTTGGGATAACTGATTTTGAATTATTGTTACCAACTCCTGAAGAAAAAGCAGAAGCGACCCGAATTAGTTTTGCTCAACAGAGAGTGGGTATCGCAAGTCAATTAGCCCAACTGGGGTTTGAAATTAAATTAAAAGAAGATAGTGTTGGTTTGGAAGACGCAGAATTTATTGTTACCGGAGAAATGGCTAAGACTGTTCAAATGCAAGCTCAAGGACAGGAGTTGCAACTTGAGCAGCAAATACAAGAAGCTGAACAAAAATCTGAACAACCTGAAGTACCGGGTGGCGGAGAAGAGGGTGGCGGAGAAGCATTACCTGATATTCAAGCTATGGAAAAAGCTATCCCATCCTCAGAGCGTAAATTTAAGGGGCGCACTGGTGGGCGTACTCCAGACTGGCAGGATAAATCTCCTAACGAAGAACGTGATATAGACGAATGGGCGTATAAGAGAAAAGAAAAAGCGGAGGACAGGGCTTGGGGACTTGAGATAAATAAAACATGGATACAATCTTTAAATGAGCAAGGCTTCTCTACCCCTACTATTAGAGAAGTATCTCCAGACGGTTCGCAAATGTGGTTCATTGAGAAGGGTGTAGATTATGTAGCTGACTTATCTCCTAATGGATTAGGTGAAATAAAGAAAGCAACCTTTATAGTTCCATTCCCAAACCAATCCCCAACTAATCCAACAGTAAGTTATGATCCGTCAGGGTCTAATAAACGTAAAGACCCCAACGATGACGTAGACGACGACAACGAGAACGATTAATGCCTGTACGTCAGCGAGATAACAAATGGTACTGGGGTAGTAAAGGCCCCTTTGATTCTCGCAAGAAGGCAAGGAAAGTAGCACAAGCCGCACACGCTTCTGGGTATGTGGCAAAATTATTTAATTTTACAAAAGCGGAAGAAGGTATTAAAGGTATAAAGGGTATCGGAGACACCTCAAGTGACCGACCCAAAGATGATGTCCCAGAAGACTTTAGAGAGTATGCTTCTCCTGAAGAAATTAAGAGACTGGGGTTACGCCCTCATACGGGGGTAGACGAGGGAACCTTCTACGATACAAGAGAGTTGAAAGCAGGACAATATGCGGCTGCTACGGGGGAGAAAAACACGATTGATGAGTTACGGGAAGCTGGTGACGAAGGTAAAATCACTCTTGATGATTTAGGTATCAAGTTCGAGGATTCAGGTCTAAGCACAGAACATAGCCGTACAGGGGAAGAAATTGACTTAAATCGCTCAGGTTTTGGACTCAATCCCGTGCAGAATAGAAGGGATATGTTACATGCGATAACAAATCGTAGGTACGATGATGGGACTGTTGCTGGTATGGCACGGAGGTTCGCTGATAACATAAAGACGAACAAACACCCGCTTCGCCATTCGGCTTGGGGTGGTGTTGATAGAAGCACAACGTATGACTCTGAACACTACGGGGACTGGCTAAAAGCGGCAGATGATAAAGATGAGTGGGAAGGTGCGATTAATAACGCCATGGTAAGAATTTTAGGAAGGAAGGTTGACAGTAATGAATTGATGTCCGATCTTCAGGGAGAACTCCGGGCAAATTCAGAGCAAAGGGTTAAAGACGGACTACTACAGTTAGAGCAATTAGATGCACTACAAGACGAGATAGAGGCGTTCAAGATACAACGTGGTATAAATCGTATTGGATTAAAAAGAGGCGAGAAGATTGTTTCCGCATCTCCAGAAAATCAAGAACGTGCAAAAAGATTTGAAGAAGAAAATAAAGGTCTTTCAAAAGAGGAAGCCCTAACATTTAAATCTCCATTAGGGAAATATCTGGCTAAGACACAAGAACGGGATGCAATGGCGAATAATTATGATCACGTTTCAAACGCCTTAATCCTTATACAAGATGCACACAACGGGGTGGATAGTGACGATGTTGACTATGCGCGTAGTTATTTTATGGATATAGCTTTTAAGAAAGGTCATAGTGGAGAGGCTATGGAAAAACGGATAACGCCCGAAAAGTTGCAACAATTTGTAGATGAAGTGCAAAGAATGGCTAACTATACTACAAGAGATTTACCGGAATTTGTAACGGTTTACAGAGGAAACAAATCAGAATGGGAGAAGGGCGATCCAAAAGCGAAGGAGGCTTCGGTAAAAATCGCAGAACAAAGATACTCAACTGGGCAAACGGTTCCGGTATCGGTACAAAAACATACCGCAAAAGAGTTTGCAACCTCAGCAGGTAATAGAAGAGGGCAGCTTCATGAATTTCTAATACATCGGGATGATATTATATCAGATATGAGAAGCAGTATATTAAGGGAAGGTGAATTACTGATTTCTTCAGACGCATGGAAAAAGGCAATTAAACATTCAAGCTATAAAGCAAGTGGGGTAGACCCCAAAGACGGAACGCATGACCAGTTCTTTTTCCACTGGCATCATAGAGATAAGCATCGTGCTAAAATGAATCCTGCTTCCCCACATTATAGTGATTCTTATGCAAAGGAACAATATCATTATCAACGAACGTATCTTGATAGCTTGAAAGACCCCGCCCATAGCTTTCATAAGCTACCTAAAGACTTGCGAGATACTATTACAGCAAGTGCGAAACGAGATATAAAAGAATCAAAAAAATACCCATGGTTAAAAGCCCCAGCAACAGAGAAGGTTGGCGACAAAGCTTCTACAGTAAAGCCTCGTGTAGACCCTGACACAGTAGTAACGCCGCGTGTGGGCGCAGATACACGGTTCCTTGAACTTGCAGCAGCGCAACGTGGCGAGGCTGAACGACTTGGCACATCTGCGATGAGTGATGCTGGCGGTTCTGGCATTCGCCAATTCCTAACAGAAGCGATTGGTGACGTTATTCACCGAATGTCTCGGCAACACCCTGATGACTACTCTGCAACAGTCGAGAAGGTTAAGCGTGGAATAAAAGAACTTTCTTCAAAGTATGGCTTTACTAAAGACCTTGAAGAACAAACACGGTCGAGTTACGACTACGGTGTTGAAAAAGGTAAGATAACAGAATCATTTAAGGCGTACAAAGCTAGAATCTTAGATATTCAGAGCCAGTACGCAGTCGCCCATTCAAAGTTGCCTGTTATCAACCAAGCCCATAGGGATGCACAGGAAGCAGCGGTAGCGTTCGGTGAACAGCGTTACGAAGACTCACTGGCTGCACTGCGCCGTATTGAGTCTCATCTGGGTTCTAAGGAAGCATTCGATGCTTACCGTCTGAAGGGCGCACAACCTCTGAGCGACAAAGCTTCTAAGGAAGTTGATAAGTCCCTTTATAAATTAGCTGACGATCCTCTTTCTAAGCTATTAGATTTTGTAATTCTATCAAAGGCTCCCCCCTTCCAAGTCACCCCAGAAGGTGAGGTAACACCAATAAAACCTATTGAGGGTCTTGGGAGTCAAGATAGTGAGCGGGAAGATTACGAAGGAAAAGAAATTACAACTCGTAAATATATTAAAGACCCAGAAGATGCTCCAGAAGTAAACGGGGAAAAGGTAAAAGTATACACAGGGCCTAAGGTAGGACATTTTTATGATTACTCGCAACTAAGTTCAACTGAACATAAAGATGAATTTGCTCAGATAGTTGCTGAAGCGTTGGATAAATTAGAACAAGGCGTTAATGAAATGGTGGAGGCTAACCCTGAGCTTAAGGATATCTTCGGTGCCGATCCGTGGGTTAACATTCGACGTATAGAAAGCCTTCAAAGTGAAGTACAAGGCGACATATTTAGAATTGCTATGTCCGCAGTGGAAAAACAATTTCCACGAGGAACGGATACCCCCGCTTCAAATGCGGCGTTCCTAAGGGAACGAACGAAGGCTTTAAACGAGAACCCAAAACTTGAGGAAGACTATATAAAAGCAAGGGAGAAAGCAACAAAAGCATATAGATTGTTATTGAGAACTGATAAAGGTAACCCGTATTCGGAAACAAAGCAAATAGAAGGTGCTAGGGAGCGGTTCAATGAATTGCAAGATAATTATCTAACGGCTCTAATTCATAGCTTACTGGGCAAAATTGAGTATCATGGCGGGGAAAATCATCTCCCGACTAACCCGAACGTTAAAATACTATCAATACAGGACTCACACCAACTATATATTCTACCGAAAGTTGAAAATCTGGTAAATCTGCGAAGCAATGAGTTATTTACTACCACAGATAGAAAACTACTGGCGAGGGAAACTGATCCATTAGGGGATGGGGGCGGTTGGAATGGATTTATACGTAAAGCATCCCCCGCAGCCCTATTCAAGGTAAGGCAAATTTATTCAGAGGTCGTAAACCAATGGCTGGGTGTAAATGTAAGGGAAAAGAACATACGTTCGAACGTGGAAAACGGAATAGCAATGTCTGAGGCTACATTAACTCGTGGAATTCTCCCCCCCAACAGGTTTTTCGAAAGGTCAAAGTATACTGTACGCCCGCAAGCAATTAAGGATTTTCGTGGAACAGTAATACACGAGTTAATACATAGTGGGACATCAGATGAAGCGGCGGAGTTTCTTAACAAAATAATTCATGACAAGTTTACATGGCTAGATCATGTATCCCGTGGTGTTAGAGGGAAATTTATACCAGATATACCTTTCACCAACTCGAAAAAACGGTGGGATGATGGAACTAATGATCAATATTTTACGCTGGTGCATCAGAATAATAAGCAATTTTTTAATGAGTTTCCTACAGAGATTTTAGCGCAGCGTATAGCATCGGAACGGTATCAACCAGATGCCAAAGATGTTGACGGGGAAGACTGGAGTAAAAAAAAGATAGGGTATTCCGGGCATGGGATGGAACAATTTAGCGTATGGCTATTAAAATTTGCTCAACATGATCTTAAGATGTCAAGCCGAGAAGCGAAAACCCCTGAAGGCAAGGCAAAAATAGCTAAAGCGTCAAGAGATATATGTACGGAATTACTAGATTGGCAAAATATGAAAATAAACCGAAGGACGGTACTTTCTGGGAGTTTTGCTTCTTATGCTCGTAAACATGATAATATTCATGAAGATCAGTCCGGACGACCCCTTAGAGAGCATTATAAGAACGAATTTGCCTACCATGTAGGAGTAAACCCAGTTGCTTATCCCGATTTAGCTCGTTATAAGTTTTCGGAGGCCGTAATCGATGACGACGGTATTCAAACGCCCGCTACAATTCCCACGTTTTCAGCTAAAAAAACTGACGAGTTTGGTTCAGGGTTGGATAAGAGAGCTTTACGAAGGATAATATTAGGCTAATGACTACACAAACTAAACAAGAAAAAACCCTATTACAACACCTAGATGACTTACTTTCTTCAGGGGATTATGGTACGTATGTTAGAGATTACGTTGAGTTATTCGCCAAGCAGCGTTTGAAGGATGAACAGAAAAAATATTTAGAGGGTAGAGTTAAAGTGTATTTAACTAGACAACCGACGGAAGAAGATTTGGAAATCATACGTAAAGAAAAAGTTCCTGTTGAAAGAAAGGACTTTACCGAAAAGGGTGAGCGTAAGATAAGGGAGAAAGCCAAGACATCTATAAAGAAATCTGAAGATATTACTGAGCCACTTTCTAGCCTATTAGATTTTATAATTGTAGAAAAAGCTCCATTCGGGTTTGAACCTTACGGGGAGGGCTAAAAATGCCTAGTGAAGAACAAATAATTTCTGTGTATACTATAAATAAACTTCATAAGTTATATTACGACGGCGACCCGGAGTTCTTTCGCACATATGAAAACGAATCGGATAACTTATCTAAAACGCAAAAACGTCAAGTATTGGAAATGATGTCGCATCCTCGTATGACACAGGATAATACTAAACCTTTAGAAAAGGAAGACGGTGGCGGCGGGTTCGGCGGTGACGCTGGTGCGGGAACTGTGTTTACATCTACGGACTCTGGCGTGTTCACTCCAACTCATGGTGGGTCAAGTGCGAAACGGCGAACGAAGGTACAAGAAAAGAAGGAAAAGCATAAGAAGAAAAGCGGGATAGAGCGTTTAGGATCGTGGCTTACAGATTATTCGCCAGAACGAAAAAGTCTTTCAAAGGGGTCTCCTTCAGAATTTGCTGTACGCTTACTACAGGATGTAGCTAAAGAATACAAAATGAAAGACCCGAAACTACGTAATAAAGTAGATACCAAGCTACCGGAAAATGAAACTGTAACTAATTATCGTCCAAAAATTCTCGATTGGAAGAAGAAAGATGATGATAATGCAGGGGCGTTACATTATGAAAAAGCTTTAGATACAGAGTCTTCTGGCGAAGAAGGGAAAATTACCCAAGAACAAGCTAGCTTCCGTGACGCAACACCATTTGAGGTAAGCCAAGACGTTCAATGTAGGTCTTGCATCTTTTTTAAAGAAGATGATAATGAATGTCATTTAGTTACAGGATATATAGAAGAAGATACGTGGTGTAATTTATATTCTTCAGAGAACATCCCTAAACCTGAGGAGAATGAAGTTGTCGAAGGGGAAGATATCGAAAAGTCTAGGGGCTTGGAAGACTACTTTTCAAATAAATACCCCATGCAATCAGACAAATTGAAGCGTAGGATTATACGTGAGGCAGTATTCCCCAGAGAATGTGCTTCTTGTAAGTCTAATGAATGGAAAGGCTCAGTTGTACCATTAGAATTGAATCATATAAATGGTGATCACGGGGATAACTCTAAACATAACTTAGAATTAATATGTCCAAACTGTCATGCTCTAACTCCGCATTACAGGGTAAAGAAACCCGGCGCGAAATCGGCTATAGATTTACATGGTGGCGCGCCGAAGGGAGACCCACGCAGAGATAAATCATTAGATAAAGATTTACGTAAGGAGGCTTCCGAAGGTGAGAACCCTAAAGTTTGGGGCCATCCTACGAAACATCACACAGACGTATTACATAGAAAATATAATATTCTAGTGAAAGAACCGGAGAAGTATCTGGATTCTATTTCTGCGCCACCAGATAATGAGTTAGAGATATCAACTATTAAGCATTATCAAGAGGGGGCATCTAAAGTAGAAGAGGATATTAAGGCAGAAGATAAAGATAATATGAAACCTTTTCTCGATTATCTGAAAGATAAGAAGCTGGATATTGATAGAGACTATCTAACTGCTATAAATAAAGATGTCAATCGAATTGTGCATCATGTAAAGTTTAAGTTTAATCGTCCCAGACCCGCACAGGTAAGCGATATTAAACCTACCCCCAATGAAGCGGGGTATTCCCCGTCGTATCCTAGTGGGCATTCGGTGCAAGCAACTGTTATGGCGGGAGTGTTATCTAAAATATACCCAGAACTTTCTCAAGATTTCCAAAAGATAGCTGTTCAAATTGGAACAAATCGTATTAAAGCGGGGCTACATTATCCCAGTGACCATAGGGCAGGGCAAGCATTAGGTATGGATATCCTAGAAGATGTTCCCCCGATAGACTCAGAGCAGCATTTAAAGAAAGCAGATACATTAACTGAACGAGAGCGTGACCCCAAGTTTGTCGAGACGGACGTTTCTGACGACGACTTTGATGCTGTGATAGAACAGGGTGAATTTATGGAAAGATTGAAAGCGGCGACCGCAAAGCATGTGGGGGATAAAAAAGATGATTCCGATGACAAGGCAGCGGCAATGTCGGCGGATGCAGACTTCGGGGCAGAGATTAGACTTTCTGAAGACTTTGAAAATATCTATAAAGAAAACGAAGATTTCAAAGAAGTCATAGATTCGTTACGAAAAACTATATAAATTTAGTATAATAAAAACATGAGGAAAATATGAGGGAGTGAAGTTATGCCGGTAGCAAAATTTAGACCACAAGTATTATTGGGACTAGCAATTCTTGGTGCGATCACTATGATGGCGATCCATAAAGATTTAGAACCAGTGGCGACTGCGACAATTGGTGGTATAATCGCATTATCAATGAAGGTAATGGAAGGGGATTAATCCCGTGAATAAAATAAAGGCTTTTCTACGGAAAGTTTTTTCTGTGCCGCATGTGACATTTCCAACGGTTAATCTCTCGTTGGGAAATATTGGACACAAAATAGCTACGATGCTTCTTTGGACTCCCAGAAAAATTGGTTGGGTGTTGCGAAAAATTATGTACGGTATCACGGCAACGCCGGGAAAGGTTGCTAAATCTCCTGTTCAGCTATACCGCAAATCAAAGAAGTGGCGTGATTGGATTCTGGAGAAGATAGACTATTTGGAAGCTGAGTCCGCTAAGTGGAAACGTACATTCCAGATTCTCAAATCGCCTTACAGTTTACTGTTGAAGATGGGCTTCTCTCCGCAGTATGCAATTGGTCTAATAGCTGTTGGTTCTACCGCTGCTACTGGGGCTGTGGCTGCTGAAGCGATGAAGCCACCTAGTTTCGCTGCTGGCGACCCCGGCATTTATAATGCACCGTTGGACTCACCCATATTTAGTGCTAAAGAATTTAATACGTTGCGCCTAGACTTAGGAACAACTCCTATCGGATTGGTTGAAATTTCAGATATTACCGTTGGAACCGCATACGCTAACTCTGCTTTGCCATCAGGCGAAACTAAACCAGTAATAGTAGGTGGACTGCCAACAGTTGCAGACCCCGCCTTTGCGGAAACGTTCCTTGAGGTCGGGCATATGACCGTAGACCGATGGCGATGCGATACCTTAACTCTAACTAACATCGAAGCACATGAATTGATAGTTAGGGACAACGCTTCGGACGGTCAATCAATCTCTGCTGTTGCGGGTACTCCTAGAGATCGTGGGATTTCCGGTGGTAACAGGGCAGAAGATATGCTCACAAGTGGTGGCTACTATGACCAAGTGAAAATCACAGCAGCAACCACAAACGTAAACGGCAAGGTTGACA
>Ga0208010_1000281_pt1 | contig 17654 bp, 24 predicted proteins | sample 2_EtaG_FD_184074 | JGI IMG/M metagenome (GOLD analysis project Ga0208010, IMG submission 184074) | Marine viral communities from the Subarctic Pacific Ocean - 2_ETSP_OMZ_AT15125 metaG (SPAdes) (version 2) | ecosystem: Environmental > Aquatic > Marine > Oceanic | place: Pacific Ocean | collected... | reverse complement strand
ATGAAGAATCAGATCCGAGCCTTTCAAAGCCGCCAGGGCTTCGGGACGCATCTTGCTGTGGGTGTCTGCGATCACTCCGATTTGCATGCTTACGCCCTCCAGATTCATCAATTGCGCCCACCCGGCCCGTGCGCATGGCCATGTCGGTAAGCGTTGCTATAGTGAAACAAGACCACCTGATTCTCAATGTCGGCCAGAACAGGTAAAACCATGTCACTCCCGGTAGGACTTCCCCATGCCCACGTATACCGTCACGGTCGCGAATCTTTCCCTCTCACAGCAGCAGAAATCAGAGATTGCGGAGGCCATAACAACGGCCCATAACACGCAAACCGGCGCGCCCAGTTTCTTTGCCCAGGTTCTGTTTTTTGCTGCAAATGAGGGCGAGCACTTTGTAGGTGGCACCGTGAACCAGGAGCCCCAGGTGTATGTTCATGGCCTGGTACGCCAAGGCCGCAGTGCCGAGGTCAAGCAGGCCCTGATGAGCCAGATGCTTGAAGAGATAGTGCGAATTGCGGGCATAACGGCTGAGGAGATCTGGATCTATCTGCAGGACATTCCCGCCACTCAGATGATCGAATTTGGCCGGTTTCTGCCCGCGCCGGGAGAGGAAGCTGAGTGGGAACGAGAAATGACGCCAGAAAAGCGGGCCAGGCTACCCAAATAATAGATTTGTACCGACTTTCCAGAATATCGGGACAGGAAATAAACCTGTCCCAGCTTCCCTGTTGCTGCTGCATGTGAAGATTCACTCACGCCAATTGGGTAATCTCGGCACCAGAGGGAATTCGAGAAGGTTGCTCGGGCTCACGCCCCTTGAGCATGTTGGCGAGCCGCCGCTCCCGGACCTTGTGAACCGAAGGGTCCAGCCGCAACACCTTCAACGGCAATCGATCCCCTTCTCGAAGTTTATCGAACAGATCGGCCTTGTTCAGATAAAAAGCCCCACTGTGGTTGCGTCCGTTGAACTGGAAATCAAATTCAACAAGCAGATTGCAGCTGTAATACTCACCGTTCACCCTGTTGTTATTGTCGAGAACCTGGTGCAACTGGCAATCCGCCTCTTTCCGGGTCAGAACGCCATCCACGTCCATGCCGTACTGTCTCAGCAGGGCCTGACCGTAGTAGTAACCTATGCTTGAGTGGGCGCTCACAAAGGCATAGACAAACAGAGCCAAACCGATCAGCGCAAAGAATCCACCGAAAACCATGGCCCCTGCTTCACCAAAGCCAAGAAAGAAAATTCCGCCCCCGACAAATCCGAATATCAGCCCTATGATCAGGAGGGTGAAAAAAGCGCCAGCATGATCTTTCACGGCTGACCAGAGCAGCGGCCAGTCTGTTGTGCGTTTCCTTCGCATTGTAGATTCCTTGTCGTTTCCCTACTTTACTTTTTAACCACAGAACCCGCCCTGTGGACTGGCGAATGATACTAACTGAATTGCAGAGCGGCTTGGTAGTGACCCAGATTAGCTCCGAGTCTTCAAAGAAACCCAGAAACTTAATCCGTCGCGGTTTTAACGGTTCTAACCGCGTTACCGATAACTTTCGATCAAAGCGTTCAGTTGTGACTGGAAGTCAGGATCCTGCATGACCGCATCAACCTGATTGATCACGTCCATAGCGGACGGAAGCTGCCTCGAAACGCCAATGTGGAAAGGGATCTGGGAATTTGGAATAAAATCAACCTCTCGAACCTTCAGCTTCTCCGAATAGCCAAGTTGTCGAGCGATGAATCGGGCGTCTTCAGCGGGCTGCACCATAAAATCGCCGGCCTTCCGCAGCATCAGAAGATGCATCATCGCTTTCATGTCCCGGCCCGGCTCGCGCTCCAGATAGCCGGGAATATTGTCCTCTTCCCATTGGGAGCCCCTTTCAACGATCACCGTCAGACTGGACAAGTCAGCAAAGCTGGTAGCCGATTCGATCAGGTCTATGTTGGGGTTGTCAGCCGAGTAAACCAGATGACCAAAGTTCTGCGTGAAGAGCGGCCTGGCTGAAAAGACGGCGTATTCCTCTCGCGCCTTCGAGGGATAAGTGAGAAGGCCATCGGTGAGGCCGAGCCTTACGTTGTACTGCGCCCTGGCCCAGGGCACCACCACATGTTCCGTGCTATAGGCGGGGATGAAACTGAACGTCAGCTGCACCAAATCCGGAAACAACCCGACAGCCCTCTCGTCGAGCGAGGAACTATAAGGCGGTGACTTTTCGCCGAACGCGAATTTCAAACTGTTGCTTCCCATCGAGACACCAGGCAAAGCAAGGAATACAACCAGAAGCGCGTGGCAAAATGACGCCGAAAATCCTTCCAAAAGATGCTTATTCGCCAAGTTTACCTCTGAGGAGCTGTGAGCTTGTTACCTGGGTGCCACCTAAACACACAGTCGATATCATTCGCCAATTCTATGTCGTTATATCCTCCGAGAAATAGATGTGTAGCGGTTTCCCTAGTCGGAATCCGCCCCACACGCGGTGAGCTTATGGGCGGGCACGGAGGAATCACAGCGCGGGTGGTTGCAGCGGAAGAAATTGCTCTTGGGGACGACTTCCCCACAAATATGACGCCAGACCAAACCTTTCCATCACACCATCCAAACAGTAACCTTGCATCCAACGGACTGAAAACCTCCAAAGGAACCGGAAAATGAAACGTTTTAGTGCAACCGCTCTCGCGTTGCTGCTCTGTCTTTCAGCAGCGGCCTGCGCATCCTCTTCGAATCTCATTAAGCTCGAAACTCCTGAGCCGCGAACCGAGACACCCGTAGTCACCATCGGCCGAGCAGGCCACCCCGTCAGGCTCCCGTTGGAGACCCTTGCGAACGCATCATTTATTGGCAGCGACGGAGAAATGATCTTCTACGCCGGCCAGAAAAGTCTCTTTGCCACAGTGGTCACACCGGAGGACTGGGGCAATCCATCCATTCAGATGAACCAGGCACCGGGCTTTATCTTCCGGCGCGACCTGAGTTCCATTCAGGACCCTGAATTCCGGAGGGAGCTTGAAGGCATAATCAGAATGACGCTGGAGCCTGCGGAAGAGAAGGAAAACAGCATGGTAACCGTTGGCGACCTCACCGCTTACATTGCCTTCAGCCCCACAAAAACCACCATTATGCTCACCTCACCGGGAAAGCCGGACCTGTTTACTCAGCTGGTACTGGACAACTTCAGCTGGCAAGACATCGAGAACGAAATCCTGAAAGGAATCGAGGGACATTAATATGCTTACGAGGCAGGAAAAGGATGACCTCATGACGGTCATCAACATACTCTTCGACGATAACCAATTGCGGGGCTTGAAGCCGAACCTGAACGAACGTACCGCAGAGGTTGTCGAGCAAGCCATGGAAGAACTGATCAAATGCAACAACAGGATGAAGGAACTGGTGACCGGATTAACAATGGGGATTTCAGTCTTTACCCGAGGCTGGCTGAAGCAGTCACTGGATAAGATTGCTCAGGCACTTCGAGACAAACAGCTCCAGTTCGATGGAATGGCCTGCCGGCATCAGGTTGCGGCCAATTTCGGGACGGAGATTTATCGCTCTACTTTTTAGGCTCGCGTGATCCGCATACTCCTTGCCGGTCGCACCGGCAAGACAGGGGAAATAGATCTGTCCCGGTTTTCTGATTAATACTTCAACCATCACCCGCCGACCAGCTTAATTGCCCGCTCCAGCATCGGGTCTTTGCCTTCCTCGCGCCCTTTTCGGCCAAGGTACTTGAGACGGATGTGTGGCGGGATGCCGACATCTTCGTAAATCTCACCGTCGTAGGCCCGGTAGATTTCATTGGACAAGGTCAGGTGCCAGCCATTAGGCAGATGGCGCTCGAGCGTGTCGGAAAGGATGCCCTGGGTAGGCTCGCCAATAAGAGTAAGACGGGGATGCTGCAGCAATGAGAGCACGAAGATTTCCGCAGCACTGGCCGTTAACTCGCTGGTCAGCACAAACAGGTTGCCCTGGTAAGTCTCATTGACAGGCGTGACATAGACAGACTGCTTTCCAGTGAATCCATTGCCATGACGGGCTGACTTGGTGAAAGCCAGCCGTTTGCGATCCATCAGGTACGCTGCAAAGCGCAGTGCGACCCCATCGTACCCCCCACCATTATTGCGAAGATCGACCACCAGATTGGGGAGCTCGCCAACATCTGCCAGCACCCTCTTCATCACACTATCGACCGCACTGAGATCCGCAGCCGGTTTGCCTGACTTGCCGCTTTGCCCGGCCATGGCCCGGATGTTCAGGTAACCGATGAGGTCATTAAGGCGTCCCCACTCCACCAGCCGGTTGCCGCCATGGCTCACGGCGCTTGCGAGATAATCCTCATGGATCACGTCACGCGCCAACTCTTTGAGTTCGCCCAGGTAGCTGGTGAGCTCCCGGTCATCATTGGCGTCTTCAAGTTCCTTTGTCAGCCGCCTGAAGAGCGCCGGCTGGGCACCTGCGCTGTAATGACCCCGGGGTGAATGCAGACGAATATGACCATCCTTCAGGGGCCGTAGCATCGCAACCATGATGGCAAAGAGCGCTTCCTGTGATGTGTTCGCGTTAATCTGGGGAAGATAGTCATGATGCGCCCGGTCCCAAGCCACACCCTTGAGTTCAAACAGAGCGTATTGCTCGTGAAAGGTTCGCCAGAAAACGTCAAAGTTGTATTGCGGATGCTTTGCCCGGTGCCTGAGACTTTCAGTGACACTGGCGGGCAATCCTTTCAGGCGACGGAATTTGATGCGTGCTACGCCAGTTACCCGATGGGCACTGAACGCCTGGCCACCAGCGGATACCGCCAAATCTTCGTAATAGTGGCCAAGTTCTTCAATACTGCCCGCATGAATCTTCAGGCAACTGATGCTGGTTTCTTCAAAAAGGGTGTACCAATCTTCCTCGATCAGCAACACAGTGCCGTAACCCTGGGAACGCCAGACACCCTGCAGGCGCGCAAAATCAGGGCTGGAAAGAGAACTGCCGCGGCGTTGGGCGGTTTTCATAGAGGACTCCAGGTCCACTTCTGTTGTTTTCAGACGTCAGGCCCCAGTAATAGAGTTCGTAGTCCTGCATTGTGACTCTCCCACTCTGACAGTTGAGAAGATAACTGTTGTCTGGAAGTGTAGCGCACAGGAAAAGACCCGATCCGAAAGCCAAGTCTATTCAACTCAATACCGCTGGTTTAGCAACCTGATTTCAAACGCCGACAATGTCAGGGAAAACCGGGGCTGAAAATAGATCGGGCTGAAAATAGATCTGTCCCGGTTTTCCCCCTTCACGACCGGCCAGTCAAAAGCCATAACAACAAACCAGCAACCCCGAAAAGAAGCACTGCAAAATGGACAGCCAGGTTCTTCAGGATAGTTGGGGCGGGCTTAGCGGTGAAACTGAAATATTCCTCACCAAACAGCCCAACACCGCAGTGCTCACAGTAGTTTTTCGAGTAAGAGACCCGGAGCTCAGACGGCTCAAACCTTTTTCGGCAACTGTAACAACTGGGTTTTATCACTTTGGGCTCCGATTTGTCTGGAAAACCGGGCGCAATCACCCTGGCCTGTCTCGGGATCAATTCCTGCTTGCTTTTGAAACACAGAATCCTTTCTGTGCTGAACGCCGATATTGAACGAAGCACGTTGGCTTACGCATAAAAAAACAGCCCCATAAGGGGCCGTCTAGAGTCGAACTGGGATGCCCGAATACCAAAACTATTCAGCACCATTCAACTGTTTGTAATACTGGTCATACACCGGGCTGTAGGGCCCTGGCGGCACGCCGTTAGGCCCGTAAAAGGCCAATGAATTCGCCTGCCGAGTAAGTGGCAGATAATTGGGCGCGGCTCTCTCGACTGCCGCAGTGACTGCCATGGCAATAAGGTCGACCAAAGGGTTGCCGGAACTATTGTTGTCCGGTGTGTAAGTCATTTGCTGCCGCGCAGTCCAGAGTTCTGTACCGTCGGCATTGACAATCCGGTACTCGAAATCCACCTCAGTTGTTGTTGCGAGCAGCATGTACCGCGATGTCCACTCGTGAATTGTCACATAGAGTATGGAGTCCGCTTTAAACAAATTCGCCAGTTGTTCCGGCGCTGCCGCATGTGCTTCTGCTGGCTCATAATAACCTTCGTACTCCAGTAGCGTTTTAACCGTATTCACGGGAAAGACGTAATACCCTTTTTCAGCGAGATAGAATGGCAAGGTCGCCAGTACCGACGTCGTCCCCTGCACATCCGTGGTCATATTTACAGGCGGAACCACCAGAACAGACCTCGGAGCCGCATCATGGAATGCGTTCAGGCGATTCGGATTTCCTGACGTGGCACAGCCTGTGACCAGGGCGACGATGAAAAACACGAGACTCAGCTTCAACGTATTCATTTTCTGGCCTCCAGGTTCTCAATCAACATACCCAGCATCGGCTGACTCTCAGGCCATGCTTCGTATTCCATTTTGTAGTACTTAATCGCGCTATCTACTTCGCCCTGCTCGAGCATAAACGTGCCGGCCTCAGCGTAAAGGCCAGGAGCAATGGGATGCTGCGGCGTTCCGCCTGTTTCAACAAATTCAAGATAGCCTTTTAGAGCCTCTTCTTTGAGCTCCGGTTCGTGGTAAACCACAAACAATGTCTCCTGATACTGCCCCCACTCGTAAAGACCTTGATTACTGGCACAACCCGTCAACACAACCAGTAGTGAGAACACCATAATTAGTCTGTCAGTCATAGTTGCCTACCTTCAGAATCCGGTTCGTACCTGCGCCCAGATACACTTCTTTCTCAAAAACCACCTTCCCATCGGAAAGAAGCTCTACCTGATGAGTTCCATCAATGATTTTTAGCAAGTTCTCACCAGCCAGATAGTCGCGTACATAACCATAAGACACCCCATCTATCCTTAGCTCATAGTATTCTGCAGCCACCGAATTCACCTCGAAAGCGAGGCCTGGGCGATCGTCCACAACTTGGGTGTTTCGCGACGGAGTTTGGACACAAGCTGCCAAGAGGAGACAAACCATCGATACCAATAAAACCCTCATCATTTCTTCTCCTTAACGCGCAGATCGCTGAGGTCATAGCCTTTCAGAGAGCCTTGTAAGACTTCTCCAACAGCCCCCTGATCAAGAGGGTCATCGCCAAACAGACTAATCACCTTAAGCTCTGCGACCTCCTTGCCCGGAAGGGATATCGTTGTGCCCGTGGTCTGGGATTTCACTTTCTTGCCCCGTGTTTCGATAGTGAAAACCATCCCTTCACGAACACCCTGATTCTTCCCCCCGCTGATATAAATCAGCCCATCTTCTTGCGCCAGCAGATCTGCCGTCCAGGGTTTCTCGAGAAACAAACCTGTCATCTTATCTACGGCTGCCGTGACGGCTGCGGCAATAGCCTGATCATTCAGGCTGCCGTCATATCCTGCAGCGGAACCGAACCCCATCGTGCGAGCCTGTTCAGTGGATGAAGAACCCGACCCGGTAACAGACGCAAATACCCGACCGGTCTTTACATCAACCAACCTGAGGTCGACTGTTGCCGTCGCTTCCTGCTTTTTCGAAGAAGACAAGAACCCCCGCTCGCCGGTTGTGGCTCGCCCAAACTGGGTTAACGAACCGATAACCAGAGTATCAACACCTGTGATCGAGATTTCATGCCCGGATAGTTCTGCCTCCTTGGCCAATAACTCAATATCTGGCCGCTCAAATACCAGATAACTTTCGCTATTTGCCAGGGCCTGAAGGAACATATCCGTCACTTTAGAGCCAAGCTGATCCTCGGCGTTTGAGCGCAACAAGCTCCGACCGTAATTAGTCTCGTTGCTAAGCCGACCAACAGCGATCTTCCTTTTGAGACTCAAAGCCTTTGGCTTGCTTGCCTTTAAAGCGGCCTGCTGCGCCTCACGCTGTTGCTCCGCAGATACAGCCGACTCAACTTCTTCCATTTGAGGCGCTTGTGTAGCGCACCCTGACAGAACCCCGAGCATTAGCCAGGGAATTATTTTTTTCATGGACTGGACTCCTTTACCTGCAAAGAACGGTGACTCTGATTGCAGCCGATACAAAGAAATTAAACAAACGAGAAGGAATGGGTTGCTAAGACGTGGAAGATAGTTCTTCTTTGAACCAGGTGTCATCCCTTACATGTTGCCAGAGCCGATACTCTACAACATGGAAAAACCGAAAAGTACGTTCTCGTCAAAAAAACTCTGTTTTTATTATCTTTTTTGCAGCAACCTCCCTTCTAACAGAGCCCGATCTGGTTATACCGGTTGAGACGAAAGAAATAGACCTATCCCGGTTTCCACTGTCACCGTAAAAACCGGGCCAAAAAATCCAGCTGATCTTCAATGGACTGATCCAGAGCTTCGCCCCGATAGACATCAAAATGACCCACCGGATAGTGCTTCACTTCCGCGTTCGGCATTCTCTGGGCCGCTTTGACCGCAGAACTCGCCGGAGCGACGGTATCGTGGTCGCAAATCAACACCAGTGCCGGGCAGGCGACTTTGCTGGCCAACCGGATGGGCCGGAAAAGAGGAATGGCATAACTCACGCCTGCTGCGACGTAATTCGAGGCGTTATCCGCCAACAAGGGAACATACCCCTCCTGGCAGTCCTCAGCCGTCATCATGCCCAACTCGCCGGGGCGGCCGGCCGAAGCAATATACCGGGGAGACATCCCCAGCCCACGACGAAGCCAGTCAACCGTTCCGTGCCAGGTCAGGCGCATCGCCTGCATGAGGCCGGCATAACCGACAACCCCCAACAAAGACGCCAAACCATCCATCATCGGGCATTGGGAGATGGTGCATTGCACGTTTCCATCTTTTGCCGCGGCCGCAATCACCAGCCCGCCAGAAAACGACGTTCCCCACAGGCAAATGCGGCTGCCATCAATACGATCCAGGTGCCGCGCAAAATTCAGTGCCGCCAGCCAATCTGCCACTTCCTTCCGGGGGCTCAGCGTCTGCCGCGGCTGACCATCACTATCACCGAAATGGCGGTAGTCAAAGGCAAAGACCGCATAACCCGCATTGCAGAAGGCTTCTTTAAACGGTGCCAGACCACTGGCATGAGTCAGCCCAAAACCATGGGCCATGACGACACACGGTAAACCTTTACTGTAGGCATCCGGCGTGTAAAGAACTCCGCGACAGGTTGTACCTTCGCTCTGAAATTCCTGGGGCGTTTCAATCATTGTTTGGCTCGCATGCTTGAAGGTCGAGAGTCTCAGGATAGCTCATTGCTTCAATATCAAATTTGCCAGCGCCGGGAGAGGAAGCTGAGTGGGAAAAGAGAATGTCTTCGGAAAAGCGGGCCAACTTACCCAAATAACCGCAATAATAAATCTGTCCCGGTTTTCCGGTTTCCGAGCCCCCTACCACGTCTCTCTGTCCTCCGCGCTTTCCTCAGCTTCAACCTCGGCCTTGCGCGCTTCGATGCTTCTCTGCGTTTCCTTTGAATCCGGCATGCGCCCGGTTCTCTCCAGCCGCTCGCTCACCCATTTGTGGTACAGCTTCGCCAGCGCTGGCCGAATCACCGGCAAACCAATCAGCCAGGCAAACGGTTTCAGCAGCCAGACCCGCGACATCAACAGGATATAGGCATCCAGTTCGCGGTGGATGTTGCCCTGGCCATCCTCCACATGGAGCTCCTGAAGCGCTGCTTGCGGGTCTATACCACATTCCTTCAACTCCTCATCACGGCCGGTGATATCCACCCACTCCACCGATTCGCCGGTCCTGCCCGCGAGTCGCTCATAGAGCCTGCGATCCTTGACACAGCTCGGGCAGGCGCCATCGTAGAACACGCGAAGCTGATCATCTGGTGCCGTCATCGCCCTCTCCCTTGTTTGCATCGCATTCATCTAACTACACGGTAAAACAATGTGTGGCTCTCGTTAACCGTTCGGATCTCGCGGCATGACCCGCGAGAGGAATTACAAGGTATAGTGCGGCCAGAGAAAGCCCGGAAGGAAAAGCCCAAACACAACCGACCACGCGTGTATTTCGAAGAATGGGGTGACCCCATGATCACCGGCATTGGCTGGGAGTCCGAGCTGACCGGTATTGCCGGCGGCGAGGATACCTTTCCGGAAAAGGCCGCGGAACCTGTCTCCAGGGAGGGAAAATAAAGCGGGAAAATAAATCTGTCCCGGTTATGGTTATTGGTCCCGGTTATTGGTTTCCTCCTAGACAGGAAACCGATGCATTGGCATATTATGCCAATGCAATGCTGACAGGATCACCCTCATGGCGACGAGAAACATAGTACTGACGGACCATCAATCCCAGGTAGTCGATCACCTGGTTGCCTCGGGCCGTTATCAAAATGCGAGCGAGGTACTTCGAGCCGGCCTGAGAATGGTCGAAGAAGCCGAGTCCCGCTACGTCACGAAAATGAACGACCTGAGAGCCGTCATCGATGCGGGCCAGGAAGACCTGGAGGCTGGCAGAACCAGAACATTCACGGGTGAAGAGTTCGCTACGTACCTTTCTGAGCATGCGGAGCAGGCCATCAGGAAGAAACGGGATACCTGATTAGGTCAGACATTCGGACCGGGATCGCTACCTATCCGCTTGCAAAGGAAGGCAAAGCTTCATCCCATCAGTTTTATCTTAGGGTGGGAGAAGATACGCACAATCCGTCCATTATCATTCTTCGGGTCTTGCACCAAAGGATGGATCCTGAGGCGTACCTCTGACCGTCAAACTATCTGATTACTGGTTGCCAGCAGAATAAATAGATCTGTCCCGGTTTTCCCCCAAGGTTTTCACTCTATGTTCACCAAGCGCGATACTTCGTCATAGATTTCTTGCTTGGATTTGGTGGATCCTTTAACAAAATTTCCGATATCCCTAATTTTCGCAGCCATTAGGTCAGCGCCACGAACAGAAACACATATTCCTCCATTTTTCCTTTCGCTTTCGTGCCATTCAGCTCTAACGTTTAGAGGTTCGCTCGGGAGATATCCTTTTATATTAAAGATATCATGCTTACTTTTGGTGACCCAACCTGCACCAACTTCACACACAGCAGCCCAGCTCTCCGCCATTTTTTCACTAGTAACATAAATAACATAGATCTTCTCAGTAGATACGCTATCCACAAAAAAGTCTCTTAGGTAATCGAAGATTGCAGTAGTATTCGGAACTCGGGATTCTTCATGCTCAGAACTCGTGTAGATTATTTCATCTCTCCCTATACCATTGAACTCTAGGAGCTGATACACGACCTCCGCAAGATCGCTGTCTCTTCCAGAATGACTAATCAAAACTTTCTTTTTGCTTTCATCGATCGACGATTTGAAACCAGCCGTTGGCAAGTACTTATTGATCGCGAGTTCAACGAACTTCTGAAGATCCCTCTGATTTTCCTCGGACCCCACCCCTAAATCTTCAACTCTCTTGAGTATATCTCTGGACGTTTTTTCCTTGTATTCGTTGTACTGAACCTTCAGCCTCTCTTCATTCTTACGTTTCTTTTCATTCTTCTCAGCTTTCAAAGCTTCAGATTTCACATTTGCATATTTGGTCCGCAGAGCAATGATCTCAGGCAATAGTTTTTCTCTCACATACCCTATCACTTCCGAATATCTTGTGTCGTCTCCCTTATATCCCTGACGATTGCTCAGTGCCATATCAGGCAAAGACGTTTCTTCAAATAAGTCAACGTGCAGCTGACCCACCACATAAGACTCACTCAATCTATTCTTTCCGACAGACGGCAAAATGTTATATTCACCAACCTTATTATTAGCAAACAGCGAAATAAAGTTGTCCGGGAAATCCTGATGATCCTTTTTTCGGTTACGCGTCGACTTATAAGTACCTATCCAGCCTTTTATCTCTAAATTAAAATCCGAAACCTCTCCATCTTTTTTCCTTAAACTAAGCACCTTTTTAAATTTATCTCTGAGGGAGCACAACTCTGCGTTATATTTCCTCCCCAAGCCGGAGTCGAAACGACCTCCAAGATAATGGTACTCCTCACCCAAACAGATCAGAGCGGAAAGCCCATGAACAATCTCTTCATCATAGCTATCTAGAGTTAATTCACGGTCACCTTTAACTAGGTGAATCTTAAAATCCGAATTTATATGAGGGAAAAGCTTGAGAATATTGGACCGGATTGCGGGAAGCGTTTTGTGAAAATCATACTGAGGATCCCGCATGATGATTGAGGTTCCATTGCCCTCTATCTTTCTAAAAACTATATCTTCGTCCGGTATTGATTCTAGCGTTTTATCTTCACTAACATGGCGAGAGAGGACAAAACCAGATCTTTCCTCATCTCTTCGAGTCAACACCTCTACTCGGCTGGATACTGAAAGCGCCGCGAGCTTCCCTACACCTTTGCGCCCCATTTTTCGGCGCTCAGTACCTTTCACATAATCATCATCGGGCCCTTTACGAGTCTCTGCAGCAACGTTCAAATACTTATCAACGTCGCCGTCCTCATAGGACATTCCGACGCCATCATCTTCTACAATATACTCGTTTTCATTAATTATTATATAAACATTTTTAGCTGCAGCATCATACGCATTGGCGATTAACTCAGCCAATATATAATAAATATTTGTATAAAGGTTCGGCCCCAGCAGCTCAAGGATTCTTGGATCGATATTAATTTTATATTTCTTGGTCATGGACTTGCTCCACATGCAGCTTCAAACTTTTTCCTATTAATATCCCCAGGTTAACGGGAACAGCATTACCAATGAGCCTACCAACTACTTTCCTGGCGATTGGTTTCCCGGGTTCTACAAATTCATAGTCATCAGGAAACCCTTGAAGTATTGCGCCCTCTCTCAATGATAACGCTCTATCTTGATCCGGGTGACCAAAGCGACCACTGCCATAGCCATAGAACTGTGTCGTAATTGTTGGAGCTGCGGCATCCATGGACATACGTCCATAGACACTGCCATATCCTTTTCCAGTGCTGTTCCGGTGACATTTAGCAACAAGAGCTTCAGGCCAGTCTCTCCAAGTTCCATTAGGCCGGGAGGCTTGAATACGCTTAAGATTTATTTCAGAAAGACGTGCGCTTTGATGCAACGCATCCGAGCTGTCGATTTTTCCAGATTCAAGTACAGGTAAGTGGCTTATCGCTTCGCGCACGGTATTTTTCCCCGGCCCGAGTATTTTTCGATAGCTCTCTGGAGAGATAATTTCAGGTTTACCAAGTTTAGACGCCAGAAGCACGAGGCGCTTTCGATTCTGAGGCAACCCATATTCAACACAATTAACAACCGTATGAGTAACCTCGTATCCGAGACCATTTAGAACGCCCACAAAATTAACAAAAACAGCTTGTTCTATGAGTCCAGGGACGTTCTCCATTGTCACTAGCTCAGGCCTCGACTCCTCTATCAGACGAGCAAATTCAAGTAAAAGCCACCACCTTTCATCCTCCGCATTAGCTTTCTTGTTATAGCTAGAAAATGTTTGGCATGGAGCGCAGCCTGCCAGCAAAAATATGTCATTTTTCTTAACAAAATGATCAAAATCTGATGCTTTTACTTTATCAACCGATTTTTTCAAAAAATTTGCATTGTTGTTCTTCTCGTACGGATATTGACAACTCGGATCATTATCAATTCCAAGCTTTACGTTAATTCCAGCGCTTTCGAGGCCCCTAGTTAAGCCACCTGCACCACAAAAAAGATCTACTGCTGAAACACCCACAATGTCACACTTCCTTAATGAATTTTTTCCGATTTAGGTTTTTCTGTGATCTCATCAAGGCCTCTCTGTTAACCAAAAATCGCTCCTTTTTAAGAGCGTATCTGCAATACGAAGGGCCATTACAAAAACAATAGATGCAACTCGTTGAGAGCTTCACTTTCTGCACCGGCCATGTTTAGCGTTTACGGAACTTCTAAACCAGAGCTGAGATAAATGTAAACCTGTCGAACACTTCTCTTTTCCCGACATTTAAACTGAAACCCATCGGTTCTGGCTCAAAAGGGAACTATCGTTTTGACTTGCGGTAGGACCGATACATCAATTCTCCGTGCATTGTTAAGCATTCGCGCATCAATGCACATCTTCCAATAGACGACTGTATCATGTCCAGGCTTGCAGTGGGCTCGAAGTCAATTGCAGGTTAGCCAAGGAAGGAAAATCAGTGTATCGGCACCTCAAAAAGCGATGATGGTTCATCGCAGCTATACGTTCACTTGAATAACCTCAAGGCCTACGTATCTGTGTGCGGTAAGAAGTAGCCATCTGTTAGGTCTTTGGGCCGCACTGTACGGTGGGACATCTTTGTTGTGATGGACTTTGGAGGCATCGGCAGCTTTTACAGGCCGTCGGTCCACATTTGTCATAGCCTGCCTCAGGCGGCAACCAAGGCAGAGCTCCCGAGCTGAAACTTCATCTGCGCAATCGGAGGTCGCGTGAAGTCTGGATATTCTGAATGTCGACGTGGCTCATGAAGTCTGCACCATAGAAGTTTCGGGAGCCGAGCGAGGCTTCCGCATATTCGGTCACCGTCACACGGTGAGATGTCTCCTGACAAGGTCTTCCGTCAATTTTTTGATCTCGCCTTTCGCTACTCTCCGCCCACGGTCGAGGATGGCAAACCGATCCGCATACTTCCTCGCAAACGGCAACTTCTGCTCAACCAGCAGCACCGTCAGCCCATCCTCCTCGATCAGCCTGCGAATTACCTCCCCAATCTGCGCCACAATATTGGGCTGAATCCCCTCCCCCGGCTCATCCAGAATCAGCAGCCTGGGCTCAATCACCAGCGCCCGCCCAATCGCCAGCTGCTGTTGCTGCCCACCAGACAGGTCGCCGCCTCTGCGGTGTCGCATTTCCTTCAACACCGGAAACAGCTCATACACCCGCTCGGGGATTTTCTTGCTGCCATCCTTACGCACGGCCAGGCCGGTGCGGAGGTTTTCTTCCACGGTCAGCAGCGGGAAAATCTGCCGGCCCTGGGGCACGTAGCCAATGCCGAGGCGGGAGCGGTCTTCCACTTTCTTCTTGGTGAGTTCCACGTCGCCGGCGAATTCGATGCTGCCGCTCTTGGTGGTTTCCTCGCCCATGATGCATTTCATCAGGGTGGTTTTGCCCACGCCGTTGCGGCCCATCACACAGGTGCACTGGCCCTGGGGTACGTCCAGCTCCAGATCCCAGAGGGTGTGGCTTTCGCCGTAGAACTGGTTGAGCTTCTGTATCTTCAGCATTACGCCTCCTCCCCCAGGTAAACCTTGATCACTTCCGGGTCGTTGGAGACCTGGTCCATGGTGCCTTCGGCCAGCACGCTGCCCTGGTGAAGCACGGTCACTTTCCTTGCGATGGAGCGCACAAAGCCCATGTCGTGCTCCACCACCACAACCGACTGTTTGCCGGCCAGGCTGGTGAGCAGTTCGGCGGTGCGTTCCATTTCCTGTTCGGTCATGCCGGCCACCGGTTCGTCCACCAGCAACAGCCTTGGTTTCTGCATCAGCAGCATGCCGATTTCCAGCCATTGTTTCTGGCCGTGGGAGAGGATGCCGGCGAGGCGGTCCCGCAGGTCTTTCAGGCCGATCATTTCCAGCACTTCGTCGATGCGGTCCCGGTATTCGGGTTTCATGATGGCGGTGAGCGTGGGGAATACCCGCTTGTCCGCCGCCATGGCCAGTTCCAGATTCTCGAACACGGTGAGGGCTTCGAATACCGTGGGTTTCTGGAACTTGCGGCCGATACCCAGGCTGGCGATGTCCGGCTCGTTCATGGTGAGCAGGTTGTGGCGGCTGCCGAACCATACCGAGCCGGTGTCTGGCCGGGTTTTGCCGGTAATGATGTCCATCATGGTGGTTTTGCCCGCTCCATTAGGCCCGATGATGCAGCGCAACTCGCCGTCGTCGATGGTGAGGTTGAGGTTGTTGATGGCCTTGAAGCCGTCGAAGCTCACGTTCACGTCTTCCAGGTACAGGATGGGGCCGTGGCGCACGTCCACCGGCGATTGCACCTGGGTGAGAAACTCGAATACATGCTCGCGGTCGGCCAGTTCCTGAAAAATGCTCATGCGGTGGCCTCCTGCCCGGTGGGTGTGTCGTCATCGGTTTTGGCTTTGCGGCGTTTTTGCAGCAGCCCGGCAATGCCCTTGGGGAGGAATACGGTGACCAGCACAAACAGGCCGCCGAGGGCGAACAGCCAGGCGTCCGGCATGATGCCGGTGAACACGGTTTTGGCGTAGTTCACCAGAATGGCACCGATTACCGCGCCGTAGAGCGTTGCCCGGCCACCCAGTGCCACCCACACCACGATCTCGATGGAGAACAGGGGCGAGAATTCACTGGGATTGATGATTCCTACTTGAGGCACATATAGGGCCCCGGCCACACCCGCCAGCATGGCGGAGACCACAAACACGAACAGCTGCACCCGCTCCACCCGGTAACCCAGGAAGCGGGTGCGGGCCTCGGCATCCCGGCAGGCCACGCTCACCCGGCCCAGCTTGCTGGTGACAATGCCGCGGCAAATCACGTAGCCAATGGCCAGGGCGATGCCGGTGGCGATGAACAGCCCGAGGCGGGTGGCGTCGGTGCGCAGGTTGAAGCCGAGAATGTCCTTGAAGTCGGTGAGGCCGTTGTTACCGCCAAAGCCCATCTCGTTGCGGAAGAAGGCCAGCATCAGGGCAAAGGTGAGCGCCTGGGTGATGATGGAGAGGTACACCCCGGTTACCCGCGAGCGGAAGGCCAGGAAGCCGAACACCAGGGCCAGCAGGCCCGGGGCCAGCAGCACCATGATGAAGGCAAACCAGGCCATGTCGAAGCCGTGCCAGAACCAGGGCAGCTCCTGCCAGTTCAGGAACACCATGAAGTCTGGCAGAACCGGGTCGCCATACACGCCCCGGTCGCCAATCTGGCGCATCAGGTACATGCCCATGGCATAACCACCGAGGGCAAAGAAGGCGCCGTGGCCCAGGCTGAGGATACCTAGGTAACCCCACACCAGGTCCACCGCCACCGCCAGCAGGGCGTAACACAGGTATTTGCCCAGCAGAGTGACGGTAAAGGCACTCACGTGCAGGGCGCTATCCTGGGGCATGAACAGGTGAAGGAAGGTCACCACCACCAGGGCCGCGAACAGTACACCAAGAAACAGTTGCGTGGATCGCTCACGCAGGGGTCTTGTTAGCCACATAACTTAGCCTTCTGCTGCGCGGCCCTTTTGAGGGAACAGTCCCTTCGGCCGTTTCTGGATAAACAGGATGATGAACACCAGCACGATGATCTTGGCGAGTACGGCACCGGCCCAGGGTTCGAGCAGCTGGTTGATGGTACCCAGGGAGAGCCCGGCAATGAGGGTGCCCCAGAGGTTACCGACGCCACCGAACACCACCACCATGAACGAGTCGATGATGTAGTTCTGGCCCAGGTTCGGGCCCACGTTGGTGAGCTGGGACAGCGCCACCCCGGCCAGGCCGGCGACGCCGGAGCCCAGGGCGAAGGTCATGATGTCTACCCGGGTGGCGCGGATACCCATGGAGCGGGCCATGGCACGGTTCTGGGTAACGGCGCGCACTTCCAGGCCCAGGCGGGTCTTGCGCATGATCAACATCAGCCCGGCGAACACGATCAGCGCAAAGGCCAACACGTAGAGGCGGTTCAGGGTCAGCGAGAGCGCGTCGTTGATCACCAGGGAGCCGCTCATCCAGTCCGGCGTTACCACGG
>Ga0208010_1000277_pt1 | contig 17711 bp, 17 predicted proteins | sample 2_EtaG_FD_184074 | JGI IMG/M metagenome (GOLD analysis project Ga0208010, IMG submission 184074) | Marine viral communities from the Subarctic Pacific Ocean - 2_ETSP_OMZ_AT15125 metaG (SPAdes) (version 2) | ecosystem: Environmental > Aquatic > Marine > Oceanic | place: Pacific Ocean | collected... | reverse complement strand
TTTAACTCCTGTTTTATAAACTCTACTTCCTTGCAACATTTACGATATCTATTCCACCAAATTATATCAGAAATAAAATCCCAAATTCTAGTAGGCAGGTATATAGTTCCAAAAATAAATCCTAAAAAAGGTTTGTCTCTGTTAAGAGCTTTAAGAGCTTTTTTAGAAATTGATCTATTTTTTTCTACATCTAAAAAATATTCAATCCATTTTTCTGTAGCTTTTAATCTTTCTTTTAATATGTATCTTCTACTCATCTATTTCTCCTTTCTCGTATAAGTTAATTTCAATAGGATAATATTGACTTTCTTGTCTATCCCATTTTAATAGATTGTAATTGCCGTTAGTGATATCAGAAACTATTGAACATGCTACACCTATTATTGCAGGATCACCTGTTAATAATAAATGATCTCCTTCTTTAAAATCTTTTAAACCTTTTCTTAATTTAAAAATTAAAGGACCTGGAGAAAAAATAATTTGAGAAAGTTCTGGAAGTAAAAATTTTATTCTACCATATTTAGCTGCACCCATAATATTAATTTTAGGATTACCAGCTTTGGTACCAGGAACTTCTTGTATAACATAAACAATATTTTCTACTTTCATGTATTGACATATAGTGCAAGATGGTCTATATGTCAATAGTAAGAAAGAAGAAAAATTATGAAATATAAATTTAAAACAAAACCGTATGCGCACCAAATGACCGCATTAGAAAAGTCATGGAACAGAGAAACTTATGCCTATTTTATGGAAATGGGTACAGGTAAAACAAAAGTGCTAATAGACAATTTAGCTATGCTTTATGATAAAGGTAAAGTTGATGGGGCTTTAATTGTTGCTCCAAAAGGAGTTATTGGAACTTGGTATAATCAAGAAATACCTATTCACTTACCAGATCATATTGAAAATATGGCAGTATTGTGGCAAGCTAATATAACTAAAAAACAACAAGAAAAATTAGACTCTTTATTTGAACCAGAAGAACAACTTCATATTTTAATTATGAATGTTGAAGCTTTTAGTACTACTAAGGGTGTAGACTTTGCTAAAAAATTCTTATCTTGTCATAATACTTTAATGGCTATTGATGAAAGCACTACTATTAAAACTCCTTCCGCTAAAAGAACTAAAAATATTCTTAAATTATCCGAAGATGCTAAATATAGAAGAATAATGACAGGTTCTCCTGTCACTAAAAACCCATTAGATTTATATAGTCAATGTGGTTTTTTAAGTCCGTGGTTATTGGACTTTACTTCCTATTATGCATTTAGAAATAGGTATGCAGAAATGAAGACTTTGCATTTACATGGAAGATCGGTTCAAGTAGTTTCTGGCTTTAAAAATCTAGGAGAATTGTCTGATCAATTAAAAGGATTCTCATATAGAGTATTAAAAGAAGACTGCTTAGATTTACCTGAAAAAATATATATGAAAAGGAATATTAAGTTAAGTCCTGATCAAAATAAATTATACCTTCAAATGAAAGAAACAGCTCTTGCTAATTTAAATGGTAAACAAGTAACGACTGTCAATGTGCTAACTCAATTAATGAGATTGCATCAAATCACATGTGGACATTTTACCGCAGATGATGGCACTACACAGCTTATTGCTAATAATAGAATAGATGAATTAATGGACGTGTTGGCTGAAACAGAAGGAAAAGCTATTATTTGGGCCCATTATCAATACGATATTCACGCTATTATTAAAGCTATAACTAAAGAATATGGTCCGGGGTCCATTGTTGACTATTATGGGCTCACGCCTCAAGATGAGAGACAGCCTAATATAAAGAAATTTCAGGATGACCCTAGGTGTCGGTTTATGGTTGGAACGCCTTCTACGGGCGGCTATGGCATCACTCTGACGGCCGCAAACACCGTTATTTACTATTCTAACGGATATGACCTAGAAAAAAGACTGCAGTCAGAAGACAGAGCACACAGAATTGGACAACAAAAATCCGTAACATATGTAGACTTGATTTGTGAAGAGACCGTAGACGAAAAAATCGTAAAATCTCTCCGTAAAAAAATAAACATAGCATCAGAAGTTTTAGGAGAAGAATTAAGGTCATGGATTTAGTAGGATATACGCGCGAGGCGCGGTGAAATTTTAGAAAACGACTTGGCCTTTTTCCCACTTCATTTCTGGTAAACCGTTTTCATAGTGTTTACCATCGAAAGTGAGAATCTGTTTTCTATTAGAACCTTTTTCATTATAACTAACGTGAACCCAGCCGCCTGCTGGATCATCTGGATTATAAAATTCGAGGATCAATTGATCAAAATCTACGTTATTTGAGAGCCAGTAGGCTACTTTAATGTTTGGTATACCACCTATTTCAAAATCAACCGCCTGGCCTTTTGCATGTTGCGACGTTTTTTTGCTGCCGATCGCTTCACACAGCGCCTCGGAGCGGTAGCCCGATGTAATAGTAATTGGCTTATCAAACTTAGCACGAACCGGTTCTAGTATTTCATAACATACGTTTTCTAAGTTTTTAATATCGCCAGAACCTGGCGAGTTATCTATACCCTTACGGGTAGCCGTCATTGATTTAGTAAATTCCTCTAGCTTAAAGTGTTTGGATAATTGCATGGTCCCCCTAGTATTGTAAGATTAGTTTTTAATGACGTAGAATAAAGAACCTACGATTGAAAGTATAATAAATATAATAGCGCCTGCGCCTTTGCCCCGGTTCATGAAAGTTTTAAGTTCTTTGACATCTTTACTCATTTCATCAATCCTTTTGAATAATGTTTTCATACGTTCAGCGCAAATCTTTTCATGATATGAGATTCGCAGATGTGCGTCTGCTGTTAAGTTAGTTTGTGCTTTACGTGTTTTTTTCATTAAGTTCTTGCCGCAATTACTTTTTCTTCTGGTGATAGTAACGCTTGTTCACTACGTGTCAACCCATTTATTTTTTGAGGTGACTGAGCTAATAACTTTTTATCCGGCATTGAAGTAGGAGGTAGTGGTGGTGTTTGTATTTTCTCACTACGTAACATACTATCAAATCCTTCGAAACCTTTAAGTGGATTAATTCTATTCCAAACTTTTTTAGCTCCTTTTTTAATCCAACCCGGCTCTTCTTCTTTAGTTTCTGTAACTAAAGATTTATCTTTCCAATCATATTTAATATCATTTAATAAATCTTTTGGATAAGCATAGTCTTCATCTAAATAATATTTAAGATCGGGATTATCTTTAGTCATTCTTCTAGCTTGATCTTCTAGTACTTTAACTTTCTTTTTAAACCTAGCATCAGAAAAGTTAGCTGGTACAAATTCCCCCTCTAATAATTTTCTTATTTTTTTGTTTGGCATCTGTGCATCTTTTAATATTTTTCTAATATCATCTTCATCTAAATCTAACTTCATTGCATTTTGAATAATATTATACATTTCTTTTTGAATTCTAAACGCTTCTTCTTGCATCGCCTCATACTCTTCTCCAATAATAGTTGGTCCTCTATTCATATAGTTTTCTGGAGAATATATTTTTTCTGCATCATCCACTGCTCTCATTAATGAATTAAATCTTCCAGCTTTATATGAAAGAGAGTTCCCTACATCGATATCTATAATTCTAACACCAGCCATCAATGCAAGTAGTTCATCTCTTAAACTAACAGGCTGTCCACCTTTCTTAACATCAGAGAATAATCCTTTTTTAATTTTCTCTCCTGATGTCCACACACCTGGTTCAATACCATTAAATATATGAGCATAAGCTTTTTCAAATTTATCACTTAGACTATCTGAAGGTGAATACACTTTAGATCCAGTGGTAGTAAGACCACCTCTACCACCCATTAAATATCCTGGTGGCATAATATCCTGAATCTTTTCTAGTCCAATTTGTTCTGCAATAAATGGATCTAAGAGTGTCATGATAGGACCATCACTTCCAAACATTAAACTTAAAACATAGTCTTCTGTTTCCTGTGGATTTAAATTTTGTTCTTGAGCTTTAATTAAAGCTGCTTCAATTGGTTTTTGTAATACATCATAAGGACTGAAGTATGAAAAGTTAATAGCTTTTGCTTTACCTTTATCCCATGTTGTTAATGGTATAAGATTAGATGCTCTGTCCCAGTCCGCTGCAAATGAAAATTTATATGCGTCCCATTGCTCGCCAGTCGAACCCGTTAAAGCTAGGGCTGCATTGTATATTCCTGCACCATAACCATAGAATCCTAAAGAGGCTGCCATTAATCTACGCATCCCCATCTGTCTAATTCGTGGGTCTTTATGTGCTGCTTGTCTTAAACCAATGTTCATGATGTTAGTTCCCGTTCTTAAGATTTCAGCTTGGAACGATACGAAGTTTCCAAAGAATGGAATCTTTCTAATGTCCTGAATAAATTGTGGCACCTTACTATAGGTTGGATAAGTATTTCTTATTTCCCATGCAGAAGCATCATCTAATAAATCATCAAATGTTTTCTTAGCTCCTGTTAATAAATCATCTTCATTAACTGTTTGGCCCATGTATTTCATGTAATCTGTTAAAGCTTTTCTATCAGGAAAATACGCAGATAATTGAGACTTAGCCCATTGTCTCCCATACCATTTCCACATATTGTCACCACCTGCATATACTCTACTAGCATTTTTAACAAAGACTGTATCTTGTAGACGCTGAAATAATTTATCTAACGTATTAATACTTCCCTTCATAATATCTTGAGTGACCGCAATAATTTCTTGTTGGATTACATTCTCATCCATAGTTCCTAATCTTACTTCTTTTTCTACAGCATCATAAAAGTTTTTCATGTTTACTTTACCTGGTTGAGGAAATATATCTCGCCAAACTATTTTCATTGAATCAATTACACTTGCTCTTCCACCTATATGAGCATTGACCATAGGGAATAAAGCTGAAGCTTCTACGTTTCTAACCTGAGTTTGTGGAGAGAAGACTGTCTTACCCATTTGAGTTAAGACTTTAAATTGTAATGCATGTCTCCAGATTGCAATGTCTATAAGTTTATCTAGTGTTCCACCCACTCCTTCTAACATTCTTTTAGTTTGAGGAGATACATATAAACCTAAAATATCACTTGGAAGTACACCTAGTCTTGGAATTTTAAATACTTGTTTAGCTCCTACTATATAATTAATAGCTTCCGCTTCAGTTTTAAAAGCATATTTATTATCTAATAGATACTTAGCAATCTTATCATATTGTTTTTTAGTTGTAATTTCTGATACCATTTCCATAGCAGTATTAGCTACTTGGTTTCTTAAGTCTGTCTTATATCCTAAAACTTTTTTAATTTGTTCAGGAAGTAATTCTCCTTTTTTAAGGAACTTAAATTTATCGTTTCTTAAATGTTGTAAACCTATCTTTTCTATAGCTGCTAAAGGATTCACCCCTTCAGTCCTACCTGTATGTAATATATTCTCTACAATTCTTTGAGCGTATTTCATATAAGCTCTTTCAGGATTTACATTAGGTAAGAATTTTTTAGCTTCTATTTTATAATCCTTGTTTTTTTTAACTACATTTTTAACTACCCAACTAGCTGCATTAATTTTATCTCTGGGATTTACTAACCACATTGGATTACTAAAGGTTCCAAAGGAAGCTCTTAAATATTTCTTAACATCATCAAGTAAGACAGCTTTATATGATTCAAATTTTTGAGAACCTGGTAAAGCATCAGAATATAATCTTCTAAGTTTATCTAGTTCTTGATTTAATTCATGGGCATAGAATCTTAATTCTTTAGGAAGAGATTTTAAACCACCCTTTAATTGTCCTTTTAAATACTCTAGTACTTGATCAGCATAATATTTTTCACCAACAGGAGAAGTTAGATTAGTGTTGTATCTTTTTTGAAAACTTTCAGCTAACTTATAGGCTGTTGCATTGACATCATCTAATACTTTAAATATTTTTTTACCCTTAGATCTAATAATTAATTTTGCTTCTTCATTGATAGTACCAAGAAACTGATTGTTCTTTCCAAATGATTGGAAATAACTTAAAAAATCTGAAAACTTTTTAAGTCTTCTTAGACCTGGATCTGGTGTTGTTTCAGGAATCATTTTCCAGTCATCAAATTTAGGAAGCTGTCTTATTAAAGATTTATTTTTCTTTGTAGGTATTCTTAAGTTTCTTGTTAACGTAGGCACTACTGCTTTTGTTAACACAGCACCTGTCCAATCTCTAGTAATTTTTGCAACTGTTGGAACACCAGGAGTTCTTGCTAAAATCCATGCTGCTGTAGAAAAAACTTTTCCTGTTCCTTCCAACATTAAACCGACGTTTTGTCTAACACCTGGTCTAACAAGATGTTTCATACCTAACTGAGCAACTTTTCCAACTAAAGGAAAGCCACCACCAATGATAGCCCCTTCTCTTGCAAATCTAACTTTATTAATTAAAGTTGCTTTAGCTAACTCGCTTCCAGTTAACCCTTTAGTATCAATTGGTTTATTAATTCTTCCTTTACTTGGATCACCTACTAACATTCCCCAAGGCAAGCCTCTTTCCATATCAGGACTAGATCCACTACCATAAAAAGCATCAGCGAAACCTAAGATGAAAGCACCTTCCGCCATTCGAGTTGCAATCTTAGAAGCTTTACTAACTTTGTTACGTTCTTGTAACCATTTTAGTTTACTCCATCCAAGAATACCTGATTTAATTTTAGTAGCAACCGATACTGGTATTGCATATTCTCCAATCAATTTAGATACGGACCCTGGAATACTTTCAGGCTTATCTGCAGCAAAAGAAGTAGTTTCATCCATTGCTTTATTAAATTTTTGTTGAAACTCTGTACTAAATCCCCAATCAATAGGTGTTAAAACAAATTCACTAGCTGACTGAACAAAGTTTCCAGTTCCTTTAAGAAGTTGTTGAGCTATGTCTGTATAACCTTCTACATAATCTCTTTTCTTTTGAAATTTTTTTGACTCTTTTTGTGTTTTCCATTTATCTAGAGTGGAAGAAATAGCAGTAGTATTACCTGTAAGCATTAAAGCAACATCAGTTAAACCTTCTTTAGTATATTTAACTGGTTTCTTTTTAGGTGCGGCTACTCTTTCAGAAGTTTCTATAATTAGTTTAGTAAACTCATCATAGTTTTCTATGTCTTTTTTCTTTTTCTTTTTAGGCTTAGTATAAAAAGGATACTCTTGTTTTTTTAAATTCTCTTTAATAGAATATTTTTCTTGTTCAGGGTTTACGTTGCCGCTCCAAGTATCTTGAATCTTGTCCCAAAGTTTAATCTCTTCGGCCATTTTAAGCCTCCGATGGCAGCAATAAGTTTACTCCATATTTAGCATTGAAATTATCCACATCTTGTTGGGTTTGAATTTCTGCAAAGTCTGATAGAGCTTCTGCACTGCTAACTAATAGTTGTACTATTTCATTTGAAATTTCTTGAGGTAATCTTGATCTTAATTCTTCATAAGAAAGTTGATCAGGCATCGCACCTTCTTCAACTGTTTCTTGCATAGCCATGTCTCCTTGAGGAGTCATAATATCTACATCAGCTTGCTCCACTAATTCACCATTAGCATAACCTGCTCTTCCACCAGTAGCACCTGTCCAACCTCTTCTTTTTCTTTTCTGTTGAACAATGTATTCAAATGTCATTTCAATTATTTTCTTTTGAAGTTCACCTTTGTTGGCTGGATCTAGATAATAGTCTCCGATAGTTATTACTTCTTCATCTTCGTCTAACATAGGTGTTCCATCAGACTTAAGCATTGGTTCTTCACTTTCCTGTAATGATTTTTTAAATCCTCCTTGAAGATTTTGCATTCCTTCAGTACCACCTATTACATCTTTAATATTAATACCAAGATCAGCTTCAAATCTATCTAACTGTTGATCAATTCTTTGTTGGTCCTTACGCCACTGAACATAGTTAGGGTCCTTAGATCTATCATTTTCATTCATATCATTCCATTTAGGGTCCCACTTCTCATTTAAATCATACATAGAATCAAATGCTTCTTGTGTAAGTTGAGCTATCTTTTCATCTTTAAACATTGATGCAGTGTCAGTACCACTTAAAGCTTCTGCCTTACCTTCAACTAAAGTTTTAAATAAGTCAGCGTCTGTTTGATACTTCATTGCTCTTTCAGTATCAGTGTCTTTATATAATTGTGATAATGGTTCTTTAGCTGATTGCGCAGCAGTTGATAAGAAGCCACCTTGTGGTGGTCTTGACATAAGATCTAAACCAAATGAAGTTAAAAATCTTGAAAGACCTTCTCCTTCTGGTCTCTTGTATTGTGGATAATGTTCTCTACCAGTTTCCATTTCTTGTCCTGTTGGAAGAAATTCCATTTTACCAGCATATCCACCTGGCTCATCTACTAAACCTCTTTTAGGTTTATCTAAACCAGAAGTAATTCCTTGAGCTGAACCACCCATTCTAAACATCGGTCGTCTTAAAGTTCTAGAACTTTTCATGATTATGTTTTCTTTCCAAAGAATCCTTCGTAACCTTTACCAAGGGAACCATAAATTCCAGCGAGTGTTGAACCAACTCCCATTGCAGTTTGCATAGGTGATGGATTAGGTACGTTAGTTGATTGTGTTTGTGCAGGATATCCACCCATTAATCCTGTAACTTGACCAGCATATCTTTGTAAGTTTTCTTGCGGTAAGAAAGTAGCCTGCCTTGCTGCTTCTCTTTGTGCATCTAAACCTGCTTGTGTTTGAGCTTGGTTGATTGCGCCCACTTGACCCAAAGCTGAAACATCTGCTTGTTGTAATCCTGGTACCATACTTGCTAAACCTTTTTGTCTATCAAATTCTTGTCCTCTAGCTTGTTGTGCTTGTTGATAACCTTGTTGTAATAATCCTGCTTGAAGTAAAGCTCTTTCTCTATCACTTCCTAATTCATATTCTGATTGTAGAACTTGATCTCTACCACCGCCGAAAGCTCCAGCTTGAACAGCTTGGTCTCTCATTTTTTGTCTATTAATTCCTGCGTTTCTATCGAATTCTTGTAATGAAACATCTATCACCTGTTGTTGATATGGTGACATATACTCTGAAATTGAACCTGCACCTGTACCTGCACCTGCTCCCATAACCTGTTCTGCTCCTGTAACATATGGTTTATAAGCCCCTATACCAGTAGTTGCCATTGAATAAGCATCTTTTTGCGCTTGATCTTGTGCTGCTACTTGTGGAGCTATACCGGCTAAATCTTGTTGTCTTCTTTCAAAACCCTGTGCTCCTAATCTTCTAGCATCGAAATCTTTTTGTCTTTGGGCAAACTGATCTGCTGTTTCCCATGATTCTTTTTGTGTTGGTCTTGCTCCTAAAGCCGCAATCCCTTGCGACATTGTTGGTGCGCCAGTAGATGCTACTAGCGATTTACTTAGATCAACACCTATATCTTCTATAAATTGTGCGGGACGGGTTCTAGTTTCTTGTAAAGCCATTATAGCACTTCCTCTAATCTTTGTGATGTTTGAAACATTTCTCTAGCGCCATCTAAGCCTTGCGTTTCTTCTGATACTCCACCTCCGGCTTCTAGGTTTTTCATTATATTATACATAACTTCTGAGCCTTTGTCTATATTTCCATCACCAGCGCCTCTTACAGCATCAGCTGTCATTACGAATTCATTTTTACTTAATCTTGCCGGGACATCATCTGCTTTTTCTTTACCACCAATAGGTACAAAGCCACCATCTTCTCTATAATCTTTTTCCATACCACCCATGTCCATTAAACCACCTTCTTGAGCTCCAACCCTTCCTCCATCAGCTCTTTGACTTAAGGGTTGATTGTAATAATATCTATATTGATCTGGATCTCCAAGACCAGTACCGTCATCCTCGTTATTCCAGTCATCATATTTTTTATAATTTCTATTAGCCATTAAGCCTGATAAGGCACTTGCACCACTGATCGCTGCAAAAGGATTATCTTTAGCCCAATTCCATAGACCACCTTTACCACCTTTACCCATCATCATCTCCGTTAGCTTAAAGTTTTTTCCACCACCAAAAATTCCCATTTTATAACCACCTAAACCCAATAGTGCAGCTTTACCTAATGGACTTTTAAATACTTTTTTAATCTTTTTAAATATACTTCCTAAACCATAAGCACGTCTACCATCATCGCCCATGATTCCACCGTAAGCTCTTCCAACTCTACCGCCTTCAGCTCTAAATGCTAGAGGCATGTACCAATCTTCCTCTTCAACTTCTTCCTCTGAGCCGCCTCTGGATCCACCACCTCTGTTTTCATAATCTTCTTGACTATTATAACCTAATCGTTGCCATTCTGATTGAGAACCACCACCATCACCAGTTCTTTCTGTGTAACTATATGTTCCATCAGCATTTTTAATTGTTTCTAAGTTCCCAACATTACCCGCATATTTTAATGCTGGTGCACCACCATATTTTGCTGCATGGTCTGCAAAATTAATTACTCCTTCTCCAGGATTAAAAGTTCTTAAAGATTCAAAATCATCAAATGAAAATTTATCAAAATCTTTGTAACCGGTAAAGTTGAATTCATTTTCTTGGTCTTCTGTTGCTTCATATAAAGCTATTAGCTCTGGAGGTAGTTTACCGTAAGCTACAGGATTATTAGTTTTTAAATAGTTTATATAACGAAATTCATTTCTAGGATTGTTAGGAAGTACACCGTATAAAGCTTTTCTTGTTGGGTGGACAAATTTTTTCTTAACTGCATCCCATACTTCTCCTTTTTGACCACCTGCTCCTTTTTGACCAGCTGCAGTAACAGCATCTTTTTGATAAGCTTTCGCTTGTTCTGGCATTACTCCAGGTGCTAGACCTGTTACTCCCATTTGTGTTTGAACATCTCTTATGTCTCTAGTGTTTCTACTACCTGTTTCAGCGGCACTAGTTGCTACACCAGACATCCCTACATCTTTACCATCTTCTATAGTTCCATAACTATCTAATGACATAAGACCACCAGGTCCTACATTAGGTCCATCTTTTAATGATCCATGTAAATCTTTTTTAAGTATTAAATCTTTTTCTGCTTTTGTAATATAAGCTAATTCTGTTGAAGGTTTGTCTGGACCTGATTGCCATTTAACTGGAACACCACTTACTGTTTTTTGGTCTCCTAAATAATTTTTAACACCACCTTGCATAGCCACTCCACCATTAGCCGCTCTCATAATTCCTTCTTCTACAACCTCTTCATCCATGTTCCGTGATTCATAGGGATCATGTCCAATATATTCATAATACTTTTCACTATCATCAGCTATTTTACCAGCTTCCTCATAGTCCAAATCAAAATTAGACATTAAATGTTCTATTCTTTTGATGTACCAATCAGGGCCGGCCATTTTCATTTCTTCTTTTTTAAGAGGTCTATCTCCTTTGTACTTGATGCTTGGAGCACCTGCATCGATGACTTCTGATTCTTCAATAATGTCTGTAATTGCCATAGTCTTTTAAAATATCCTATTTTGTTGTGTTTTACAATCCTTTGGTTTGAGCCCCTAAAACAACTTGTTTAACTTTTATATGCACGTCTCTTTTAATATGTTCTCTTTTAGTAACAGTCTCTGGGTGATCTACATCATCGTCAGCTTCTTTATCTGACATATATTCTTGTCCTGTCTCAGTATTAGTTAGTGTTACTTCTACTTCTGGTGTGAGAATTCTAACTTTTTCACCATTTATTGTTTGTATTTCATCTTTTGATTCTTGTTCTATGAACGGCATATTATCCTTATGTTGTTGTGACCTCTGTAGGTCTAGAAATTTGTAATACAGAAGCAGTCATTTTTATAACATTTCCTGTGGCACATTGCATCTTTAATTTGTCCCCCGCCTCTAAAATAATTACATTGTTAAAGGTCAGTAAATCAATACTTCCGCTGGCATTTATGTTAACCTTATCCCACTCATAATCAATAGTAGATGAAGCATCATATACTTGAATATCCACATCTAAAGCTCCACTATGAGTATTGAATAACTTAACACTTTTAACAATACTTGATGTAGCACTTGGTGCTTCATACATATCATCATATGATCCTGTAGAAGTAATCTTAGCCTGAATATTTTTATATACGTTTGCCATTATGATAAAAAGAAATTAAATCTTTCTTGATCATCCTTATCTGGTTGTAAATATGTAGAGTTTAGTTGTTCTATCATAGAACTAATTGCCCTGTTGATTTGTCTTTGATTATCCTCTGTGTATTCTCGTTTAGGTTCTGGTAATCTTACTACTATTTTTGTCATTATCTTCTTCCGTCCTGTTGTAAATCTACTTGAAAAGTTCCAAATCTCCACGCTTCACCTGATCCATTGTTTTCTATTTTTAAACTAGCATATCTTCCTCTAGCTCTAGTATCTTCTTTAGTGGTTGCAGATGTAATTGTAAAGGGACTATAGGTACTATTACCTGCTGTTGATGAAGGATAATCTTTTAATCCAATAGTTACTTTAGCATTACCGGTTAATGTTTTAAAATCTGGTACAAATCTTCTCATAGCTAAAAACATTTCTGGTTGGTCTTGCTGTAAAGCAATATCATACGATTCAATATAAGATGTTAAAGCTGTCGTGCTTCCATCAGGATTAATTTGATCGGTTCCTGTTTCTTGTTCATAGAAAATTGTTTGACCTAAACCTACAGCGCCTATAATATTTGGAAAAGATCCTACAGCACCATTATTAAAATAAGTTGAATAAGGTTTTGGATAAACGATTGCATCAATCCAAGATGTTCTTATAGAATATATATTTATTCCGGTATACCAATTCCCCATAGGGACTTGTTTCGATTCCCCATAATTAAATACTACATATCGATCATTATAAGTTGAACCTGATGATGGATAGTACCAAATAACTTCTGTAAATAAATTATTAATTCCAGCCGCTACTTGTTGACCTTTAGTAGTATCAAAACTATCATAAACATAATCTTCAACGCTACATGGTAATGAGTTAACTGTACCATCAAATGCAAAGAATCCATTATTACTTAACCAATAAGCAACACCATCAATCTCACAACAAGCATTTTGGCCAATTAAACCACAGTTTGTACCAACCTGTTCAAATCCAAATGTAAATGGTGAACCAACAAATTTCATAGAGTATAAAGCATTATCAGTCCACACTAGAATATTTTCTTTAGCAACGATAGCTCCCATAATTTTGGTACCATCTTGTAGTCTATAAGTTCCAGCACTATTATCAGCGGCCGGAGCATAGGTATTTATCTCTCCTTGATTCGAGAACCTAATAAACATATCATCTTGAGTTGTATCATCACCAACAGTTGTTTCAGTTCCTAAATGAATTAAGTGACGTGTTGTTGGAGATATTAAAGTCATTCTACTTGAAGTTGGATTTCCTAAAGCTCCATTAATATTTGTTGCATAATTATTTGTAGTAGTTGAAGCTCTCGCTGTAAATCGAGCTGAACCACTTATTCCTGAATCCCATGTAAAAGTTTTTCCATTAGAAACTGTTCCAACTAAAACTTGACCCCAGTTACTTAATGACCATAAACCTGGTTCAAGTGAAACACTCGAAGCGTTAACAGCGTCTCCCCATCCATTCCAATCTGTTGCATCGTAAACAATTGTTGCATCACTATGAGCTTGTCCATTTGAAGTTCCGGGAGTTGCTGTTCCATACGCACCCCTTGTAATAGTTGTTAAATCTGGAGCTGATATACCTGTATAAGAAATTAATTCTCCCGTACCTAATACACCAACAGAGGCAACACCTGGATTAGAAAATCCAGTGCTTGAAGTTAAAGTAACTGATGTACCTACTCCTCCAGTTCCAGCGGTGTCCGCATTTAAGGCTCCATCCAAATCATTTGAAAGACTCCCTGTAATATTTCCACCAAAGTTTCCAACACCAAAACCATAACCATAAGTTTGTGCTGCTGGTCCAACTCTTTGATAAGGTTGAACAGTCATACTTCCACCTGTAGCTACGACGGAGCTTGCTTGATTTGATGAATTAATAGTGAATGTAACATTAGTTGGAACCGTTAAAACTTGAAATTTTTTATCTTCGAACTGCGTAGCAAGTAATCCCGTACCACCCGGAAGACTAACAGAATCCAAAACTATTATATCTCCTACTTCTAAATTATGTGCTAAAGTTGTAGTAATAGTACAAGTTTTAACTGTGGTACTATCGGTTGCTAAAGTGGAAGATGTAAAAGTTGTTTGTACTCCGGCGTTGTTTGATCGCCAAGGAGTTATATCATAAAGTTTTCCTTCAAAATATATAAGTAAAAATTTATCTGTACCAATAGCAACATATCTATTACCATCAGTATCAACAAATGCATGAATTTTTCTAGCAACTCCGTGAATTGTTGTGTCTGATAATAAAGAAGCCCATCCTCCTACTTTTTCAGGAAGACCGTATCTAAATCTAGTATTATCTGAATCTACCCATCGACCATTAGCACCGACACTTGTGTCTTGTTTATCAATCCCTGGTAAAAATTTAATGGATGTAAGAGCCATTTTTTAAGCTCCTATGTTGGGAATACTGTCGTATTATTTTTATAAGCCCAGCCTCTAGTTGCATCAATATAAATAAGAGTTGATGACTGACCATCAACATCTAATGCATCGTTCGATGCAGCACTCATAATATTAGATCCATTTCTATCAACAGTAACGTTGTTAGAATTAAAGTTTCCTCTTGAATCAACAATAGTAACTTCATCACCAGTGGCTGGTGAAGCAGGTAGCTGAACTGTTATTGTAGACGTAGCTGTGTTACAGAATATTTGATCTCCTGCAACAGCAATATATGTACTGTACGTATGATCTATTGGAATAAATCCTTTTTCTAAAAGAGTAGTGACAGTTTCACTTCCATTAGATTTACATAGCATAGTAGCTGCAACAGGGATAGGTTGTGCTGTTCCAGATGCAGTTAAAACACTTAAAGTATATTTATTAGTTCCATTTCTATTTGTATCATCTTTAATAAACCAAACTCTATTGGCCGTTACTGGCATAGTTAAAGTTCTATTAGCTGCTAATGTACCATACAATCTAATGTACATGTTTTTACCATTAGAAGTAGATCCATCAGTTAAAGCAAGTGTTACACTTGCCGCTGCCATATCAATTGATACAACTCCTGTAGATGATTGTTCTAAAATTTGTAAGTTAGTATTAGTAATTCCGCCCCATTGACCAGCTTTCTCACCGGTTGAGATTAATTCTAATTGTGTGTTAGTTGAATAAGTTGATGCCATAATTTTAATAAGGGACTATTGGTACCCAAACCATAGATACTCCTGGTCCAATTTCACTCCATGTTATTGCTTGTGCAGTTCCTGTAGAAAGCGTTAAAGTACCTCCTGTAGGCTCTACATTTGCGTCAGCTGTTATTGTAACAGTTCCTGAAGTAATTACAACCCCAGATCCGCTAGGATAAGAGTTAGCATCTGCTGAAACTGTAACTATTCCAGTACCTAAAACATATGATGATTTAGTTGGATCAACCTCGGCATCAGCTGTAACTGTAACCGTTCCAAGTCCTAGAACAACTTGACTGCTATGTGGAAGTTCTGTGATAGAATCGGCTGTAATACTAATGTTTCCAATACCAAGAGTAAAGGATACCTTAGTAACTGAAACTGTTACGTTGTTTTGATTTGTAATGGACGCAAAAGGTAAAGATGCAAATCCGTAATCACTTCCTAAGAGCATGGTTACGCTCCGTTGTCGATGATGTTATTGCCGTCGATCGCGGCCCATTCTTGAATTGCTTGGTAATCTGTGTTTGCTTCTTCTAGTGGTACTGAAACTGAAACATTACTATTTTCATAAGTTATTTGATAACTTACAAATTCTCCTAAAAAATAATTTTTTGTTACTGTATTAACCATAATTATAACTCCGCACTAAATGCTACTGAAGAACTTGCATTTGCACTTCTAAATGCTCCTGCTACACCTTGTGTTAATGCACCAGCAAATGAACTAAAAGCTATTTGAGCAGAACTTTCAGTTCCTGTGCTTAAAACTAATGGTCCATCAAAACTTGTACCAGTATTATTTCCAATAAAGTTATAATAGCTAGTTCCACTTGTAGTTTCTATAGATGGAGTAGTTCTCATTTTTACTGGAAATATGTATATTCCAAAAGCATCATTACTATTATAAGCTCCAGCTGTACAAATTCCTTGACCACTACCATTAATTGGTCTGTTAAAATATCTTTCACATCTTTCTAAATTTTGACCATAAGAAACTGCTTCAAAATTCGTGGCCACCGAACCGGCTTCCATTTGAATTCCTGTAACCCATAAATTATTAGATGTGCTATTAGCTAGATTGACTTGACCTACGGCTCTATTCGCAGTGACCGTACTATTCCATGAAGTATTTAAAGTACCTGAAGTATAATTAGTTCCAGCGCCTAACCAAAAGAAAAGATTAAAACTTCTTGCATTGTCGTTATCCAAAGCTCCAGTTGTATCTCCGGCAAAAGTTAAAGTTTTTTTCTCCCACGTTGAAGCATCTGAAATAGTGTAGGCTTGTGATATACTTCTTGTATTATCATCATCTCTTAATTCACAAATATATGTTCCAGTTAAAACAGATTTTATCCAAAAAGATACGGTTATAGGAACTGCATTTGAAGTTCCTTTTTTTAAATATTGTAAGTTTTGTCCTTCAAATCTTTGTTGAAAATTTAGATAATCAGAAACAGCAGGAGAAGCATCAGCAGTTGTATTATTTATTTTAAAAGAATTTGCAAAACCTTGACCAGTTGGAACATCGGTATCTTGAGATAAAGTCCAAGTTCCTTGACTAGATAAATTAAAATACCATCTATCACAAAGAAATTGGGATGTTGTAACACTTGCGTCTGATGTTGATCTCTGTGCCACGGCCATATCCCCATTGATACAAATATTCCTGAAGTTCGGTTCACGAACATCTGCTATTGCTGGTGGTTGAATTCTTGTTAGTGCCATTATGCTCCTATAATTTTGTATGCTCCCCAAGTACCAGTATCTTGCTCTGGGTATGAACCTCCATTTACAGTTACGGTACCACCACTATTTTGATAAGCATAACATTCTAAATAATCATCGTCATCTAATGTTACTGTTATTCCTATAACTTTTGTTGTAACATTAGTTATAAATTCTACACTCTTGCTAATAAGAGCACCATTTAAATAAAGACCTATTGAAGCACTATAAATATCACTTGTTTGGTCATATCTAAATTTTCCCCAAACCCAATATTTACCTGCTACTGCAGGAGTAAATCTATATAAGCTGACATCATACGTAGAATCCGTATCAAAAACTTCTGCATCCATTTCTAATTTTGTCCAACTAGCATCTCCTATTGTTTGATTACCATTCATATAGGCTTGAAAAGCTGGAGTATTAGCTAAAGCTCCAGTAATAGTAGCACCTGTCGCATCTAAAGTTGCACCTGAAGGAATATCTATCGTATCCCCACTCGCGCCAATTGTAATAACATCACCGGCTTCGTTGATAATATTATTACCTGAAGAATCCTGAATGTCGTCTGCTTTTAATATACTAGTCATTGTACCTCTTTATCATATTCCTAATTTATACGCTATTAAATTTGTATTATCACCTTGTCCTCTTGCAGAAACAGTTCCAGAATTGGTTTGCATGTAAACAAAGCCCTCATAATAATCAGTATCTGTT
>Ga0208010_1000275_pt1 | contig 17765 bp, 18 predicted proteins | sample 2_EtaG_FD_184074 | JGI IMG/M metagenome (GOLD analysis project Ga0208010, IMG submission 184074) | Marine viral communities from the Subarctic Pacific Ocean - 2_ETSP_OMZ_AT15125 metaG (SPAdes) (version 2) | ecosystem: Environmental > Aquatic > Marine > Oceanic | place: Pacific Ocean | collected... | reverse complement strand
GACCAGCTTACCATTTTCGGTAAGGAGATTAAAGTTAGTGCTATTGGTAACACAACCTCACTGACCCTTGCTTCTGCTCACTCAAATGGTGCATCAGGAGTTGCAGTAACCCGTAGGTGGGAATATCACAATCTTGTTGATACTGCACCAGGAACTTCAGCATATGCAAACAATCTTAGTGGAACAGCTGATGAAATGCATGTCGTTGTCGTAGATGAAGATGGTGACATTACTGGAACCGCTGGTCAAGTATTAGAACGGTATCCTGCTGTTTCTGCTGCTTTAGATGCAAAACAAGATGATGGCTCTACAAACTATTATAAAGAGGTCCTCAACCAACAGTCACAATGGATTCGTTGGGCAGACCATTTAACTGTTAAAACAAATGCAGGTAGTAATGCTAAAGGTGTGACATTTGGCACTCCATCCAAACCTTCAACAAGGTCATTGGCTGGTGGTCGTAGAGGAGCTGCACCTTCAAATGCAGACTTCATTAGGGGATATGATAAATTTAAAGATGCAGATGACGTTGATGTTTCATTAATTCTTGGTGGTGATGCTAACCAAACTATTGCAACACATGTTATTAATAACATTACTGAAACAAGAAAAGACTGTGTTGTATGTCTATCTCCGCTTCGTGCTAATGTTGTTGATAATATAGGAGACGAATCGTCTGCTGTTAAAACATATCGTGATACATTACCTTCATCGTCTTATGCAGTTATGGATAGTGGATGGAAATATCAGTATGATAAGTATTTTGATTTATACCGATATGTTCCTCTAAATGGTGATATTGCTGGTCTTATGGTCAGGACAGACCTTGCTAAAGACCCGTGGTGGTCACCTGCTGGCTATAATAGGGGACATGTTAAAAATGTTTATAAACTTGCATATAATCCGGCAGCAAAAGCTGATAGGGACCGGCTTTATAAAGCAAGTGTAAATCCCATCTTAACGGTTCCTGGTCAAGGAACAGTTATGTTTGGTGATAAGACGATGCTTGCCAAGCCAAGTGCCTTTGATAGAATTAATGTCCGTAGATTGTTCATTACTTTAGAGAAAGCTATTGCAACTGCTGCTAAGTTTATGCTGTTTGAGTTCAATGATGAGTTTACTAGAGCACAGTTTAGGAATATGGTTAACCCATTCTTGAGGGATGTTCAGGGTCGTCATGGTATCACAGACTTCCAAGTTGTTGCAGATTCAACGAATAATACACCAGAAGTTATTGCCAGAAATGAGTTCGTTGGTGACATTTATGTTGTTCCTGCTAGAGCAATTAATTTCATTCAACTAAACTTTGTGGCAGTAAGAACTGGTGTAGAATTTAGTGAAATTGTCGGAAAAATTTAATTAAGAACGGTTTTGTTATATAAATAATGATAGAACCTATAAAGATAGAGGAGATAAACAAAAATGGCATTTAATATTGATACTTTTAAAGGAGTTCTACCAGGTGGCGGCGCTAGACCAACTTTATTCTCAGTAGAATTGACCGGCGCTGAGTACTACAAGGTACCATTTCTGGCAAAAGCCGCAAGCCTTCCAGCTTCTACTTTAGGTACTATTGAACTTAGTTACTTTGGTCGTAAAGTTAAAGTAGCAGGAGATAGGACTTATGCTGAATGGAGTATTACAATCATTAATGATGAAGATTTTACAATCCGCAACGGATTAGAAAATTGGCACGCCAAAGTAAATCACGCCAGCTCTAATCTCCGATCCATGACCAACTATAAATCTGATGCTAAAGTACATCAGTATGGAAAGACTGGAAATAAGATAAGGACATATAATTTTGTTGGACTATGGCCATCAGAGATTGGAGCTATTGAATTGGCATGGGATACAAACGACGCCGTAGAAGAATATACTGTTACTCTCCAATATGATTACTGGACTGTGGGATCAGGTGCCGGAGACGTTATGGCCGCCGCCCAGATATCTGGTAATGATGGCACAGTAATGGGTACATACGGCCCAGGAAGCGGCAACATTTGGGGTGGCTAATAAAAGCTAAAACCGCCTAACTACGGTTTTTCCAAAACTTAGTGAGTTTTATAGGGGCATTACTATATAAATAGTAATGTCCCTATATTTGTATTAGCATAAAGAGATTAAAATATGGCATTTGAATTATTCGGTTTTAGTGTATCCCGCCCAGTAAAAGACAAAAAACGACAAGATAGAGTAAAATCTTTTGCTCCTCCCGCTAAAGATGATGGTGCAATTGTTGTTGCTGAAGGTGGAGCCTTTGGTACATATGTTAATATGGATGGTGCTGGGAAACTTAAAAACGAAGCACAACTCATCACCAAATACAGAGCCCTTTCATTACAACCAGAAGCAGAACTAGCAATTGATGACATTGTTAATGAAGCAATTGTCATGCAAAAAAATGCTCCTCCAATTGAAATTAATCTAGATGATTTAGAACAACCAAAGAAAATCAAAGATAAGATTAAAGACGAATTTGAACATATCATGCAACTGTTGGACTTCAATAATGAAGGATATGACATTTTCAAACGATGGTATGTTGATGGTAGGTTGTATTACCACATAATGATTGATGAACAGAAACCCCGCAAGGGTATTATGGAACTCAGGTATATTGACCCCCGAAAAATCCGAAAAATTAGACAAGAAATACCAGATAAAACAAGGATGATAAAGGGTAGTGTTGGTAACCTTTCCACCCACTTCAACAAAAAGATCAACGAGTTTTTCGTGTATAACGAACAGGGGTTGGTGGACAACCCCGAAGGTCTGAAAATCTCTAAAGACTCCATCTGTTATGTAACGTCTGGTCTGATTGACGAGAGGGCCGTTGCAGTATTATCACACCTACATAAAGCTCTAAAACCCATGAATGTATTGAGATGGATGGAAGATGCAGTTGCAATCTATCGTATCTCTAGAGCACCAGAAAGACGTATTTTCTACATTGACGTTGGTAACCTCCCAAAAATGAAGGCTGAGCAGTACCTACGAGACATGATGGTGAAGCATAAAAACAAGTTGGTTTATGATTCTACTACAGGTGAAGTTAGAGATGACCGAAAGTTTATGACCATGCTGGAAGACTTTTGGCTTCCCCGCCGAGAAGGTGGTAAAGGAACTGAAATCTCTACACTCCCAGGTGGTCAAAACCTTGGTGAAATTGAAGACATTCAATTCTTCCTGAACAAATTATATAAGGCCTTAAATGTCCCTGTGTCCAGGTTAGACACCGAAAACAGTATGTTTAATATCGGCAGAGCTTCAGAAATCACTAGAGATGAACTTAAATTTTCTAAATTTGTTAATAGAATACGTTCAAGATTTTCTATTCTATTCGACGAATTACTTGAAACACAACTTATTCTTAAAGGCGTCACCAACAAAAAAGATTGGAAGACTATCAAAGAGCAAATCCATTATGATTTCAAACGGGACAACTACTTTGAAGAACTGAAAAACCATGAAATGCTCCGAGGAAGGTTTGAAATTTTAACTGAAGTTGATAACTATATTGGTCGTTATTTCTCTATTGAATGGGTTAAAAAGCAAATTCTTATGCAAACTGATGATGATATTGAGGATATGGACAAACAAATGAAGATAGAAAAAGGTGAAGGTGAAGATGGTGAAGATAATGATGATAACTTTGGATCATTCGGAGGTGCAGAGTTCCCAGCTGGATCTCCAGCACCAGCCTCTGCGGAATATATTCCAACGGGACCTGAACTTAAAGAAGTAACAAATACCAAATTACGTAAAACCAATGGTAATGATAAAAAGTGATTCTTATAAATATATGATAATGGATAAGGAGAGTTAATAATGGACACAAAAAATCTGATACAATCTGCTTTGGATAGCGATGCGTCAACCTTTAAAGATGGTATGAATGAAAGGATTATGTCTAAAGTTAAAGATGCTTTAGATGTAAAACGTATGGAAATCTCTGGTAATTATTTTAACAATGAACCAGAAGTTGATCCAAGTGTAGATATTGACGATAATCTTGAAACATCAACAGATGAACTTAATACTAATGTAGAAGAAAAGGAGCCTTTGGAGGACGGAGATGAAAAACTTTAGGTCATTACGTAACGAACTTTCGGAAGCACCAGATAAAAGAGAATTATCATTGGTGTCTGATGATGAAGGTAATGAAACACCAGATAACCGACAAGCTGAAAGAGCATTCTTTAAAAAGCATGTTGTCCATTTTATGAGACATCCTCAGGGCAATGAACACGTTTTTAGTGGTTCAAGGGACCCAGTAGGACCGAGTGATAATATTGTAACAGAAGAACTCATCAGAGAAGGTGATAAGGAAGCATATCAGAAATTTTTTAAGAAAACATTAGAAAAGTTTGGTGTAGATTCTCCAGCAGATTTTAAGTCTGATAAAGAAAAGAAAAAGTTTTTCGATTATATAGATAAAGAGTGGAAAGCCGACCATGAAGAAGAAGTCAAAGAAGAAGATGAAATTACTGAAGATGTTTATGATACATTAACAAATATTGTTAAGAAAAAAAGTGCTCAAACCGTAAAATTTGATAATAGGAAAACCCTTTCAGTGGATTCACAAACAGCAAATGTTCTTATCAAAGTTCATGATGCATTAAGACCACAAAACCAAAAGAAATACAGACAGAATTTAGCCAAAGGACCAAATGAATTTTTAAAGATGGTGGACTTTGCTTGGTCAAACGTAAGTTAAGGAGAGTTAAAAAATGTCTTCCCAACACATCGTTGATAAAAACATTAAAGGTGGTTACGTCACCTTAAGATTCAATAATACTGGGTCTAGTTGGCTTCATGAAGCCAATGGAGTAGGTGAAACCGTCAATTCAATGAAACTGTCAAATGTGCTTTGGTCTGCAAACCAATCTGGTACTTGGACCATTCAAAGAGGTGCAAATGTTGTTTTGACCCTCACAGGTTCAGGCAGGTGGGATTTACATCAAGAACCTATTGTTGTTGAAAATGCTGGTGAACAAGTGTCTAATGTTGTGTGCAGTATGAGTGCCAATGCTAATGGTTGTCTTATTCTCAAATTTCATAAATCCTCCACATTTGATCCAGAAACACCAACGGGGACGGGGAGCTAACAGAAATGAAATTAATAACCGAAATATGTGAAGACGTAGAAGTCATTACAGAAGCAAAAGAGGATGGAGAAGGTAAAGATTTCTACATCCAAGGCATCTTTATGCAGTCTGGTGAAAAGAATCGCAACGGCCGGTTGTATAAGAAAGAGATACTACAGCGAGAAGTTGGTCGATATATCAAAGAGAATATCAAGAAGAACCGGGCCTATGGTGAGTTAGGTCACCCCGAAGGTCCCACCATCAATCTTGACCGTGTGTCACATATGATCAAAGAATTGGTTGAAGATGGTAACAATTTTGTTGGTAAGGCATTGGTTTTAGACACACCAAGTGGAAAGATTGTGCAGGAATTTCTTAAACAAAACGCATCCTTAGGTGTTTCATCTAGAGGTATGGGTTCATTGAAAGCGAGTAAAGGTGTTCAAGAAGTACAAGATGATTTCCATCTCGCAACTCCTGCCGACATAGTAGCAGACCCATCTGCAAAGGAAGCATTTGTGAACGGTATCATGGAAGGTAGGGAATGGATTTGGGACAACGGTATTGTCCGAGAGGTCGATATTGCTAAGTACCACCAAGCAATTTCTGGGTCGAATAGAAGCGAACTAGAAACAACACAACTCAACGCTTTTTCAAATTTTATACAAAAATTGTAAGTTGAAAGAAGAAAAAGTATAAATATAAGAAGTAATAATTACAAAAGTCTTTTAACACGAGGAGATAAAAAAATGGTTGGAGAAAATATGCGAGGAACCTTAGAGGATGAAGCCATCGAAGAATCAAAAGACGTAAAGGTTAAAGCTGACCATAGTGGTGGTGAAGACGTTCCGGCTGCTGGTGTTGCTGAACCCGAAAAGAAGAAAGCTGAAGATCCTGAAGCTGATAACAAAGAGAAAAAGGGCGCTGAAAAGGCCGCCAAGTCAGTAACTAAGGTTGATATGAAGGTAGAAGATAAAGAACCTGCCGCTAAACTTCCTAAAACAAAAGCTGGTATGATTAATGCTATGCTAGATTCGGTTAAAGGTATGAAAAAGGCTGAATTAGAAGCTGTTTTCCCCGGCCTTATGAAGAATTTTGTTCAAGAAGATGATGAAGAAGGTGAGGAGGAAGAGGAAGAAACCAAACCATCTGAACTCAAGAGCAAAGAATCCGATAATTCTGATGACGATGATATGGAAACAACCGAATCAAAAGGTAGAGTAAAGAAAGAAGCGAAGAAGATTACTAAAGAAGATGTCGACCTTAAAGATGACGTTGAAGCCCTATTCAAAGGTGATGAAAACCTTTCTGATGAATTTAAAGACAAGGCAACCCTAATCTTTGAAACTGCGGTGGTTACGAAAGTTAATAAGAAACTTGACGAAATCACTCAGGAAAATGAAAAAGAATTAGAAGAAATCACAAGTACAATAACAGCCGAAACTACATCAAAGATGGAAGCTAAAGTTGATGAATATCTTGAATATGTAGTCGAAGAATGGATGACCGAGAATCAACTTGCTATTGAGTCGGGTATCCGTAACGAACTTACTGAGGAGTTTATTTCAGGTCTTAAGACGTTGTTTGAAGACCATTTCATTGACATTCCAGAAGATAAAGTAGATGTTGTCGAGGAATTAGGAAATAAAGTCGAAGAACTTGAAGCAAATCTTAACCATGAAATTGACACAAACATTAAATTAAGAAAATCTAATGATGATTATGCAAAATCTGATATTATTGCTGACGTTTGTGACGGTTTAGTAGATACCGAAGTTGAAAAGATTACAGAACTAGCTGAAGGTATTGACTTCGAGAACGAAGAAGACTATAAGCAGAAGTTAGAAACCGTTAAAGAGAACTACTTTCCGTCAGAGACAGGAGAAGATGGAAAAGTCGTAATTGATAATGATATTGATGGAAATCCTGTAGATGACGAAGTATTAATAGCAGACCCAACGATGGCCAGATACTCAGATGCCATTTCTAGAACTGTAAAACATTAATTTTATAAATAACTATTAGTAAACACAAAGGAGAACTAAAATGTATCTTAATGAAGACTTACAAAAGAAGTGGCAGCCAGTTCTTGAACATGAGGACCTTCCAAAAATTGATGATCCTCATAAGCGAGCCGTTGTTGCAACACTTCTCGAAAACCAGCAAAGAGATGCACAAGATCAGGCCGGAGGCTCCGGCACATACGCTGGACCACAGTCACTGTTAGAAGCAGCCCCCGTAAATGCGATGGGTTCATCTTCTTCAACGGCTGGTGATGGTTCAGTTGATATTTTTGACCCCGTCCTTATCTCACTGATAAGGCGAGCTGCTCCCAATCTTATCGCTTTCGATATTATGGGTGTGCAGCCTATGACTGGTCCGACTGGACTTATCTTTGCAATGCGCTCACGTTACACAAGCCAGACTGGCGCAGAAGCCCTGTTCAACGAAGCAAATACTACATTCTCTGCTTCCGCTGCAGGTAATACGGTCTCAGTAGACCAATTCGCAAACGCTCAGGTGGGTTCAACCCCAGCTGGTGCAACTGCTTCTAGCTATACCGCTGCTCAGGCAATGACGACAGCAGCTGCCGAAGCTCTCGGTGACGCAACAACTAATGCGTTCCAAGAGATGGCCTTCTCAATTGAGAAGATTGCTGTTACTGCTCGCTCAAGAGCCCTCAAAGCAGAGTACACGATGGAACTTGCTCAGGATCTTAAAGCCGTTCACGGACTGGATGCTGAAACAGAACTTGCTAACATTCTTTCAACTGAAATCCTTGCAGAAATTAACCGAGAAATGGTTCGTAAGATCAACATTTCTGCGACAATCGGTGCTCAGGAGAATGTGACTACAGCAGGCACTTTTGACCTTGATACTGATGCCAACGGTCGTTGGTCAGTTGAAAAGTTCAAGGGACTTATGTTCCAGCTTGAGAGAGAAGCTAACCAAATTGCTAAGGCGACTCGTAGGGGTAAGGGTAATATCTTGATTTGTTCTTCTGATGTTGCATCTGCTCTACAGATGGCAGGTGTCCTAGATACCTCTCCTGCTCTGTCGAATAGCCTAAATGTTGATGACACTGGTAATACCTTTGCTGGTGTTCTTAATGGACGATATAAGGTCTACATTGATCCTTATTTCGCAGCCACATCTGGTGTCCATTATGCAACAGTTGGTTATAAGGGCACAAGCCCATTTGATGCTGGCCTGTTCTATGCACCGTATGTCCCATTACAGATGGTAAGGGCAATCGGTGAGAATACCTTCCAGCCGAAGATTGGCTTTAAAACTCGATATGGTCTTGTAGCTAACCCATTCGCAACAACTGCTGCTGATGGTGTGGTTGCTTTCGCTGCTGGTAATAAAAACAAGTATTACAGAAGGTTCTCAATTGCTAACCTAATGTAATCAAGCGAATAGACCAAGATTTAAGAGGGAGAAGAAATTCTCCCTCTTTTTTTGTACTCAAAGGTTATAAATAAGGTCCATGGAGAAGGATAGACAATGGTAGAAGTACAACCAGACACCACAAATTTCTTATCACCCGTTGGCTTTCGTTTTGTATTAAAACGAGCCCCAAATTTATCATATTTTTGTAAGGGGGCAGTTATGCCTGGGTTTACATTAGGAGAAATCCCCATCGAAACTCCTTTTGTACAAATACCAGAACCAAGCGATAAATTAGTTTTTGAACCCCTTTCTCTCAGATTTGGTGTTGATGAGGATTTGAGTAATTATAAAGAGATTTATGATTGGATGATTGGCCTTGGTTTTCCTGAAGACTTCGCTCAATCAAAACATAGAGATATACATGCTAAAAAATTTGGTAATATGTCAGATATTGTTTCTGATGGAACTCTCACTATCTTGACAAGTGGTATGAACCCAAATGTGCAATTTACATTTAAGGATATGTTTCCTGTTGCACTATCCACGCTACCCTTCAGTCACGACCAAGCAGACATTGAATATATGGAATGTGATGTAACATTTACTTACCGTAACTTTGTATTGAACCCTGTACTATAACTTAATCTTGACAAATGCTCTATATTGTGTTATACTTAAAAACTATAATACAATTAGACGAGTTTTACGATGAAATTGGAAGAAATACAAGAGCTCTGGTCAAAGGATTGTCGCATAGACCAGTATAGTCTAGAGGCCGAATCTCTTAAAACCCCCCAATTACACAACAAATACCTGAAACTCTACTCTCAGGAGAGGGTGAGATACCATAAGTTGTGCTCGGACAGAAAGCAACTGGTCAGGTTCAAGACAGAATACTATCTAGGTGACCTGAATAATCCAGAGGATTTGAAACAATATAACATCGAACCGTGGCTCAAAAAGGTGCTCAAAACTGATGTTGGCACCTACGTTTACGGGGATAAGGATGTTATCCAAATCAACCTTAAAATTGCACTATTGGAAGAAAAAATATCGTATGTTGAGAGCATCCTGAAGTCTATCAATGGAAGGAATTGGGAGATTCGCAATGCGATAGAGTTTCTTAAGTTCACCAATCCGTAATGGATACACTAACCGTCACGAAGGTTGACGACGTACATATACAGATAGACTGTGAGAAAGGTATTGCAAAGGAACTACATGACTATTTTAAGTTTAAGGTACCCAATGCACGATTTACCCCCTCATATAGAAGTAGGATGTGGGATGGGTTTATCCGCCTTTTCAACTACAACAACCATACCATGTATTATGGCTTGTTACCGAAACTGGACAAATTTGCGAGAGACAGACATTATGACGTAATCTATGACAAGACAATAGAACCAGCGGAAGAACTGTCCCGTAAGGAAGCAAAGGAGTTTATCAACACCCTAAACATGGACATGGTTCCGAGAGACTATCAGATTAGTGCATTTGTCTATGCCATCAGAAACCGTAGGAGTTTGATACTGTCACCTACCGCCTCTGGAAAATCTCTAATCATCTACATGATACTCAAATATCTCAATCTGAAATCACTGGTGATTGTGCCGACGACCAACCTGGTCTACCAGATGGCATCGGATTTTGAGAACTACTCTAAAGGAACCGTCAATGAAAACCACATACACAGGGTCATAGCGGGTCAGGATAAGAGCTCTGATAAGCAGATTGTGATTTCCACATGGCAGTCCATCTACAAACAACCCAAGAAGTATTTTGCACAATACGATGTGGTTATCGGGGATGAGTGTCACCTATTCAAGGCTAAGTCGTTGACCTCTATCATGACCAAACTGGTCAACTGTAAGCACAAGCATGGGTTCACGGGGACGTTAGATGATACTGAGATAAATAAGCTGGTGTTGGAGGGGCTGTTTGGGCCGACCAAGAAGGTGGCAACCACGAAGGAACTCATAGATGGTGACCACCTCTCCAAGTTTAGGATAAAAAGCATACTGTTGCACTATCCTGAGGACGTTAAGAAGGCAGTAAGGACGAAACATAATAAATACCCAGACGAGATGAAGTTCATATGTGGGTATGGAAAGCGCAATAAGTTTATATATAACCTAGTGGAGTCATTAGAAGGCAACACATTACTACTATATCAATTTGTGGAGAAGCATGGTGAAATTTTATACAACCAACTCAAGGACAATATCAAAGACAGGAAGGTCTTTTTTATACACGGTAACGTAGATGTACAACAGAGAGAGAATATACGGGCGATCATGGAAACAGAGCGGGACGCCGTTGTTGTCGCTTCTTTTGGTACCTTTTCTTTGGGCACTAATATGCTCAATCTACACAATATTATTTTTGGCAGTCCTTATAAGTCACGCATACGAAATCTGCAAAGCATTGGTAGGGTTCTGCGGAAGGGTGACAACAAAAATCGGGCAACACTTTACGATATAGCAGACAATTTCTCTACCAATACGTATACGAATCATACGTTGAACCACTATAAGAAACGCATACTATTATACAACGAGGAGCAGTTTCCTTACAAAATATACAAGGTACAACTCAAATGACAGAAGACATAGCACCCACAGATTTATATCCCGATGAGGGTATCAGATATTTGAAATTGGTCAATGGTGAACAGATTATCGCTCATCTGGTTGATATGGATGAAGATTCATGTTCCTTTTTCATCAAATACCCTATAGAAATCATCTTCCTAAAAAGTGCTGCAGGGTGTGCTTCCCACTTCAGTAAATGGATCATATTCTCAGACAAGGTCCTGTTTGAAATTCCAGCCTGTTCGATAGTAACAATGACAAAGGTTGATGACAAAACCAAAGGATATTATAAGGATTCTCTAAGTTCATTTTATGACGAGGAGTCGGAAGGTTTTCTATCTCAAGAGGTTGAAGAAACAGAAGGTAAAGACGAACTGACGGAAGCCTATCAACGCAGGTTTCTAAATTTCGTTACTCCGTCAGCAAACACAAAATGGAATTAATACTTGATTTAACATAGGTTTTGTGTTATAATACAACATTGAAATAAGAATAGGGTGAAGTAATGGCAAATAAAAAGAAGCCGGAACATTATATTGATAATGATGAATTTTTGGCAGCAATGGTAGACTTTAAGAAGGCTGTTGCGGAAGCAGAAAAGACAGGTACAGAAAGGCCTATGGTCTCAAATTATATCGGTGAGTGCTTTCTAAAACTGGCAACCCACAGGGCTCAACAGAGAAATTTCAGGGATTATACGTTCATTGGTGGTATGATAATGGATGGTGTAGAAAACTGCCTGAGGTATATAGATAACTTTGACCCCAACATCAGTGGCAACCCCTTCTCATACTTTACCCAGATCATATACTATTCCTTCCTCAGACGAATCGCAAAAGAGAAGAAAAGCTTATACATAAAACTGAAGGCTACAGAGAGAGCCAACATTTTTGCGGGGACCTCAGATTTTAACCCACATGATGTGACTACATATAATGCTAGTGATATAGTATTGAATGAGTGGGCACAGAGGTTTGTTGAAGACTTTGAAACGAATGTCCGTAAGAAGAAGTTGGAACAAAAGAGAAAAGCGAAGAAGAAGGTGAAGTGATGATTACAGAAATTCAGGCCAAGTATGGCCCATCTCTGCCCAGGAAGGGTAAGAACGGTGACTACTTTGTTACCAGTCAGGACGACCTCGTATATGCTTGGGATAAACAATGGATTCAAGTTAGGGATCTCCAAGTCTGTGACATATACGAACACTATCCCAAAAAGGGTCAGTGTGTGCTGTCAGTAGAACAATAAGCACCGATGAAAATTGCACTAATAGCTGACTCCCACTTTGGAGCCAGAAACGATTCGCAGATATTTTTGAACTACTTTCAAAAATTCTATGACGAAATCTTTTTCCCGTACCTAAAAGACAACGGCATCACAACGATGGTCCATTTCGGTGACGTTGTTGACCGACGGAAGTTTATCAATTTCGTTAGTCTCAACGAGATGAAGTCCATGTTCTTTGATAGGGCACTCAAGGAAGAAATTGACACCCACATACTCATCGGCAACCATGACTGCTACTATAAGACAACCAACGTAATCAACTCCATCAACGAGTTGGTGGGAGACTACGACAACATAACCATCTACTCAGAACCAAAGGAGATGATATTTCAAGGTCCCGCAGGGAACGATACCCATGTGTTGATGATACCTTGGATCAACCCCACCAATTATGCCAAAACGATGAGGATGGTGAAGAAGTCCAAATCTCCAATTGTGTTCGGGCACTTGGAAATCAGAGGCATTGAGATGTACAATGGTGTCATAAACGAGGTCGGGGTTGAGGGTAAGGTCTTCAGTGACTTTGAATTTGTAGCCTCTGGGCATTTCCACCACAAATCCTCACTCAACAATATACACTATCTGGGCAACCCATACCCCATGACTTGGAACGATTACAACGACCCCAGAGGGTTTCACATTTTTGATACCTCTGACAAGTCTATGGAGTTTGTCAGAAACCCATACACCATTTTCAACAAGCTGTGGTATAACGATGAGGACGTAAAGAGTGTCAAGGAGCTACTGAATTTCGATTCAGATAAGTTCAAGGACCTGTATATCAAGGTGATTGTGACTAAGAAGACCAACCCCTACTGGTTCGACCTGTATCTTGACAAGCTATACAACTCGGAAATCGAGAATATCCAAATCGTTGACGACCATTTCAACGTAGATGAGGAAAATGAAGATGACATTACTGATGAACTGGACGACACTATTACTATACTGACCAAGTACATAGATGACATGGACTTGAATATCAACAAGAAAAAACTTGACAATCTTATGAGAAGCCTTTATAATGAAGCTATTAACATAAGTGATACATGATACATTTCCAAGTAATCCGTTTCAAAAATTTCCTGTCCACAGGGAACGCTTTCACAGAGATACATCTTGACAAGCATAACACCACATTGATTGTCGGTGAGAATGGGGCTGGAAAGTCCACCATATTGGATGCCCTAACGTTTGGGTTGTTCGGCAAGCCCTTCAGGAAAGTCAACAAACCACAACTGGTCAACTCGGTCAATCAGAAGGGCACCATGGTCGAGATAGAATTTAGAGTCGGCAAGAAGCAATACATGGTCAAACGGGGCATCAAACCTGCTGTCTTTGAAATTTACGAAAACAGTAAATTATTGAACCAACCCTCTACGACAAAGGACTACCAGAGCATCCTGGAGAGGATGATACTGAAGTTGAACTACAAATCCTTTACGCAAATCGTAATCTTGGGGGTGTCGTCCTTCATACCCTTCATGCAACTCCCTGCTGCCCACAGGAGAGATGTGATTGAAGATTTGTTGGACATTCAAATCTTTACCAGTATGAACGTCCTACTCAAGGAGAAAGTTCAGGAAAATAAGGGGCAGATAAATTACAACACGGTGGAAAGGAAACTGTGTGATGAGAAGGTAGCCCTACAGGAAGATTACATAACTCTCCACAAGGAGAATACCAAAAAACGTGTTGACAAGTATAAGAAGGAAATCAAGAGCCTTGACCGTAAGATAATCACCCACGGAAAGGCCGTTGACAAACTGGGGTCGAATAAGTCAAACATGATGGACACCATCAAAGATGGTACATCTGTCAGCAAGAGGTTAAGGAAATTCCAGAAGTTTGAGCACCAAATCAAAACGAAAATTACCAACCTCCAAAAGACAATCGAGTTCTACACCGATAATGAAAACTGTCCCACATGCAAACAACAGATTGATGAGAAGCAGAAGGACAAGATTGTCACAAGAAAGACCAAGACACTGGCCGAAAACATGGATGGGTTCGACCAGTTGCAGAAAGAAATCGACATAGTTGCGGATAGGTTAGACCAGATTGCAGAAGTAGAAAAACGGATTGCAGAGGTAGATGAAAAAATTACCAACGAACAGAATGCCATCATCACCCTGACCTCATACAAAAACAGGTTAGTGGATGAAACGGAATCGTTGTGTGTCAACAAGAAGGACTTAACCAAAGCGACCAGTAAGTTGAAGACTCTGGAAAAGGACAAGACAGAACTGAAAAAACAGAAGACGGAGTTGCTTGAGGAAATGTCCCTGTTCAATATCGCTTCGATGTTACTGAAAGACACGGGTATCAAAACGAAAATCATCAAGCAGTACATACCTCTCATGAACAAGTTGATAAACAAGTATCTTGCGTCTATGGATTTTTTCGTGAACTTTGAACTGGATGAAAACTTCAACGAGACTATAAGGAGTCGGCACAGGGATGATTTTTCATATGGCAACTTCAGTGAGGGTGAGAAACAACGTATTGACGTTGCGTTGTTGTTGTGTTGGAGGGCAGTCGCCAAGAAAAAGAATAGCGCATCAACCAACCTACTTATCTTAGATGAGATTTTTGATGCGTCACTGGACGAGAATGGCACAGACGAGTTGATGAAGATTCTCCAAACAATCGGTGAGGGTACCAATATCTTCATCATCAGTCACAAGAAGGACACATTAGTTGATAAGTTCAACAACGTGATACACTTTGAGACCTATAAGAATTTTTCGAGGATACAATGATATACGACCTAGTAAAACCTACTGATGAGATTCTGCATACGCAAACAGAGACTTTTGATTTCAAAGAGCCACCCATTGACCCCATGGAACTCTTTGAAGATATGAAGGAAACGATGATAAAGCATGAGGGGTTGGGTCTTGCGTGTCCTCAAGTAGGATTGCCTTACAGGATGTTTGTATTTGGTCACCACTTGGATATAGAGAATGTTGTTGGTGTGTTCAATCCACAAATCGTTGATATACCTGATGGGAAAAAGTTGAGATACACAGAAGCCTGTTTGACATACCCCGACCTCTACATTGATATCAAACGACCTGATAAGATTCGAGTACGATATACCACCCATGAAGGTGTAACCGACACCATCAAATTTGATGGGTTGACCTCTAGGATTTTCCAACATGAGTATGACCATCTAGAGGGAGTTATGTTTACTAAGGTTGCTACTAAATTTCACCTCCATCGGGCTCAGAAATACCGTAAGCTCATCTTGAGAAAGAGAAAGCGAGTAAAGACTTGACATTTACTAAGAATAGGTGTATAATATTAAAATGACACAAGACCTTTTCTTTTCAGAGACAGAGATGGATGAAATGTACCAGAAATGGCATGACACCCAAACGTTTGAGGCTGTGGATAAAGATGAGATACGGAAGACCGTCGTTGATGACCTCAACAAGATTAACCAAATGTCTGTTGAAGAATATACGTTGTACCAGAAGTGGGAAGAAATACAATTCAAGTACCCCACAGTAAATGATTTGTTTGGTGGTCACAGTCTAAAAAACAAAAGACAAATCAACGCCATCAACAGGGCAAAATCCCTCATTTGGATTCCAAAGTCCCTTGACGACTATATGGGACTTGAACCAGAACTGGTGTATGTGAAAGAAGGAGACACAAGTGTCCCGACATCTGATAATCCTGACCAGATACCACTCTCTACAGACTGGACGACACTGAGGATATTCTGTTCAAATCAAATGCACGCCGGAGTGGGACCCCAGAGAGCGATGAGTTTCCTCATCCGTGACAAGGTGTCAAGAAAATATCTTGGCGTCATTACTGTATCTGGAGATTTTCTAGACCTGACAGCCCGTGACGAGAAAATCGGTTGGACGAGGGAACAAAGGACAGATGAAAAGAGGGTTCGGTTTACTGCGATAGGGTCGACCATTATTCCCATGCAACCACTAGGGTTCAATTATGTTGGTGGTAAGTTGTTATCGTTGTTGTGCTTGTCGGAACCGGTGCCTAAGTTGTGGGAAAAATCATACGGTGATAAATTGGTTGGTGTGACCACGACCTCTTTATATGGAAAATACAAGGGGGGTCATGGGATGTCCCAGTATGACAACCTCAAATATTGGAAACGTATGGGGTATTCCAAAGGTAGTATCGCATATCAACCATCTAAGAAGGTCAAGAAGGTTATGCGGAATTGGTTACGAGTGGAAAATCCCAGAAAGTATTGGGAGTACACACTTGCGACCAGAAGGTCTGGTCTACCGTTTAAACGTGATGCAACCAATAGGTGCAACCAAACATGTTACAGGGGTCTGGATATCAAGAGTGACCGTTTCCAAAGTTCCCATGAACGTGGTATCTACTTTGCAAAACTATACACCAACACCAACGAATTTTTACGTGCCGACATCTCAGAGGATAAACTGGAACCTGCGTTTGACAACTCGGTGGAGACCTTGGTTGACCTATGGAAAAACAAGTATGCCCGTCGTAGGATAGAATCCTTGCAACGGAACGACCGTGTGAGTGACGAAACCTTCTTTTTAGACGACCTGGTCACGAAAACATGGCCGGAAACCAAGGAAAAGTATCTCGGTGAGGTCGGTCGTTAGGAAAAAAATGCTAAGTCATTGATTTCTAAGGGTTAAAAGCGTAAAATAGTACTTGACATGGTCTACCAGTGTGATAGGATAGTATTGTAATTAGAGATTAATGCAAAACACCCACAAATACGCAAAATACATCGAAAGTAAGAATAAACTTGCTCGCCTGTTGGCGACGGAAAATCTTACTGTTCAGCATGAGGTGGGTATCACCAGTGCGTATTTTGAACCGAAATCCCGAAAAGTTGGACTCCCTGTCTGGAAGGATATGGGCAATGACGTTTATGACCTTTTGATTGGTCATGAAGTTGGTCACGCCTTATACACCCCTCCTAAGGGTTGGCATACCAATGTGAGTAAGAAAGGTAAGGTTTATCAGGGTTACCTCAATATCTGTGAAGATGCACGAATTGAGAAGAAACAGAAAATCAAATATCCCGGTCTGAAAAGAGCCTTCACTGAAGGTTACAGGTGGATGATTAACAACGGCTTCTTTGGTGAGGACATCAAGGGTCGTATTAATGGTATGCCCCTCATTGACCGGCTTAACATAAAACTCAAGGTTGGAACCGCTCTTGATATTGAATTTTCCAAAGAGGAAATGCAGTATGTTAAGAGAATGGAAAACCTCATAACGTTTAAGGATGCTGTAAAACTTGCAGACGAACTTTTTGAAACTCAGAAAAGTGAATCCGACCCCGAACAGTCTGGAACCTCTGAAGGTGGAAAGCCTGGTGAAAACGAAGAAGGTGAGGAAACCGAAGAATCCGGTAGTTCTCCTGATGAAA
>Ga0208010_1000239_pt1 | contig 18824 bp, 18 predicted proteins | sample 2_EtaG_FD_184074 | JGI IMG/M metagenome (GOLD analysis project Ga0208010, IMG submission 184074) | Marine viral communities from the Subarctic Pacific Ocean - 2_ETSP_OMZ_AT15125 metaG (SPAdes) (version 2) | ecosystem: Environmental > Aquatic > Marine > Oceanic | place: Pacific Ocean | collected... | reverse complement strand
GGTACACCTCAGGAAGATGGATGAGTGTGTGCCCGTGCTCGCGGAAACACACGGGTCGGACCGAATCGCCATTATCGGTGAGGCTCCTGGTTTCCATGAGACTTCCGAGGGTCGCCCCTTCGTGGGCCCGAGTGGGCACGAGCTTCAAGCTGCCCTGGATGAAGCTGGATTGAAGCGTTCAGAGTGCTTGCTTGAGAATGCTATTGCCTGCCGACCACCAGCGAATCGGCTCGATACCTTCATGGTTCAACACTCTCGAAAGAACAAAGCACGCAAGAAGAAGGAAGAACCGTTGCTGCTCTCTCCCATGGAGGCTTGCCGGGGGAGACTAATGGAAAGCCTCGAAGGTCATACTAACATTATTTGCTTAGGCTCAGAAGCTGCCCATGCTCTACGCGGAGGGAACTCCTCCATCATGGCGATGCGGGGCGCGTGCGAAGAAGTAGAGATGCCCTGGGGTAAGGTGAAGATCGCCTACACCCTCCACCCTGCTTTTGTTCTTAGGTCTCCAAAGTGGCGTCCGGTATTCCGCCGCGACATAGCTAAGGCTCTTCGATTCTTCGCGGGAGAACTGGAGTGGTCAGACCCCGAACTTTTCTTCCCTACTACCATCCATGAGGTTGTAGAAGGATTCGACCGACTAAAAGCTGATGACCTTCCCATCGCATACGATGTTGAGACAGACGCGAAGAACCCCCTCAGTGCTCGACTTCGATGCATTGGCTTTGCCAACACCCGCTTTAGCATGGTGGTCCCGTTCCTAAGTATCGACGGGAACACTCGTTTCTTCGGCCCGAGCGAGGAGGCAGCAGTCAAAGCTATCGTTGCTGGCTATCTGAAGCATCCACCGCAACCCCTCTTGGGCCACAACGCTGGCCAGTATGACCGTCTCGTTTGTGAAGAGTTTTTCGGGGTTACCCCAGCCCTTGGTGCAGACACGATTCTTCTGCATCTCCTTGCTGATAACGAGATGCCCCATAATCTCGGCTTCGTCACCAGCTACTACTCGGATTTCACTGAAGCCTGGAAGGCAAACCACACTGCCGTGGATGCCCGCTCCGATGCAGAGCTTCATACCTACTGCGCCAAAGACTGCGCGGTAACCGCTGCGGTGTCAGCACCCCTGGCCCAAGAAGTGAATGCCCATTCACAATGGGACCTACTGCCTATGGAACACAACCTCCAGTGGGTTGGGTCAGGAATGCAGCGCCTTGGAATGTTCGTAGACCAAGAGAAGCTCCAAGAACACAAGCATAACTTCCAACGAAAACTCTCTGAAAACCGGCGTTTGACCGAGAACATTGGCCCAGAGGGTTTTAATCCCAACTCTACCCACCAGCTCCGGCGCTTGATTTTCTCTGATTGGGGGCTCACTCCCGTCAAGTACAACGAGAAGACGGGTGACCCCAGCACTGATGACGATACCCTCCGGAGAATCCTTACGACCTATGACGTTGATGAGGAGAGGCGAGTCTTCATTCAAGCTATTCGAATGGTCCGCCGTTACACCAAGCTCCTAAGCACCTACATCTCCCCACTTGAGGGAGGCGAGCTTGTGCTGGGCGATGGCCGTGTCCATCCCTCCTACAACCGGCTCCCAGCTACCGGGCGATACTCCTCCAGCGCACCCAACGCCCAGAACATCCCAGGGTTTCTCAGGGATATGTTCATTCCAGAGCCTGGACATGTGTTTGTGGGTGCCGATGCAGACCAGTTAGAGTTGAGGTTCATCGCTGAAGAGGCTGGTGCAGACCGCCTCATCAAGATCATTAATAGTGGGCTCGACCCACACAACGAGACGATGGAGATCGTTTATGGCAAGGGTATCTGGACGCTTGAGGGCGCGCCAAGAGAGAGAACAAAGAAAGGCAGCGGCACTTTCAAAGCTACGCGAGGCGTTACCAAGAATGTCCGATACGCTTGGCAGTATGCCGCAAGTGTCCCCACAATCCACGAGCAGGTTATCAGCGTGGAAGATGAGAACGGTAAGCTCATCTATGCGCACCTGACCCACCGAGACATTCGGGATGTGGTCCACGGTCTAAAGAAGGCTGACCCAGAGATCCCCAAGTGGTGGGACAAGATTCGTAATGGTTATCGAAGAGCAGGCTTCGTGGCTGACTCTCTTTGGGGGAGACGTAGGTACTTCCGCGACGAAGAGAAGATCAATGAACTGGTGAATCATCCAATCCAGACGGGTGGTGCATCTCTAATCCATGAAGCTATGCTCGAATTAGTTTTGGGCATTCCGGGTGCGGGGACCGTTTCCACACACAGTCAAGATGTATTTCCGCTTGCCTGGGATGTCCTCCCCTTTGACTTTGAGGCCAGAACAGGTCTCGTCAATCAGTGCCATGACTCTCTCATGTTTGAGGTTCCAGAGGAACGGGGAGAGGAGGTGGCGGAGCAGCTACAAGCAGCGATGACTCGCCGCAGACGGCGCGGTGCGCAATTGACGTACACCGCAGAGGCTGCGATTGGAATGAATTGGTTGGAGGTATAGGCATGAGAAAGGCAAAGAAGTACGCAGTCACAGGGCTCTCACGGCAGGAACTCCGTTGGATGCATCTGGCAATCAAGCACTATGAGCGGAAGCGGCAAAGGAGCTTGGATAGAGTCCTCAAGAAGTATGGCGATGAAGTAAAGCCAGCCTTCCGTGAGGAGAAAGAAGACTGCCTTGAGCAAATAGGGGTCCTCCGCATGGGCCTCGAAAAGCAGCTTAGCTTGATTCCAAAGGAAGAGGGAGAGGAAGTGAAATGAACATCTTCTACGCCCACTCAGCGACTACACCACCAGAGCAGATCTCTGAGGAAGTGAAGCTTCTGAAGAAGGTCATGGATGACCGGGGAGCTTCTTGCGTCCGTATCCGAGCTGGCCGAGACGATCATAAGAATAACTGGAGAGGTGATTGGGATGACTGGCAATACGGGGTTGTCCATCGAACTGATGTGACTGCACAGAAACGTGTCTACGATGCTTTCGTTGTCATTGGAACCCACTGTGGTCGAGCAACAGCAAACATACTCAGGCTTGCCCTCTCATTAGGTAGGCCCGTCTTCTGGTGGGATGGTGAAGACCCTGGGAAGATCTATAAAGTCCAGAAAATCGAAGAGGATGACTGTGAGGATTGGACCAATGGGTGGTCCATTTGCTATACGCCACCCAAGCAGCTTCCCCTCCCATTCCCAAAGGAAGCAAGCCAATGAGCTATCAACTGAAACTACAGATTCTTCGCCTCAATGGGTGGAGTGACGAGAGACTCTCCGTGGAAATCGGGGGGGGTCTCGGGGGTGAGGGCCCCAGCACTCAGACCATCTATAGGTGGCGAACAGGGAAGACTCGGCCAGCCCGTGTCTTCCGCAGCGCACTGGATCGAATGTTCGACCAGTATCAACCCCAAGGAGCAGGAAATGAAGATCACGAAGGTGACGAGTAATATTAAAGACCCCAGAGGAGAATCCTGGTCACAGGACCTCGACCATCTAAACATCCTAATCGGCCCGAATGAGAGCGGGAAGAGTGCTATTGCGGAGGCTGTGCAGCTTGCGGCTTGCGGTAGCGCATACGGGCTCTTCTTCCGCTCTGCCCAGGTGAAGGCAGGTAATCAGCTTGGTAATCTTGCTACTGCTGAGGAGAAGATCTTTGCCGAGGTGGAGTACGCAGATGGGAGTACCTCTCGCTGGGAGATGAAGCCTGGGGGCAGGCCCAAGCACACGGGGGAGCACACTGTGGCTCTTCCGATTGGGGAGCTTAGGAGTGCCCTAAGTGGGTCGGGTAAGAAGGCGCGGCAATTCTTTGCCGAGCATCTATTGGAGCCCGTCTCGCGAGAGAAGCTGGAGAAGTCATTCCCCGAATCCGCTTACGACCTCTCCGCCCCGCTGGATAAAATTATCCCCGACTTCGGAAAAGAGATCCGGGCTGCGGATATCATCGAGGCCCACAAGAACTGTGGCTCATGGAAACGGAAGAGCACCGCTAAGGCATCGCTGGATATGCTTGGTGTTCTTGGGACTGCGCATAAGATGGATCCAGAACACGAGACTGCCCTGATGGAGTCTCTCTGCACCGCTATTCGTTTCGAGTGGCTCCGGAAGACGTTTAAGGAGGTGGAGGGTGCGGGACAGAAGCACGCTCTCCAACAACTGGCTGCGGAGTTGGGCCCGAAGGAGGACCTGAAAGAGCTTCTTGGGTCTGCCCAGTATTGGGACTCTCTTCGCGATGTTTGGATGCGTGAGTCCCTCCACCGAGCCTTGCGAAAGGTCCGGGTCTTCTCAAGCAACGCAGCCACTGCTGCTGAAGAGTTCGACGCGCTTGAGAAGGCATTGGATGCTGCGCTGCTATCGCTCATGGCGAAGCCACTGAAGGAGTACTGCCGTCGAGTGAACAAGTTTCTGCCCAAGGGGGACAAGTTCGGTATCGAGCACGATTCTTCGAACTTTCGGATCTACCTGGAGCGGTCGGGGATAAAGCACTACGCTCTTTCAGGGAGCGCAGAGTCTCGAACCCTCGGAGCTATGGGCGCTGCTCTATGCTCCGAAGGTGGTATGCTGATCCTCGATGACCGGATGTGGGATAGCAAGAACCTGGCCAAGACGATGGAGAGGATGGAGAAGTCGCCTTGCCAAGTGTTGATTATGTCTACGTTCAAGCCTCGGGGGAGAGCCCGCTCGGAGTGGAACTATGTTGAGGTCGTTCCAAAGAGCTATGATGGGGAGGATGAAGTCACTGAAGCTGAAACTGAAGCGCCGGATTCTGGAGAGCCAGTCCAAGAAATGGATGCACGAGATCATGTGTAGTCTTGTGGAGGAAGCCTTTGCGAGTGCAATCGATGAGGTCCAAGCTGGTGTGGGATTGCAGATAGTGCCCACAGAAGAGTGGATCAGCTTGTATGGAGTGAATTCGCAACTCCTCGCCCGGATCCCCCGAACGGAAGACCCTATTGGGGACATCAACCACATTCGTTCCGTCTGGTTCCAAGACGCTCGGAAGCTAAGCAACGAGTGCTGGGACTAGTAGAAGTCTCCCCTCCCCCCCGCCTATTGCCAGGCCGCTCATGGTGAGCACGTCAGTAGTAGGGAGCCTGGTCCCGCCGGGCGGGGGGTTGGGGCTTTTACATGTCTGGCTCATCCACCAGCGTGTAGGTGAATGTTTCTCCCCAGATGGCTTTGCTCTTCTTGGCCAGTGACATGAACTCGTCGAAGTCCGCTTCGTTCGCGAAGACCTGGCAGCCTGCGGACCACCGATTAACTTCAGTGGAGGCTTCCCCTGCCTTGTGGATGTTGATCCCATAATAGCCCTCAGTCACTGACTCAGGGTCATGGTCGAGAACTTCATCCTTATTGTTATCTCTGTAGATCTTAACGCGAGCCCCGCGTTGGCAGAGCGCATCGTACTTCCCGCGATGCTTAGAGATCTTATACGCGCCCCGATACTGCCCAGGGACGAGGATAGCAGTACCCGTGGGCTGCATCGGATGGCCGAGCCAGTACTGTCCTGGGTCGCAAGTTGCTTCCCACGTCCTCGTCACCCAACCACTATCATCCTTGTAGACCACACAAATGCGGTCATCAAACCTATCAGGCTCCCATATCTCACTTCGGATGCCAATGATGTTGAGGTTGTACTGGCCTCTTTCGAAGACTGCGTGGCCCAGGGCTGCAACATAGTCCAGCAGTATCGGTCTCATCTACAGCGAGCCCCTGTTGCCTGGCAGATGGCTGACTGATTGGTCATAAGAGACTTAATGTCCTTCCCCATCTCGTCTTGCTTGGCCTCAATCTTCTCGATGCGGCCTTCACCCGCAGCGTGCCCATCGGCAGCGACATGCACGGTCAGTTCGCTCTCTTGGCCATCAAGCGTGTCTTGGATCTTGCTCACATCGGCAGAGACATCTTGTAGGCTCCACCAACCGCCCCCAGCCAAGAAGATGACGGTGACAATCCAGATGGCCAGCTTGGCGTCGATTTGCTTCATTTGAACCCCCCAGAGCCATATTGATAAGCAGCGCCGAGGCCCACAGCAACTACACCAACCGTAACAAGTGTCTCCAGTCTACCAAACCATCGCTGTGTTCCGGCCCGCTCAAGGAAGGGGGGAGGTTTAGATTCCTCCTCAAGCTTCTTCTTGTACCAGTCGATATCAGCCTTCAATGCTGCCGTATCCACCTTGTACTGGGCCTCAACTGCCTTGCTCCATTTTTCTGTTGCAAGTAGGTCTGCATAGGAGGAAAGAGGGACAACCAGTCCGGAGCAGGATGCCTTAGAGGGATTGGCGAGGACAGAAGGGACTGGCTGCCCCTTCCTAAGAGGATAAGTCTTCGCACACTCACCGGCTACTGGCTTCGGTGTTTCTGGCCGAGGGAGTAGGTCCTCCCCGAAAGCTACAGCAGAAAATAGAAGAAGAAAAAGCATCATCGGTTTCGGGCGTTCCCTCTATCTGCCAAATCCCCGGCTGGATCGCTCCCATCCATGTCTTCTTGTATCCCACCTACCTCGTCTTCGAAAGTCTGTTGGATAGTCGCGCGAGCAGCACCAGCAGCACGGTTCTTAGGCGGCGTAGGCACTTCCTTAGGCCCCTGCGTTTTCCGGGCGACGAAAACGGCAGCAATCCCGAAGAGAATGGCTGCCAGTAAGGGCCAAGCATCTTCGATCATGCCGTCACAACCATCTTAATGGCCACATTTCCTGTTGGGCCGCTTGTGCTGGTCGTTACGTTGTCTGTGGTGACCCAAAGACTCACACCTGATGAATATGTGTGACCGTCCGCCCAAATAAACTTGGATTTAGTTCCACGGGGAACGAACACCTTAATATCCCCCGCCGTACTGCCTACGGTTGCAGAGGCGGCATCTGCGACCCAGAGGTAGGCCCCAAAATCCCGATTCTTAGTGTTATCCACTTCGATGACGAAGATCTTCCCGCTTGTGGAGCCCGTTACATTGTCCTCTGCGGAAGCTCCGACATCGACTACGCAAACAAGCTCATCAGCAAGCGATGTTGGGGAAGTGACTTGATAACTGGGCATCTTCTTCTCTAATACGTTGGGCCAAGAGACTCGGTTGCCTCTGTGGCCACCTCTACGACGACGACGACCTTTACTGACCCATCGGTAACAACACTAGGGCTATTGTTGTCGCCCACAGCAGCATTCCTGGTAGCCCAGAAGGTAAGCCCAGTAGAAAGATGGCCCCCATCTGAGAGGACTATCGTTGCCTTATTCCCCGAGCCCACTCGGAATACCCAATGAGGCTCTGTGCTCACTGACGCAGAATAAGCGTCTGCGATTTTTAGGTAGCAAGCAGCACTTCCTTGCGAATTATCGACAACGATAGCGCGTATGACCCCAGTGGAACCAAGCACATTAGACCTAATAGTGGTATTTACGTTGTCCTCATAGGCAACGCGGAACGATACCGCTTGGGGCCAACTGGTAACACTGAGGCCCATTCGCTACTTCTTCGCGAGGGCTGCCATGGCCTTCTCAGCAGAATCACCAGCGATGTATGCGAGACCCAGGTAGAGCCACTGGGTTGAGTCAAGCATCCCAGCAGCCAAGAGTCCTGTGCCCAGGGCAAGGACGGCGAGCCTACGCCAAGAGATGCGGTGCTGAGAGTCAAAAAGAGTTTTGATGAGCGACTTCATTAGAACCTCTATGCTGAGGAGAGAAGTTTGACTGTTACGCTGTCTGAGGGTGCTGTTTGGGCACCGCCAGAAGCAGCAGTGGTCGTGATCCAGTAAGACAAACCAACTTCCATGGCGTAGCCGCTTCCCAGTAGGTAGGACACAGTCGATCCTGCTGGGAAGTATAGTTTTATCTCTTCCTGGGAGGTTGTTGCGGTAGCATCCGTGCTGTCATCGATCTTCAGATAAGCCGCAGTTGTTCCCAGGTTTTCACCCTGAAAGCCATAGACAGTCGAGGTGTTCCCAGTGACATCGTCCTCGGCAGTGACAGTTGTAGTGTCGCCAATGTGCTTAATGAGCTTTGCTGCAAGGGGATCAGCAACAGAACTTACAGTGGAAGCCATGATTCCTCCTATCCGATGACAATGGTAGCAGTAAGAGCGGCGCTTGGAGCAGTTGTGGCGTTCGTGCCCACGGAGGTAGTAGCCCAGATGCTCAAAACGGTGAATGGGATGCCTTCTGGCATAACCCAGTGAGCAGTTGAACTGGACTTAATCGGGAGCACAATATCTGGGACTGATGCTGCTGTTGGCGACGTATTCGTGAAAGTTGCATGGAAGAACAAAGCGGCACCCCCAGCATTGATGAGGGTGATGGAGTGTACCTTCCCAGGGTCCCCCTGAGTAACATCGATATCGACAGCCGCAGTTCCTCCACCAGTACCACTAAGACCAGTGTCCGTAACGATGGTATGGGTAAAAACATCACTATCGAACTTAGCAATTTTGAGTGCCATTGTTCAAGCCTCTATACGGGAAGGGGGACATTCATGGCAACGGCCTGGATATTCTCAGTGTTGCTGGGGAACAGAAGTTGGCCGCCGGATTGCTCGGCCCAGGAACCGGGGGCCCCATCGTTGGTGTTGACGGAGATCCGGCCAGCGTCGTGGACTATGAGCCAGTTCCCCTGCCCATCGGTGGCCACGTCGTTTGCGTCCATCCTGGGCAGGGTGCTGACGGTGAACGTCCAGTCCTGGCCACCGTCCGTGCTCCGTGAGATGGCGTTGGCGTAGGTGATAATCACCGTCCCACCACCACCAGCCATGCGGCGGGCCAGCTTGCCGATCAGGGCTTGGCCGCTTGGGGGACTGCCGCCAACTGTGCAGATGGCCCAGGCAGCCGTGTCCGCCGCTGCGGCATGGCACACCAGGGTCCGATTAGGACCCGCCGCCCAGAGATACACGGACCAGCGGCTGGCCGTGTATGCCATCGATGTAGCCGTAAACCCGGCTCCGATGTTCAACCCGCCAGCATCATCCAGTTCGGCAATCCGTGCCCACGTTGCGCCATCGTCCGTGCTGCCGAATATGTTCGCGCCTTGGCAGCACATCCAGTTCCCGGCCCCATCGGTGACTACGTCCCAGATGATCACGCCGTTGGTCCAGCCAGCAACATTCTGGCCGGTGGCGGATAGGTCGATCCGTGTCCATGACGCGCCATCCGTGGAGCGGTGCAACTCTCCCGCTTGACCAACAGAGATCCAGACACCGTTGCCCCAGCCCACCCCGTACACATCGCCTGCGATATTTATGCTATTCCAGTCCACGCCAGCCGTGGGATCGTCTGAGTATCTAAGCTCCATGTTCCCATCGGTGGTGCCTACCACCCAGCGGGGGCCTCCGCTTCCATCCTCCCCGACTGCGATGGTCAGGTGGTCAGAGTTGCCGAGTCCTGTGGCGTCGTAGCCGGTCCAGTCATTGAGATCAGCCGCCGCCGCCGTGGCTATGCCGCCATCCTCAGCGGCGACTACCCACAGGGACGCGCCGCCAGCAGGCATATCAGCACCACCAAACTTAGCGATAGCGGCCTTAGCGACACCATGTACCGTACCAATGTTGTCAGCCGGTACACCATTAACGGAAGCAATATCTGCCATTAAGCAATCTCAATGATTGTGCTGCCAGGATCAAAATACACTGTGTTTGCATCCATAGCGAAACCAATCACCTGCACAAAATCCCCACTGTCAGCAGGAGCGGCCTGCTCAGGAACATTCTTAGCGGAGGTCTCAGCCTCAGGCGTGTACAGGGCACCGCCGACAGTCCATGTGGGGAAGTTGGTATCTGCCCTAAGGAATCCTTGAAGCAGGAATGGGCCTGATGCATCTGTTGCTGTGTCAACACAGCACATCGCGACACATCTTGCGGTGGCTACTGCGGTGGCTACTGCCTTCCACATCTTACCGTCTGACTTGAGGTAGACACACTCACCATCCTCAAGGTCCTCGCCGGCTACAAAGTTAGCCGTGACGCCTGAGTACACCGTGTCTGCTGGGGCACTCTCAATCTGGATGTCCTTAGCAGTGATCACCGAGCCCGCGAATACAGCAGCCTGCGTGTCATCAATGGTCAGCGCAGCCTGCAAGCCAGAGTCGTTGTTCGTTGAAAGGATCAGCTTACCCTTCTCATCATCCGACGACCCAGAGTGACTTACTTCAATCTGCCCGAGTGCGTTGTCACCGTGGTCCTCAAAGATAATCTTGGACTCACAACCACCATCTGAGTTCTCAGACGTTGTGTTCTGAAGCGTTAGCGCAGTCGTGGTGCTGCTCAGTTGAACCGCCCCAGCAAACGTCGCCTTCTTGTTGCTGTCCAGCTTCAGGACATTCGTTTGTGAGGCGTCGCCGTCTGTGGTGTAGAAATACAGAGCCGCCCCATTCTCAACATTGGTCCACGAAGCATCAGTCAGGGCTTCGATTCTTGCGCCGACCGTCTGAGTGTTGCTGGCATCTTCAGCGCCAGTGAACTCAATGACGCCAAGCCGATGACTATCTCCCATAACTGCGCCATCATTAGCGGAAAGACGCAACGCCCCGCCGGTATTAGCACTACTCGTGGTCGTGTCTTGGACCTCAAGCTGTACGCCCGGACTCGCAGTACCAATACCGACACGGTCGTTGGTTTCATCAACGACAATCGTAGTCCCATCGACCTCAAGATCGGTAAGGATTACGTTTCCAGATGCTGTTCCGTTAATTCTCGGGGAGCGCAAACCCATAGTCTACTCCAACACAAAAATGAGTTCTACAGTGCCGTCGTTGTCTGACCCGGCATCAAAAACGGGCAAGAAATAGAGCTTGTAGTCCGTACCCAGGTAGCAAGGGATTCCGGGATAAGCCCAATAATCATTGATCGCTGTCGTGACTGCTGCTGAGTTGTAGCCGAACTTCTCACTACCACTAGCGGCGGCAAAGCCTGAGGTATCACCAAGCCTCGGGGCCCAGTTAGCAGCGGTTCCACCCGTTCGGACGATGTGGAAGCTGACTAGCTCCCAGAACATCTTTCCAACACCCGCTGGGAACTGAATGGTTGTCTCTTCGGAGGTCCCAGCACTTGTGTAGGTGATCTGCACTCGGAAGTACGTCTTCCCGCCTTTGACCCCCTGAGATGCGTAGGTGATTGATGTGGCCATGCTGATTCTCCTAATACCTGCCCTGTGGAGCGATCAGTGCAAAGTGCTCGTCTTCGCCGCCAAGAACGATGCCGATTTGCTGGGAAGTCTTAGTCTTGTTGAGTCCCCACTTTCCACCCTTCTTCAAGAAAATCGGATCTCCAACCTTAGTGTCTTCCGTGAGGGGGAGGGTCAAGAAGGTGGCGAACGAGTCTGAGAAGCCCGCAGAGCACCGATGTGTTGCGACAAAGAGGAGCCCAGTGCTCTTTCTTCGGGTCTGTGGTGAGGCCAAAGAGACACCAAAGTAGCCTTTTCGGTTGGAAGTCACGCAGACAATATCTCCCTTCTCGACATTCTCAAGGCAGCGTGCCCGGATCGCACCAGAGGATCCTTTATTCGTGTTGGTAGAAAACTGTTGCTTTGCCATCGAAAAACCCTCTAAAGATACGCCAAAGATACTTCTTTAGCCCAGTGCATGTCAAACGCTCTCAATCCTCATATCCCTTCCATGTGGGTCTGGAGGTCGGTTCTATTTCCTTTCTGTACTTTGCTGCTTCTTCCTGGACATCCTTAGCCCGCCAATCGATAGCGTGCTCGGGGTTGAATGGATACTGCTTTCCAAACCCTGTGAAGCCCTTCATACCAAATCTAATGGCAGGGATCATTAGCCCAGCACGGGGATCCCCATCTTCCACCATCTTTCTGGAATAGGGATTATCAGTGTAGGCCGAATCCAAGACGGCTGGAAGCTCATTCCCCAGGACGGGGGTTAGTCGGAGGAATCCCACAGCAAAGGCGTCTGCCATTGGATATCCATACTCAGGGTGTGGCACCACCTTAGTACTGGCGTAAGGGACGGTTGCCAGCGTGCCCATCGCCGCACCAGCAAGGGTGAAGGGAATTCGACCAAACCCGAAGACTCCCTTGGCAGCCGCTCCCATGATCGCACCGGCTGTTGCCCCTCCCGTATACCAGGTTGCCACCCCTAAATTGTCCAGCATGTATTTCTCAGCCGGTCGAACGCGGGTTGCCTTTCCGATCTTGTATCCGCCAGTATCAATCCCGGATTCTTGGAGGATAGATTCAAGCGGCCCCGCCAAGGTGGGCATCATCATCTGTAGAGTTGGTTGCCACCAACGCTCGGAAAAATCGGGCGAGACTCTCCAAGCATCCGTAACGCCAGGCCGCTCCTCGTTCGTAAGCGTGACTGCCCATGCTGCCAAACCAGCGGCCCAGGAAGCACCAATCTCAGAAACATCCAACACCGTAGCTGGCGGATTAATGCCCATACTATGGGTGTATGCCCGCCCCCGAGTTCTTCGGTAGTGCTCTTGTGAAATCTCATCGAGGGGTGAGACGCCTGTGAGCCCCCGCGATCTGGCCCAACTTGGTCGATAGTACTTGGCGGCATTGTTGTAGATCGCTTCTTGATCTTGCCACTCGGACGCTATCTCCGGGTCCAAGAGATACGGTGTCGCTTCTGCGGCTGCAAGCTGCTGCCGAACTCGGGAGAGAGCGGTTCTCCCCATCATGGCATCAACCATCGCCTTGTCGGGACGAATGAGAGGCTCCATGGTTTTTCGGGCCATTTGCCCAAAAGCCAGCTTCCAGAAACGATAGAAGGGAGAGATCTTTCCAATGGTCATCGCCTCATAGCGAGTGATCCCATGCTTCCAATCGTAGAGAGCATCGATGGTCTTTCGGGCTGCATCTTTGGGTCGGTATCCCTGGCGAAGTAGCTCCATGAACAGGTTTCCACGTTGCCGTTGCTGGACGTGGGTAGCAAGCCAGGAGATGTTGTATCGAGACTCCTCCGCCACATCTACGACGTGTCGAACACCGGGAGGCAAGAAGGGCTTACTTGTCCACTGCTCCGGAACATGCCGGGCGAAAGTCCGAAGAAGCTCTTCATGGACCATGGTATCAAGGATCCCTTCCTCAGACATCATCTTCCGAACTTCTGCGTAACTGTACTCAGTTCCGTACCGAGTCCTCAGAGCCCCTTTTTCCCCTCGCCAGATTTTATTGGCGTGTGGATTCCACATGGCGTTCCATGTGCTGCCCAGGGTGTTCTCATAGCCCCCGAACTTCTTAGCCATTTCGTTATGCCATCTTCGGGCAACCTTTGCTCCTGGGATGTGACTAAGGAGTTGGAAGCTCTGCTGGGTAACAAGCTGGGTGCTGACACCCACTGCGGTGGTAAAGCCATGCTCAAAGTGCATCTGGGAGAGATCGCCGATGAAGTTGTTCCACCAGTACTTTGGTCGCGGGACGTAAAGCCCTGTAACTACTGAAGTTTTCCAGAGCCGATTAAAATCGAACTGTGCTCCCAACTTTCGAAGCTCCTCAGGAGTCTTAGCCTCGACAAATCGTCGCTTCAGGTCCTTCGTAATCTTGGGCATAGACTCGTCGATGGTCTTCGCCAGCGACTCGGGCATGAGGATTGTTCGTCCGGGCTCAGGCGGCATGGGCAAGCCGGTCTCGATGCTCACTGCCTTAGGACCAGGAACCCTCTCAACACCAGTAGCTATGAGCTTCTTCGAGGTTTGAACGCCCTCTCCCATCTTGAGGAGGGAGGTGCCCGTAGCCCTCTGGAGATGTTGCTGCGTAAATGGAAGCCCGTATTGATTTAGGGTCCTCGTCATGCCTGCCCAGTCAGTGATCTTATGGGCTTCATTTCCAAACAGCCTGGCGATGTTCGTTGCCGACTCTGGTGTGGCGAAACCGCTAACGGCTCGGACAACCATATCGTTTGCCCGATGCTGGATCGCAGCATGGGTAATGGCATACGCCGCGTGCTGAAGAGACTTCAAGTCATGGGTGGGCCTACCCCACATGTCTTTCTGCTTAGACGCTGCGATCACCTCATCCAAGAATCCCCGCAAAGAACTGTTGTTCTGAAGAGCCTGGTAAGTTTTCTTGTACATTCGAGCAGCTTGGCCCAGGGAAGCCCCCTCAAATCGGGCCTCTGGAATCCAAGCTCTTGAGATTGCTCGAAGGGGCATCCCCTTCACGCTTTCGATTTCCCGAAGTCGCTCACCGTAGGTCGCAGTGACGTAATCATCCAGTTCCTTCTGGGTGACCTTCCCCTTTCCAGCGCGTCTTGTATCCTCGGCTGCTCGCCAGATCTCTGCTGAGTCCTCAGCTTCATTACGGAGCGCAACCAAGGTCTTACTCCGTGGATCATGCTCCATTTGCCACTTGGCTTGCTTCCAAATGGACTCAGGGCCCTCATTAAAGAAGGTAGAGCGCGCCCGCATCCATTGGAGAGGTGTGTTCGAGGTGAGGTATGTCTCATACGATCGCAGGAGCATTTCGTAGCGTTTCTCAGGCGTCCACTTGCTCTTTCGAGCCAGCTTATCAATATGCCGAGCCATCGCATCAAGCTCATCCCGAACCTGCCCATGCGCATGCTCAACATACTTAGCGACCTGGAGCAGATCTTCCGACATCTCGCCCGTCTTGGCCTTTATTGGATCAAAACCGGTTGAGATCTTGCGGGAAGTGCGGCCTATATACTGGAAAATCCCAGCAACTTTCAGGTCTGGATCCTTCCACGCAAGGTGTAGGGCTTCTACGGCAGCTATAGAATTGCGGTGCTTGTGGGTCTCCTTGAAGGCATTCCGCAGCACACCCGGAAGTCCCTGAACGTCTCTAAGTTCTTGGGGGCCCAGGATTACCTTTTTGCTCGGTAGCCCCCCTTCTGGCAGCCACTTACGGTTTACGTGCTCTCGGATTCTGTTCAGAGTCGTACCTGCCGAACCCCCAACCGCGATTGCATGGTCGATGGCCTGATCTCCGACCTTATCAACCAGGTCTTTCATAAAGAGGCTGGCGTCGATGACGCGCCCTCCCCCTCGGGGTTTACTGAGTGTGGCAGCCACAAGGGCACTATCTACAACCCCAGTCAACCCACTAAGACCGGCAAGGGCAGCGGTGCCCTCCCGAATTTGCTGGGCCCGCTTTCGAATAATCCTGTCCGTTACCTCTGCCTTGTTGCGTTGGACAAGTGCTGTTGCCTGTGCGCTTGCTGCTCGCTGCCATGACGTAACGATCTGGTCCATTTCTCGGCTTACGTACTGTGCTGGCTCCGTACCAGCCCGCTTCACTTGTCCCCCATACATGGAGCCATGTTGCTTGATGTGCTTATCGAGCCGTCGCGCAGCGGATCCGGCTAATTGCGTGGCCTTCACGTTTGTTCGACCCAGGAAGGCGATCACCTCATCCAGTTGGTCAAACATCTCTTCCCCGAAGTCCGCAGACAAGCCCTTCCACCCATAGTGCGGCGAGGTCCAAGCTTGTCCCCAGCTATCCATAAAGCCCGTCATGGCGGTACGCATGGTCATCTTCTCTTGGACAAGACCAACCATCTCCGCCAAGCCCTGTTGGTGTAGCTTCTGCTTCTTCGCGATGGGTTTCCCCAACGTGTTCAGTTGCTTCCCAAGCTGGTCCTCAAGCTTCTGGGCTTCCTTTAGGCGTGCCCGGCGGGACTTGATGATTTGACGACGCTCTAAATAGCTAAGGGACTTCCCAGAGTCTCCCACCTTCGGTACCTTCTGCGAGACTGCCGATTGCGCTCGATTAGTTGCTGCCTCAGCTTGCCGATGCTTCAGCGCAACCTCTCCCCACGCCTCGAATTCCTTTGTCCCAGCTACATCCAACCCCTCAGTACGCGCCTTCACCTCTATGATCTTTGCATCAAGTTCGTCGTACCGAGTACGCAGATCCTTGAGGTGTATGAACTCGTCAGATGTCTGGGCGAGGTGGGCGTCGTAGTCCGCTCGGGTCACCGTTGCTCGCATTTCCTTTGCGGCGAGGTCTTTGCGGAGAGCCTCCTCTTGGGCATGTATTAGGTTCTGGGGCTTCCGGCCTGCAGCTACGTCGGCCATCGATTGTGCTGCAATTCGACCCTCCCCCACTGCTGGTGGATATGGATTGATGTGGGGGTCACGAACGCTCCAAGCTTGTGCGCCTACCATGTCTTCAGCCTGGAGAATCCGTCCTTGAGCCCGTGCTTGCTCCCCAAACTGCTCTACCCACTTCACACCTGGATTCAACTCTGGGTGTGGGATATTCCGCGAGAAGGCAGGCTCAACTATCCAGTCATCTATACTACGGAAGCCAACCGGGAGAAGATCCTTCGTTGACCTCTTGTCATACACGACCCCAGTAAGCTCATCCCTTGTCCCGGTCTTTGTGGATGCATCAGGAATCTCGTCCCAAACTGCGCGAGCATGGTGGGTAAGCTCTCGGATGGGTTGATGGATCTGGTTTGTGCTTTGCCAGTAGCTTCGGAGCTTTTCGATCTCGCCCTCATCAGCTACCCGAATCCATTCGCCACCTGGAGTCTTGACGTGGAGTTCTCCTGCAAGCTCATACACGTCCCCAGCAACGGTGGAGTGCGTGATCCGATTGACAATCTCAGTGTGGTACTTCTGAAACTCCTCCAGAGCCAGCCGATCTAAATCCTCCGGAGTTATTTTCACTCCAGGATTTCTTGCTGAGATCCGCTTCTTTAGGATTAGAAGCCATCGTTCCCTGTAGTCTGCACTCTGGAATCTTCCACCAGGAAGCACCTCGGGGCTGGTATAGATCCCAGCCTCTTCGTGCATGATTGCTGATCGCCGTTCAGCCACTTCAGCAGAGATCTCGCTAGTGTTTATGCCCTCTCGGACATTCCCCTTGAACTGGCCCTCAAGCTTGATCTCCTGCTCAATGGATTCACCCAGAGCGGGGTCTCGGGCTTTAATCGTATCGAGCTTGCGGTCCGCGCGTAGGTCCTTGCTCGCGATGTTCTCCAGCCACTTCGGGTCTTTTCTCCAGCCGACGTACCTTGCTCGTGCAACCTTGAATCCCTTGGCCATTGGATAAAAGATGGGCGAAACAAAATCTGTTCCAGTTCCGGGCGCAACCATGCTGGTGAGGCCGACAAGAACTCCCAGCTTCCGTAGCGTCTTGATATCTTCCGGGTCGGCGTCCATAGACTCGCCGTACATACGTGCCAGATCATCATAGGACTGGAAGAGGAATACACCCTTACGTAGATTATGGAAGTATCGATCAACGACTTCCGGGCTACCGAGTCCTGCCTGGACCGTCTTGAATTCTTCGTAGCTTCTTCCAAGCATCTTCAGGTCATCAACAGCCCATCCTACTTGCTGGGCATTTCGAGGGAGAGAGGATGCGAGCCCCGTAAAGGGTCCGGGTGGAAGAAGAAGTTCTTGCATCCCACCATCAGGGCCACCAAGGCCCTTCCAAGCACCGACGAGGGACTCACTCCCCGTTTCCTCTCGGATCTGTTGCTCAGTTATGCTCCGGAAGAAGAGTGCTCTCTCCTTTTCAATATTTACTTCGACACCCGCTGTTGGATCATGGGGAGTGAGGTCAAGCATCCCACTGCGGAGGCGCTTGTATTCAGTCTGGAGTTCCTTGAACTCATCCATGACTGGGGCGGCAAAAACCCCTCCCTTATTAGCCAGCCGAATGGTAGTCAGGGCTCTGTTCCCCAGAAGAAGCTCGGGGTCTCCAGCTACGATCCTCTCTATGATGTCTTCCTCATCCAGTGCGACTTCGAAGTTCCTGTGTGCCCACTTTCTGAGGTCATTTCGTACGATTGCGATCTTCTGTTGCCGAATCCTATGCGCATCTTGGAGGTGCTTGGGGATGGTCCTGATTTGCCCTTCCGAATCCTCCGCGACCAGGGGAATTGGCAGCCCCTCTCGCCCATAGCCCTTTTTTACTTCGATGTAGGTCTTGAGGGCTGCGCCCAGCCAGTTCGATATGTCCGAGCCCATCAGCCCATCAATCAATCGATGCGAGGTAAACTCCGCATGGGTTGAGTTGATATGCATGGAATATCGGGGAGTAAACGCAACCATCACGGGGAGAACTACGTCCGCGTAACTAACCAGCCCCCGACCACCCGTTGGTGCTCCGAGGAATTGCCCAAAACCAGGGCCCATCTGGCTTAGTTTTTCTTGGAGACCAGTCTCGATGAAGTTCTCTCGGAACTTCTTGGTGAGTTCTTCGTTCGTTCGTCCGGGGTCTGGGTCATAGAAAGCCAGGCCGCGCCCCACTCCAAGGAGCATGGCCCGATCTTCGAACCAGAGCTGTCGAGCTTGTTTTACTGCATCGACGTACCCTTCTCGGTACTCTTCTTCAGTACCGACGGCTACCTTCTTGTAGTCTGGTCCATATTTTTTCTGGAGGAGTTCCTCAAGGATCTGAGGGATAACGTACGACTCCATCTCCGCGAGATCGTAGGCGAGGGAACCCCTTGAGAGGAATGAGTACCCCTGTAGATCCCTCACCGGCCCGGTTAGCCTCCTGCCTCGATTTTGTATGGATATCTTCTCAGCAGCATCAAGAGCACTTTGAAACTCTGTCTCTTGGTGAATGACATCCTTCAACCATTTCTTTGCCCACTTGCGCTCTTCCTCTTCCTCCATTTGGAGGCCCAGGATCTGCCGACGCTCCTCTGTAGAGAACTTCCGTTCCCATGCTTCAGGGGGGAGTTCCTCTGCCTGCTCCTTCCACTCCTTCTTGTAGCGTTTTAGCTGCCCTTCTTCTCCCCAAGCCTCAAGATCGAAGAGGTCAGTGAGCCCGGTGATAGGGAACAGGTGCGGTTCTTTCCGCTTCCCTGTAGGGACGATGCCATAGTTCCGTTTGATGTATGTGGGGTCTTCGTAAGCGATGTCGGCTGGAAAAACCTTTGGGTCCTTCCGCTGTTCGATCTCCCTGGCATGTACCCTCTCGT
>Ga0208010_1000232_pt1 | contig 19044 bp, 14 predicted proteins | sample 2_EtaG_FD_184074 | JGI IMG/M metagenome (GOLD analysis project Ga0208010, IMG submission 184074) | Marine viral communities from the Subarctic Pacific Ocean - 2_ETSP_OMZ_AT15125 metaG (SPAdes) (version 2) | ecosystem: Environmental > Aquatic > Marine > Oceanic | place: Pacific Ocean | collected... | reverse complement strand
TGATAGCGGATAAGTTGAAGTGAGTAATGCTGGATGCCAGTACAAGACAACTTAAGCAGGTCTTTAAGGAGAGAGTTTGCGAAGCGCAACGTCACTGTTAGTGACAACCAGCTTGCGAAACTTGTTTCGGATTATCAGACTGGTAAACTAAAAAGACCCACGAATTACGGTTCTGCTGGGCAAACACCCCTTCAAACATTAACACCTAGTAAGGTTCAAGACGATAGAAATGCTCTCTTTGCTGGTCTAGGTCAGTTTGCCTGGGAGGCTTATGAATCAGGGACAGCTGGATTAGGAGAGGTTCTTGCTCCAGCGTTTTCTGAAAGACTAAGAGAATCTCTTGGTGCAGAGGAAGATTTCTTTAGCGCTGACAAGACAATGGCTCAGACTATTGGTGGTGTACTTGGTGGTGCTATTGGATTTCTTGGACCTCTAAAACTAATTGGAGCTGGAACAAGAGCTGCGGCTATGGCTACAGTTGGTACCCATACTGCTGTGAAAGCGGGAACTGAGTTAGCTGCTAAGAAAGGTTTAGAGTTTGGATTAAAGAAGGAGTTAGGTGAGAAAGCAGTAAAGAAGGCTCTAGACTTTGAGATGAAGATGGAAGCTGGTGGTAAATCATTACTCCCATCGGCTAGGAAAGCTGCGAGTGTATATGAAGCTGGTAACCCTAGAGCAATAAGACAATTTGAAGAGAATTTAGGTATTCATGTCAAGCGTTTTATTATGAAGGCCGCTGATAAGGATAAACTTAGTATTCTTCCTAAACAGGCTGGTGAAGTATCTCAGGCCCTTATTGAGGGTATCAGGGAAGGGAGACACATTAATAGTTTTGGTCGATGGGGTATATCGAAACTAACTAGAGGAGTAGGAGAAGAGGAGATGGGTCGTCTTGCTACATACGCTGGCAAGGCGATAGATATGTATATAAACTTTGGTATATATAATGCCGCGAATGAATGGGCTATGGCGAAGAAGGAAGGTAGAGAACCTATGTGGGGTGACACAGCTCTTCAAACTGCCACATTTGCTGCTATGTTACCATTAGTAGAAGCTATCCCAGGTGGTAGACAGACTCCTATTTGGAAGATGACAAGAGATTTGATGAGAATTGCTAGGGGTAAGCCCAAGTATAAGAATATGTCTAAAAAAGAGTTAAAGGGATATGCGCAGATGGTTTTACGATCAGACCGAGATCATAGTGTTATATCTACTGTTAAGGGCGTAGATCATACCTTAACTATGGAGGGAGTAGCTTCTGGAAGACATGGAAAGGATGTATTGTTACCGTTCTTAGATAACTGGTATGCAAAGAGGTACAAAGATTTTAGCACATTAACTAAGAGTGAGATTTGGAAGGATATGGGAGGCTCATTAGGAAGGATGACTATTGGATCGTTATTCTTTAGTGGAGCCCATAATCTATTAGACCCAGAGTTTAGAGCAGCTATGGACCCATCAGAGATGGCTACGCATGCTCTTCTTGGTGCCTTTTGGACTAAGAGAAGGAAACCTTTTTCTAAAGCTGAAATGCAAAAGCTTCATTATGACGACAAGTATATAGAACAGGCAGAACTTCTTAATAGAATGGGATTGGAGTCTGGTCAGGTGCAGACACTTGTTGATCTTATAGAAATAGGAGAGGAAGAAGGATTGTATGGTGCTGGTCTTCTAAAGAACCCTACAATGCGTAAGATTAAAGAAATTTTTGATGAGTTTATAGAGACTGATGAGTTTAAAGCTAGAGTGGATACTGGAGAGGGGAATGGAGAGATTATAGAGTCTAATGTTAGAGAGGCATATCACTCATATTTTGCTATGAAGGCTAGCGAGGTTCTTCAGGGTGGTAGAATGGATTTGGAAACTACTCTTATTTCAGAGAAAGACCTTGAATATCTAACAGCTAAAGAGAGAACAAAGATTCAAGATTCTATTGATGAGATTGTCTACGATAAGGAAAAGAACGATTCAGTAAAAAGCCAAGGATTTCCAGCCTTAAAAGTAAAGGTGGGTGAGGAAGTTAATGAGAGTTTCTTTAATATGTTTGAGGAGGCAGCAATTGGTTTTGCTAATGCTGGTAAACTAAAGTACCAAGATAATAGAGGAAAGGAAGGTGGTAAGTTAAGACTCTCAGTTGTGTCAGGTTCATCGGGTAAGGATTTAGGTTCTTTCAATGAGTACCATTCGCTTGTAGAGAAATTAGAAGGATGGGGTCGAGTTGAGAAGATGTCAACAAAAGATGGTAAGCCTGTTGAAGAGCTGACTCCAGAGATGAAAGAAAAGGCTGCGGATTCTCTTGAGAATATGAGGAGCAATATTATTACTGCCACATTAGGGAGGGGTATTGACATGGCACTTGACCCTCTCAATAATAGAATTACACAACAGCTAAGTCAGTATCATAGGAACCAAGTATCTGAGAGAATATATAATATCATTTCAGGTAAGCGGAGAAATATAAAAGAACAAGACAAGCCATTACTTCAAATCTTTGAAGATATATTTGGAACTTTAGATCGTCCTATAAATGACCAGATTGGGTCATATAAAGTATTTGATAAGACTGAGAAAGTAGCTGAAGAAAGGATGCAAGATTTACAAGCTGCAGTTGACTTTGCTCAGGTGATGGCTATTGAGCGTAAGGGACCAATAAATAGAATCTCACGTGAGAGGACTGTTAATGCTAAAGACGCTGAAAGACTTCATAAATTATTAGAATCTAATGGTCTTAAAGGTAAAAGAGTTTTTGAGGATACTGTATCTCTTAAAGAAGATATTGTTAAGTATTTGTGGGAGAGAGGAAGGCAGCCAGTTGCACCAGATATAGCTGCTGTACTTGACATGCTTACGATTGGTGACCATGCTATGTTTACAAGGGAAACTACTTCAGGAGGTAGGCTGGGTATAGGGATGCCCCAAGCACGATACTTTGAAAAGATGTTATTGGAAGATGGTCCAGAACTTGTAAGCAATCCCAAAGAACGTAAAAGGTACATGAAGATATATGAAAAGATACAGAGAAGATTCCGTACCATAAGTGACTTAGTTATTGATACAGGAGATAGAGGACCTAAGATAGAACAGACTAAGTATATTGATAGAGGAGATGTTCCTTCTCTTAGACTTGCCCTAGATAAGGCTGATAAAATATTAAGTTATGGATCAGAGATTCAAGAACCACTCATTAGATTGAGAGAATCCCTAGCGGTAGAGGAAGATGCTGCTACGTTAGCAACTTTGGGAGAGAATATAAAGAGTAGGTTTGCAGGAGATGAGGGAGAGTGGAGCGCTGAGTCTATGGTGACATCAGTTAATGCTTTAAAAGACATGAGAAAGGGAGGTCAATTTTCAGAGAAGGGATTAAAAGATTTAGATATAATTATTAAGACACTTGAAAATGCATATGAACAAGTTAGAACAGTAGATGATGCAATATCTCATATGCCAGGGGCGTCTAGAGCTGAGAGAATAGACATGGTTATGAATCGTATTGACTTTGCAAAGATTGAGTCTCAAAGAGAAAGAGTTCTTGAATTGCAAAGACGTGATATTCATTCAAGAGAGGAAGCCCAAAGAGTTATTGTACAAATGATGATAGACGGTGGAAGAGGAGTTAATAGAGAGCAAGTAGCTATTATGCTTGACAAGATAAGAGGTTATTTAACAGAGCATACAAGCATGAATATGGAAGCTACTGAAGAACAGTTACTATCTGAATTTATTAAAAAGAAGGGATACACTGCTCTAAGAGATTACCTACAAACAGTTAGGGCGGCTAATCAAAAGCTTATAAATCCAGAGACTGCAGCAAGATATGAAAGTAAGATAGCAGAAGCCGCTTCAGCATTTCTATCTGGTCAGTCAAGTGTATCTGCCTCAGTTAATCCTAATAGTGTTGCTGCTAGATATGGTGGTATTATGCTTGATGCTGATACGGGTAATTTTAGTCCTGAATTGAGAGAGAGAATAGTATCTGCTGAACTAGCAGATACTGAGTCGCTTACTCCTGCAAGAAGAACAAAGTTGAGACAGAAGGGAGAGCTTTTAGATGTAGTGCGGGATATGATTAATGATGTGGTAGATAATAGTGAATCCAGAGCTAAGGATAAGTATGAGGATGGAGACTTAAAGAAGGCGGCAGGAGAAACAGTAGATCAGGCTATCACAAGGCATGCTAATGATTCCGTTCAAGAGTTTATTTTATATGACCTCAATAGAGTAATAGGTACGATTGTTGATACACATAAACCACTCCAGTTTACATATGATGGGCAACTAAATATTTTAAGGCAAGACCCTGATGCGTCTAGAATGAGAGGAAGTGTTGAAAAATTTGATAGATGGCTAAACGATAAAGATTCTGATACTCCATTAAATATAACAACTCTAGCATATTTGTCTTCTGATGGTCTTGACTCAGGTGGAAGAACAAAAAGCATTAGAGATATAACAGGAAAAGATGGTAATCCTATTAATGTTGAGAATCTCTTAACTGATTTCAAATTAACTGCTGAAGCTGGCAGAAAAATACAAGATTCTGATAAAAGAGAAGAAGCCGCTGATGAATTAGCTGATAGAACAAGAGAGAGAAGTACGGATGGTAGATGGAGAGTTTTATCTGTTTCTCAAACAGATGATATATTATATGATGGGACTTCGATTTCAAATAATCAGCTAGCATGGTCAGAGAAAGTAGGTACATGGTACGAGAAAAAGAGAGAGTCTTTGGCTGGTGGAGCTCGTAGAAACTTCGAGGACATCTTTGGAGATGCAATAGATAAGGTACAATCTGAAGGAAAGACTGAGAGCAAGAATGAAGAACGAGTTCTTATGAGGGCTATGTATTATGATTTTATAAATACTCAGGGGTTTAATGATTTAGTTGGATACAATAAGAAAGGAGATGTACAGTCAGAGACGGCTTCCATATTTAAATACGCACATTTAAGTGAGAAGAGAAATGCTACAGCTTTAAATCCAGTAGTAGAAAATGTTCACGAAAAAGTAATAACACAATATCTCGGGGGCAATGAGCCTCTTGCACTTGCTTATAGTGAACAACGGGCTAAAGGGTATCAGGCTAATGTCGCTGTTGTCCCAGATGAAGTAATCAATCATCCCTTGTTTAGTTCGAGAGAGCAGTTATTAAGACAGTATGCTGATGCTCGAACAAATGCATCGGGCGAAGCACGAAATGCTTACGATAATATGATAGATGCTATAGCAAGTAATGAAATTCAATCCATAACAGAGACTACATCTAACATGGATGGGGCTGCGTGGCTTGGAGAAGGTTTTGGTCATGTAGTTTATGCTAATGCTGGAGCTGGCTTAGGGGAAGGTCGTGGGGGTGTCAAGCCAATTATTATTCATAATATTCCAGAAGATGCAAGAACTTTAATAGGTAAAGAGAATTTCTTTTTCGATCAGGTTATAGCTAATGCTATGGCTCTCCATAACATTGATATAATTATGGGTGAATCAGCTGCTAAGTCACACTCTGCAAATGTGGTTGCAAATATAAGTTTTGATTCTAACCTTAGTTTTGCTGAGAACTTGGCGGCTGGGATAAGAGCTAATCATACAACAGCGAATGATTTTCTTATACCTCACTCTGACGTAAGTACAGTATTTTCTCCTAAAGCACTAGAGAAAGGACGTATTCCTGATGCTCTTCATAACTTTATGAACTCTGCAGAGAACAGTGATCTAATAAAATATATGAAGCTTGATAAAAATGTTAGAGCAGTCATGGAAGATGCTGGTGAATTGTATGGTGATGGCAGGAATGCTATGATAGCAAAAATCTTTAATATTGCACAGAAGGAACTGGCTTATAAGGAGTATAGTAGTGAAACCATGATGGCTAAGTTGCTTAACTGGGGTATAGATTCTGGTGATATACTGGTTCAGAAACAGATTCATAGAATGTTTCATAAGCAATTACCTGGCCGATTAGGAGAGTCTGCTGATAAGGGTGCTGGAACTTCAGTTTTTGCTCCAGACCCTGATCTAAGACTGCCTGCTTACACAGAATTAAATAATCAGAGAAGACAGATTAAGTATGGAGAGATGAGACTCCCATTTGAGGCGGCTGACCTACGTGGAGTATATCAGAGCAATCAACAGATTCCTATTATCTTTAAAAATTCAGGTGGGAAAGATGTTTCTGAGGATGTTGTACGTATCTTTACAGCGGATGGTGAGCCCCAATATTGGAATCAAACAGAACCTGGGTTTATTCAAAGAGAACCAAGACATAACTTAGCCGTTGCCTTGAGAAGATTAGATGCCGTACTAGAAAAAGAGACAGTTAACCTTACAGCAAAAGAGATTAGCGATTTTGTATCTGGTCAAGCTGGTCCTTGGGGCTCTCTAAGTGATTCTCATAAAAGTATGTGGAAAAATGATAGTAAAACTTATACTAAGACTAGTAGAAATTTACGAAATCATGATACTCAACTAGGTCATATTAGTCTTAGGATACCTAGGCAACAGATGGGTGATGTAGTTATTAATAGAGTGAAGGGATATAATAATGATCCCTTCTCTGGAAATGTTGTAGGCGTAAATAGTATGGATGTGCTTACTAAGCATCAGGGAGATTTTGATGTAGATAAGTTGTTTTGGTTTGCTAATGCTAGGCCTGGTATGTGGTCAATGGCTCTGAGAACCTCTGGATTAACTGTTGAACCACAGCCATATACTAAAACAGTATGGGGAGCAGATATATTTGAGAATGGATTAAATGCTCGTGGTAGTATAGCGTCAGAAGGTTATGATACTATAGGTAAGTATAAGACTGATCTCAATAGAAATAAGAGACTGATAGGTAGAATAATTAGAATGAATCATTCACTTACTTTTCTTGAGAATACTGGATTTGATATGAAGGTGGGGGCAGACATTCACAAATGGAATATTTTAGATCAAAGTAGTCCTAGTACACAACACCTTGCACAAAGAATTAATAATGTAGCTAGTACTCTCCTTGATCCTCTAAAGGGTGCTAGTGAATTAGCTTTTGCTACGGATGAACAGGTTATTGATTTTATATTATTTGATAGATGGAGTAAGGCTGGATTAGCTGGAGAGACTGCATCACCATATGAAAGAGTCCCAGGTTCAAAGGCTTTTGTAGGAGGGGAAAGACCTCATGGTGTAGATCAAAATGGAAATCCCAGAGAACTACATCTTGATATGAAGCCTGTTATGCACGTTGAATCTGGTCCCTCTGGCGCTATGAATGAAGCGTACAGAGATGTTTATAAAGAGGTTGTACAAACTGTTGGTAGAACTCAGAGAATATTTAGTGGTGTGTTTGATGAGTCTGGGCAAAGGCAGGCTGAATACTGGCAAGTCAGAAATATGTATCATGATATACGAGAATTTCATCTAGACCCTAATAAATATATTTTTGATAGACTATGGAGAAGGAGTCGTGGTAATAGTGGAAAGCAAAATGCTCTACTAAAGATGTTCTTTCCTAAATCAGAAAGATTTCAAGATGTGGGAAAACTTGCACAGTCGGTACAGCAGCCAGGATTTAAATACCCAGGTATGGCACCAGTTTTATCGTTTGGAGTTGGCAGAGAGAAACCTACTCGATTTCAAGAGTTTATGGATCAGTCTCCAGGTACCTATGTATTGCATGAACTTGGAAAAAGGGATATGTATAAAAATCCAGAGGATGTTTATGGATTTGCAGGTGAGCTCAAGAATATTGGATCACTTAATAGACAGTTTCTTGATAATATATCTCTTCTTCGTGCAAGTAAAGACCCAGGACAAGAGTTAAATGCGGAAGAGATGGGTAAAATATGGGATAACATATTAGGTCTTGATTGGGGTGGTCATAAGATAGGTGGTGTAGAGCTTAATGCTGATCTGAAAAGAGATATAATGTGGCAGATAATAGAGTCAGACAGACAACAGATTGAAGGATACATGGATTATCTCCATAGTGAAAGGTGGGTAAATGAAACAAGAATAGATAGGCTTTTGAGAAAGCATAAGACTCTAAAGACTATGGAATCTTACTTTAAAACCAAGTCTATGCGAGATTATTGGGGAAAAGATGTTGAACCTGAGGAAAGAGATAAGCACTGGGCAAAGATTTCTGTTAGAAGTCATAAGAAGGGCCATTTCTGGAGAAATGAAGGATATGAAAATCAGGTTATTTATAGGGTTAAAGATAATATTACAAAGAGAGCTGAAGATACTATAGGTCGTGGATGGGATCAATCAACTCTTAAAGGTTTAGAGCAAGTACCAGAGGGGTTTGATATTTTATTTGATGGAATAGTTAGAGGGCCTAAGCAGGGTATGTATATGAAGCCAGGTTTAAAGTATGTGGTTCTAAAGAATCCTATTAGATCATATCATACTAGCGATTTTGAAGCACAAGATGGTTTGTCTGCATTAAATGCTCTCACTACGTATAATCCTGAAAGTTTTAGAGTCCCCTTAGCATCTAATGAGGTAGAAAGATTTTATAATGATGTTGATACTACGTATCGGTCAATAAAAAGAATTACAACACAAACATTTAGAGATGCTATTGAAAATAAGGCTACTAAGAATGAAATTTATACTAAAGGTGGAATAGATATTAATTCATGGCTTGAACCTCTCTTTAGGGAGTGGGGACAAGACTATGGATTTGGTAAAAATGCTGGTAGAATACAGGATATATATGAGTCACTTATTCAGCCAGAAGTTTATCATGGACGAATAATAACTGCTGGTGAAAAGGTATTTCCATTTTTGAAACAAAATGTTAGAGTGGTTAATGCAATTAATAGGTGGATGCTTGAGCAAAAAGACATAGCATATAGTGATGCTGTCCAAGCATTTGTTTCGAGAAAGGGTATTCTTCTTAGGCGTGCGAGAACTCTTGGAGCTGGAGAAACTATTGACGAGTTAAGTGATAGTAGTAGAGAATATACAAGAGACTATTCAACAGACTTTAATGAGTTAGGAGGTATGGGCAGGCTAGTACATGATATTATTAAAGACCCATTAGGTAAAGGATATTCTGGTACATTGGAGATGGCTTTGGATGCTGCGAAGCCATCATGGGATGTATCTAGAAACAATAAGAATAGACAGTTGATTAGAATGATTGATGGGTCTGAACAGGTTCATATGAACTATGCAGGTAGTGAATTTAATAGAGAGGGTGGAGTAAATGTTAGGAATGGTTTAGTTAATGAATGGAAAACAGCAATAAAGAAAGAAGCAGAGGGTACCTGCGTTAAGGGGATAGGTGGATAGATATGGAATGTCAACCTTATGGTAGGCAGTTAAGAGAGCATTTAAGGGAAGGGAATAAGCTTGTAGAACTTTGGAACAAGTCTCCTAATATTAATAAGTTTTATGGGAAGGCCTTGTCAGAAATTAGTGGAGGTAATAAAACATTTGGATATAGGATGATGAAGAACCTTATCATGACCAAGACTGGTATGCCATTTGATACATACTTTCCTTATGAGGGCAAGAGAATGTACAATAGAATAGAACTTGAAATTCTAAATCTAGATAGGAGATTAGGTGGAAGAAAGATAAGTGAGTTTGAGAAGGTTACATTTGTACCAAGAGCCATAGCTAATAGGTTTCCAGGCATAAGAAGTTTCTTAGATAATATTAATAGAGCTGTTGCATATGAAAGAAACCATAACGTATTTTATATTCAACAGTTGGAGAAGGCTCAAAAACATTTACAAGCTGCTCTCTTTGAAGCTGATGCCATTACACGTACTGGTACTGGTAGAAAACAATCGCCTAATGTATTCTTAAAGCAAGTTGAAGATGTACAGGCTCGAATTAAAGAATCTATTGCTAGTGGTGACACAGCTAAAGAGAATGAAATGATTAAATCCCTTGAAGATTTAATATCTAGAAAGGGTGGAGATGTACTTCCTAATGTAATAAAATATATTGAGGGGACGAAAGAAGAGAGAGCAGAGATAATGAATAAGACAAGTCCTCATGTTGTTAATGCTGCTGAAGCTATTATAGATGGGTTTATGCATCCTAAACAGGGTCTAGGAAATGTTGCTATACTTGGTTTGCGTAAGTCTGCTGATGTAGCTAGAGAAATATATGTAGGTGATCGTAAAGCTGGCCCTGAATATGAAAGAGCTGAGAGATTTAGAGAACAAGTTAATAAAACTATTAAGAGTATAGAAGATGGTATGGAAGAGGGTAGGTATTTTCCTCATTATTTGTTGCTTGAACTCCCCAAGATTAAAGGAAAACTTTATGATGTATGGGATACAAGTAATGATGGTGCAAAAGCTGCTGCCTTTGAAAGTATCTCAAAGATATATGACCAGATGGCTATGGATGGAAGACCTGACCATTTAAAAGGAAGACGAGGTGAAGGTCTTAATGAAGTATGGAATCAGAATCCTATTGGTGTCTTCAAAAGATATGCTCAAGATATTATTGCTTTTAATAAGATCAATCATGTTAAGGAAGCATACTTAAAGTCTAATCACCGCCTTCAAAGTATGGAGGGTGAACTTGCTAAGTCTATGAGAGATTACATGGATGATTTATATAAGACAGCTACCATAGGATATACTGATAGAGACCCAATGGTTAATAAAATAACTAGATTACTAACAGCAACAGAGTTCTTATCTAAGATAGGATTCGGGTTCACAACATCTGTACGTAACTTTTTATCATTCAATTATTATCTTGCAAATGTAGGGTACAAGACATGGTTTCAGTCTAGAAATGCTTGGAAGACTGATAAGATATTAAGATCAAAGGTTGACAGTGCTATTAAAGATGCTGGATATGAGTTCAGTGAAGCCAACCTTATTGCAGCTATGGAAGGTGTTGTACCAATGGAAGGTATAGAAAGAACCTCTATTGAATTTGATCCTACTAAAGAACATCTAAAATTTAAAAGAGATGGTAAGTGGGAGACAATAGATAAGGTTGTTGCTAAAACAACTGGATGGGGTGCTGTTTTCCAAAAGATTACTGAGAACTGGATGAGACAGGAGATGTTTAGAACGTCATTTGTTTCAACATATAAAATGATTTCTGAGTCACCTGCCATGGCTTATGGTCATACCTCAGAAGGAAGAGAAAGAATAGCCTTGCGTATGGCTAAGACTGCTGGGAATGAAGCTGTTGTATCAGATGCGTTTGAGTATGGAGTTCATGCTAAGGCGCCCATTATTGGTGGTACCTATAAAGGTTATGGTGCTGTTGGTCAGATCATGGGACAGTTTATGCATTACTCCATGTCTTTTATGAATAGACAGGCAGAACATTTAAGAGGTTCAAAAGATGCTGCTCTTGCTGGGCAATGGGATGCACCTGAAATAAAAACAATGGCTCGTTACGCAGGTATATATGCATTTACACATCTACTATCATCTGTTATAAATCTAGACTTAACTCATGTGATGGAGAATGATACTCTTGATAGAGTAAAGGATTGGATAACATATCTTAAAGCAGAAAGCGATGAAGAGAGAGAAGAAGCCTTCTACGGTAGAGGTCCTGTTCAGTCTGTAATTTCAGGTCCTTTAATCTCTGATCTAGTCTTTTGGGGAAACTTAGCTGGTCTATATAGTATGCCTGATAGTGATTGGGGAAAGATGCTTGTTGGATATAAAGATGCATATGAAATGACTGACTCAGAGAAACAAAATAGATTACTTGGTAGTATTAATGTAGAGGTTGCCAGATGGGCTACTAAAAATATACCTGCTATTGCCAATGGTAACTCTCATGCTATCTTTGCTTATGAATTAGGATTGTATCCAAGAAAGTGGACATCAGATATGTCTAAAGCAATCTGGGGTAAGGGTGGATTAAATATAAGAACTAAGAAAAGTAAAGAAGCAAAGAAGAAAATTCGTATGCAAAAGAAAGCAAGAAGGGGAGAGTATGAATCAGCTAAGAAACGTGCAGTAATGGAAGCTCTTAAATCATTTTAGTCTTGTACCTATTGTAAACTGAAATTCTAATAGATTCATTAATGCTAATCCAATAGTAATGTAGCCATCTTTAGCAACATGAGCAGAAAGTTCTACAAATAATATTATAAAGTCTATTCCTCTTACAAAATCATCTTTCCATAGTTCTAAGTATAATATAGAGGGGTATCCAAATCCATTTCTTTCCATAATGTTCTCCTCGGTTAACTTTCAGGGACAGATAGAACACCAAAAAACTATCCATCCCCTACTTGTTAATGTTGAGCCAATAACTCATTATCATGTGCAAACTTTGCTATTAATATAGCATCACATATTGCCAGCGTTACCTTAGTATCAGGGAACCGCTCTTGTGCAATACTTTTTAGGTATTTTTTACGTTCTTTTTTCTCCATTTTTTCATGGATATAATATGCTTGCCATTTCTGAGGTGTTACCTCACAATAACTAAGTCTTAGTGCTCCTACAATACCATGCCACATTCCATAGTTCATTCCAAACTTAAAGGCAGAATTTCTGGCATCATGCGGGAAAGCATGAACTCTTTCAAAAGTAACTAAAATTCTACTTTTTGCCCCACCATCAAGTTCAAAACTATTGACAACTGTTCTGACAGAATGTGCCATAGCTTTTCCTCCACTTGGGCATTTGATAGTATGTAGCTCTTTTCCATTATATGAAGCTATCCCACCATTGGCACCAGGATCAATTCCTATATATAGTTTACTCATCTCTTATTCCTAATATACGATTGTTTACTTGGTCACGTATATATTTTTTATTGATGGTTAGCTTTTTTCCATAGTATTCTTGTATAGCGCACTTCCTGCAAACTGGAGTTACCTCAGTCTGAGTAAATGCGCTAATCATAGTGTATGCATCTTTTTTAAGAGACTTGCTACACATTCTACATGGTTTATGGCTTGCTAGAATTTTTGAGAACTCTGGTAACATCCTCTCTAGCTAGATCAGCGCTATTATAGTACTTACATCTGTCACCATTGAATCCCATTGTATAGCTACCAGTTTGTCCATATCTGGTTTTACTGCTTATTAACTCGCTAGTATATTGGTCATATCTGTCGCTATCAAAGTTATAGCCATAGAAAACAAATAGTGCGGTTTCTGCAGTTTGTTCTATAACACCAGATTCTGCATAGTCACTCATTCTAGGTTTAGGGTCTATTCTTCTTTCAATTTCACGATTAAGCTGACTGAGAAGTAATGCAGAACAATCTATCTGTTTACACATCCATTTATACTCTTGCATTATATCCTCAATCTCAAATCGTCTATCTTTCTTCCCTTCTACTGAAATAAGCTGGATATAATCATCTATTACTACATCTGGCTTATAACGATATATCTCTCTCATGCTTTGATCTAGAGTCCTAATATCGTCATACATGATAAGGTTCTTATATTCATTAGAGATTTGGTTCACTACTTTCTCAATAGTTTTCATTTCTCCATTATTACATTCATTTTTACGAACCTTGAAGTATGACAGGCTTTTAGATTTCATAACGATAATCTTCTTTAGCATTTCTGTATTGGACATCTCTCTATTAAATAGCATTACTTTATTGCCTTGAGAGAGAAGAGAGTCAACAATATTTATCATAAGAGTTGTCTTTCCATGTCCAGGTCTACCACCAAGTACAGTAATCTCTTTTCTAGTCATACCACCAGCTGGCCAATCTAAGATAGGCATACCAAATTGAATGATATTATTACCAGACTTCATATTCTCTAATGTGTCGTTAATATGAGTCTGAATATCCTTCTTCCTAGATGGGTGTAGCTCTTTTAGCTCTGTAATTAACTTGGCATGGCTTTCAAGAGTTTTATTTACTTCTTCTAAGTCTCTGAATGATAGATTGAATAAACGATACGCACTCTGAGCTGTTTGCCGTTGAATGTATCTTTCCCATATTATTTTAGCATGGTGTTGAGCGGTAGCAGCGGATACTGTGTCTTCTACTAATCCAGAGAGATAATAGCTATCTACTTTCTCTTGCCCTGGCATTTGCATATCTTTTAGTTTATTATGTACAGTTACCATATCAATAGGCTCTTTAGCTTTATGTAATACTGAAATGGCTTCCCATACACGCTGGTTGTCTTTATCATAAAATACGTCTGATGTACGAATCCATGCTGAAGCCTTATCATATACAGACTCATCAGTCATGATGCATCCTAATACAGAGCATTCAGCATCAACTGAACTTGGTAATGGTTTATCTGGCATGATTAGTTCTCCTTAAATATGCTTTCTTGATATGTTGGTGATGTATAGTTAGTAATAACTAACTCTTTAATCACTGTGTTTCTTTTACTTAGGTTACCTGCGTACTTAGTGGTTACCTCTCCTACGTTATAGTTGCTAAAAAGTTCCCGTATCCTATTACGATCATCATAGCTTACCATGAATTTTCCACCAGCAGCATCTATTTCATCACATACTTCTAGTATACCTTTATGGTCTTCATCGGTGAAATCGTGGACATAATAGTCTCCTCTCTCGCCTGCTACTACATAAGGTGGGTCCATGTACCATAAATCCACATCTCTTGGTGGATACCTCTTTAGAAGCTCTCTGAAGTCTAGGTTTTCTATGGTTACACCATCAAAGTACGACCTACTATATTTCAGTTCTTCTATCAACTTAGTACCCCAGTCTTTCTTTGGGCTTTTACTGAAAGAGCCATAGGGATTTTTATTAAAAGCTGTCCTAATAACATAAAAGTATCTTGCTGCCCTTCTAGGGTCAGGCATCTCTATCTCTTTGCCCTGTTTTATCTCATCTTTGATTTTAAGGAACAGGTCTCTACTTCTTGGATACCAATAAACGAACTCTTTAAATGCCTCAAACTCTTCTACTACACTTACGTATAGATTTACTACATCATTGTCCAAGTCATTTACTACGTTCCAATGGCACTTATTTTTTCTAAAGAACATAGATAGACCACCAGCAAATACCTCGAAATACCGCTCATGGGAAGGAAGCATGGGTACAAGCTTTTTGCTTAACTCAAACTTCCCTCCGTACCACGGTATTACCACAGGACATCTAACCCATGTGGGGGATGTCATGCTGACGCTATTTCATGCTTAGCTAGTTTCATGATCTTAGGATAAATCCCTGTTTCCAGCTTATGTGTAGATTCATAGTTTCTGTTCAACTGATGTGTTGCACACCATGTAGCTACATTAAGCAAGTCCCAATATGTCTTTGGAGGATTAACTACTAGATAGTTAGTTAGCTCTTCCATTACAGTAGAAGGGAACATCTCTATTAGCCTAGAAATATCAGACTTCTTTATCTTTGTATTTTGAAGATTAGGCACATCTTCTTTAATAGTTTGGATAGATGTCTGTATCATCTCTGGAATAATAGTATCTAGGCTATCTAGGTTCTTATTCCATATACTGTGCTTATTCTTAGTATGTCCATAGGTACGACCTATAATCAAACCATTAGAACAAACCAATCTGAATGCTCCAGCAAGAGCATCTATGTTTGTGCTGCCATCATAGGAGTTCTTAATGATTACCTCTGGATGTAATTCATCCTTGTCAATTTTGACAGTAATCTTAGGAAACCTATATCTATACGTAGTCCTAGCACCATTGTTAAACATATTGACTGATGTTAATACAGCGCCATTATCTTTAAGAACTGGCATAGCCTTCTTAATAACATCTTCATTGGTTACTAACCTATATTCATCTGTCATGCAACTCAGAACTTCTGATGTTTCAGCATTGATGATAAACTTATAATCAGTTGAATTTTTCAGTCCTTCAACCTGTATTGATTCTTCCATTACTGGAAATAATGAATCACTCATATTCATAACGGAACCTCCCTTTTAGGTGGTGTTGAGCCAAGCATCATTTTTTCGTACTTAGCAATCTTATCTTTATTCTTTAGATGATTTTGACACATTTTATTTAGAAAAGCAAATCCTTTTCCTTGATACACGTATGGATTGGCTAGGTACTGTTCACAGCACCATATAACTACTCCATCTGGTATCTCTTGTACTTCCTTCAAGAACCATCTGCCATACCCTCTGTTCTCAGAAGGAATGATTTCTATTATTTTGGAAATCGCATGTCGTAGGATTTTTCTGGCACCTTTGCTTCTTTTAGCTAATAAATCCCGTGTCCTAACTGTTCTGGGCGTTTCCATTATATTTTAACTTCTCTTTGATATAAATACCAAAAGTCTCAGCGTGGTTTAATGGAACATCGTTTTGGGTGCCAGGTTTATATTCCATATTAAGTTTTGTATATAGTTTCTTTCTATCACTATGCCTACCACGAAGAACTAAGTAATACCTCTGGCTATTCAATTTCTTCTTGACAGCCTTAATAAATACCCTACCCAGAATATTATTTTTCACTTTAAAGGTATAAACGGGCGCATTTGTCCTTTTACTCACTTTTTACTCCTTTTTTTATGTTTTTTGAAAAAACGGACTGTTTAAAGGTGGTTTTAAGACGCTTTCTCGCTATCATGCGATATAAGTATCCACTATAAATCGAGGTATCCCCAGAATTGCTCCTAGATATGATTTCTCAACTTTTTCCCTAATCACAGTCATCTCCCTTACATCCAGCTACAAAAGTCCCTTGGGCCTTTGCAATTTCATCTGCAACCGACATGGAGCCTCTTTCTTCAGCTTGATTCTTCACATTGTTTAATTTCTTTTGCTCGCTAAACTCATGTGATATATCAATTAACTGTTTTCTAAGCATTTTGTATGGAATTTTCCATTCAAAGTCTATTGGCAGAATAATTGTCTTTAATGCTGTTAAAGCATTGATTAATAATTTCACCTCGCTTTGGGTGAATCTAATTTGTACTATTGGTTCTTCCATGTGTACCTCCTGTTAAAATTAATGAGGGTGACCTACAGGGAGGAGGAGAACTCCAGATAAGGAAGTACGAAGGAAGGAGTAGACCACCCTCTCCTCAATTTACTTTTTTTCCTTAAATATATCAAGCTGTGATTCATTGTCAGGCTTGAACTTGAAGTCAATTAACTCATAAGTAGTATTATCCCATTTAGATTTAAACTTTCTTCTATGGAATTGAAACCCATTATCTTTAGTTAACTGGCCTAAAGGAATTGTCATTACTTTGCCTTCGTACTCTATTTCAAGGTCCTCTTTCTTAACTCTGCATGATTTAACCATGTAATCTCTTACAGATACACAGCCATTATATATTTTCTTTGCTTTGTATCTCATAATATCTCCTAATTTAATAAGGAGCCCACTGGTATCCCTGAGTATACTATTCCAGCTTTTATGCTCGAGCTATAGGTACTAACTGGGCTCCTTACTTCAAATTTTTGAAAGGACTTGGCAAGGCGTTTCGGAACTCAAGAGGTATGGTGGCCACAAGTTACGATCTGGTCGCAGATGTATAGATTTGATTAGCCTGCAGGTCATCTATTCTATTCCATCTCCCAAATCCCTTCATTCCCACGAAGTAGGGTTAGAACGGAATGTCTGTGTCCATTTCCTCTTCAGATAGCACAGGGCCATCATTCCAAGGGTGAACATTCCAGGCTTTCCATACGAACTTCTTCGATTGTTGGTCTTCGGGTAGATGCTTGGTATCCTTAGTAATAAAAGAATCCAGCTTCAATTCTACTTGTACTGGTCGTCCAGAAACATCGTCCTTTTCAACCAGAGGAAGCTTTTTGACCATACGGCCATCTTGCTCGATCTCTTCAGTTTTGACACCTAGTACATCTAAGAGTTGAAAGTACCTTTTGTTCTTAGACGAGTTCTCAGAACCCGTAAACAAAAAGCAACCTCTTCCTCTATATTCCCTGCCAACCACATGATTACAGTTAACTTTCTTAGGCGATCCATCTCCATTCATAACTTTGATACGATCACCATCTGAATCTGTTTTGTAATCATAACCATCCATTTCATAGATAGTCTGTTCTAACTCACTGGCCTCTTCAGCAATCTTGTACTTGAGATCAAATACTACTGCTGGCTCACCCCTCACTTGTATCTCTCTGCTTATTACATCAGAGACATGTGCTGGATAAACACCAGGTTCTACTGGAACAAAATCCCCAGTATCTGTTGTGTCGTAAGTTGCATCTATTGTTTGCATCTTAACTCCTTATTTACTTGATGTTCCGTACTTCTCACACAGAGTATTGAACTCAGTGTTGAAAGATACCTGCTTTTTGGACATAGTAGTACCCTTACCACCTCTGTAATAGAGAGTGGGGAATACCCATGAACCATCGGCTGTCTTCATTTTCCAAGACTTGGAACTTCTGCGTGTGCTAATCAGGCCATCTTTCTCAAGAGTAGTTTTAACCTCATCAGTAATCACACCAGATTTTGTAAGCTTTTCAGCTTGTTCTGTTGTTATGGTACCCATGTTGTTCTCCTTCATGATTTGTATTCGATTTGTTCACCAGCATCTTCTGCCTGTTGGAAAGTAATATGGTTATGTTCAACCATCTCTTCTTCCATAGTGAACGTGTGAAAGCTAGGATTAATAGTTATCTGCTTTGGGAAAGTTTCCTCAGTGCTGAATACCATTATCGGCTTTCCATTCATTAGCTTATACCCAACGAATATTACTTTTTGAAACTCCTTACCATCGTTTGTGCCTACTGTATAGACACTCCCTTCTGCAAGGAGGTTATCATCGTATGATACGCTCATTTGCTCATTCTCCTCAGCTTTGCGATAGAACCTTTGAAGTTAGACTCATTAATCTCTTCACTGTCTATCTTTGCTATAATTTTCCTACCATCAAATTCCTTCATCTCAGCTAGCAACATAGTTATTTCCTGATATTGCTCCTGACTCAATGGCTTCGGTGGTGCTGGTAAGTCTTCACCTGCATAGATATATAATCCAAGACCATGAAGAGCAATTGCTTTTGCTAGACATCTTTGAATGGATGTATTCACTTGAAATGCATTTGGTTCCTCTATGGATTTGTTCATATGATCCAATACAGGATGAACCTGATGTCTTGCTATACCACCAGACCATACAGTTACTTTTACAAAGC
>Ga0208010_1000222_pt1 | contig 19468 bp, 21 predicted proteins | sample 2_EtaG_FD_184074 | JGI IMG/M metagenome (GOLD analysis project Ga0208010, IMG submission 184074) | Marine viral communities from the Subarctic Pacific Ocean - 2_ETSP_OMZ_AT15125 metaG (SPAdes) (version 2) | ecosystem: Environmental > Aquatic > Marine > Oceanic | place: Pacific Ocean | collected... | reverse complement strand
AAGCAAGTTGTTCAAGCTGCGGATAGTATAATAACATAAGTGTTCGTGATAAATGGTATCAAAGTTTAACTTCTCGATCATTGTTCCGGCATACATAAACTGGACAATCAATACCCCATCCTCCTTTAAGGAAAATTTAATCCCATCAATAACGCTGTGTAGCTCTTCTAAATGGAAGAATACACCAGATGCATTATACAACTTAACAGTATTCTCGCCAATGATTCTTTCAACGCATTCGCGGTTAAAATACTCATTTACCGTCAGCACACCATTCTTCTGCGATATATCCGATACTCTTTTAGCGCACTCTATATTCAACACATTATCAACGCCGGCCTTCTGATATTGAATAAGTTGGCTGCCATCGTTCCCTCCAATATCGACCACCAAATCGGTCGACTGCATATCAAACTGCTCGACATTTTCTTTGGCTACTTCGTAAAAGTGATTGATTAGCGTCTTTGTCATTCCAGACAAGTAGCAATGATCCCCAAACATCACCTCTTTCGCGACTGTATGATCAAGTTGCAAGAGTTCACATTCTTGACAATAGTTCAATCGTAGAGGATATAAGTTTTCCTTTCCGAGTCTCTCTTCTGTGAGAAAATCGTTACACCATGGTTGCATTCCTAGATCTAATAGCAGTTCTAACTTGTCTGAGCTACATGAGCGACAATTCATTAAAATTCTCCTTTTCTCCATGTGCCTGTGGCTCTTTGATAAGCTTCGCAAAATGTTTCCTGAGAAATATCGCGTGCTTCCAACATTTGACTAAATTCCTTATACAAATAAAGTTTATCGTTTACCATCGATTCAAAATCTAAATAAGTGACAGGCACTTTATAGAATTCCAATTTTGCTTTTAATTCGTCAAGGGCTGCTATATAAACTTCTACTTGTTCTTCTATCGTGGTGGGCACGGGGATGGGCGGTTTGACAAGCCCCTCCCAGGTCGCTGCACCACCACGGGCAAAGGCGCTTTCGGCTGTTTCCTTTAAATTTCTTATGGGCACTATAAAGCTTTCTATCCAAGAACAAGGATCTGGCCACTCATCACAGGTTTCAAGACCCTCCACTACTGGATCCGGGATCATTATGTGTTCGTCAAGAATTATCAAACCAGGGGGAGCCTGCAGGATGGCCTGGGCCTCGGACATTGGATTGATAGTAATACCCTTCGCCGCAAGTTGTTCTACGTAGTTCGGGGCCCGAATAACCGGTTCTGCGATCCTTATAAAAGGATCAAGAATCGGGCCAGGTACTTCATCTTCGTGAGGCCATGGCTTTCTTACCCAAGGACGACCTTTATTGGGTATAAGACGGCCGGATGCTGAAGTCCACGATAAAATGGTGTTGGACGGCAAAAAAGAGTCCGACGTCAATACATTGCCGAGAACCTTTATTATCAAATCGATTTGATATACATAGTGAGGCGCTTTAAATACAGTAAGCTCTTTAAATACAGCAAAATTATTCACCAGATCAGCTCGCGGGAGCCTCTCCATGCCATCGGAGATCTCCCCTTTTTCTATTTGTGCTTCCAATTCTCTCATATCATAGCCGGTATTATAACCCAACGCAGTAAATAATTTAATTAAAAATGTCGTACCACAACGGCCAGTTCCGGTAATGAAAATCTTTTTTTCCATTTCTATTTACTTTCCTTTATTTGTTTGATAAAGTTATCCGTTGTGTATTGCAAGGATTTGTCGTATGCTCTCTCGACTATTTCCTGATAATCGTACCACTTGCTAGAAATCATTCTTATTTTGTCAAACAAGTCGTCCGCATTTTCAAAATAAATAAATTCTTTTTCTGGATCGTAGTATTCTTCAGCAATGTTCCACTTGTCTTTCATAACTAAATTTAAAGTTTTCGAAAAAGCGGCCTCATGCATTCTAGTTTTAAACTGCGGCATGACTCTCCAGCCATCAACTTCGCTAAACGCCTCATTTTCTTGCCAGTTATCATATGTTTTGATTACTGGAATGTTCTCAGGTTTAATATGGACTAAATTATAGCATACAGAAATTTTCGTCTTGGCTATTAAGTTAATCTTTTCTTGAAAGCTCAAATTAAGATCTGTAGCGTGCTGTACAAAACGAGCTGTGAGTTCATTGATGTGATGTGTCATTGTGCAATAACGATAGTTAAAATTCAACATTACCCCCAAACAATCAATATGTTCCCTCCCGTGGATCCCCCCGTGATATATCACATCATATTCTTTTGTGTATTGTGGTGGTACGAGGCTTTCGCGAAAGGGGTAAAAAATATCTTTATATTCTCTTCCAAGTCCCAAGCCGTTTAGCCACTTATTGCTGTAAGGACAAATCGAATATATTTCGTCAAATTTGTCTTCTTTTTTAAAAGCATCATATTCTTCTGTGCGCGCTTGAGCAAATTCACAGGGCGCCCAATTATTGAAATAAATCTTTCTTTTAAAATCTTGGCATCTCTCAAAAAATTCTTGGTTTTCTGAGGCGTTATACCCATACATTAAGACAGAATCGGTGCTACCGTCGTCCGATAACTCCTCCAAATTCCAGTGAAACGCATTGGTATCTGGTACTTCAGCTGATAAATCCTTTAAAATTAACACTAAAATACTCCGCGCACATCGGTATCAATACTGTGTTCGTCCAGAAGCGGTGTTAATTCTTCCTCGTATTCACTCAAGTTCCACTTTCCCTTAACAAGAGCCGTGGAAATATGAGGAAAAACGTCGCAATCATAGTGATACATCCCTCGCTTGGGTTCTCCATGATAGCAGAACAATCCACCTATCCCCAGCTGTTCGCAGGTTTTTGTTGCCTGGTACTCAAAAGAATTTTCGTGGTCTGTATTCCCAATGTGTAAATTAGGTCCATATACATGAATCTTTTCCAAATCTCTAGTTTTCCATACCGCCGCTTGATTCGTGTAAAAATATGGGAAAAAATTATATAACTCATAAAGATTTTCAAAGTTTTGATACTGAAGAAAATTCATGTCCACAATGCCTCCCTTCATAAGCCTGATGAAAGAAAGCTCTTCATTGTCTCCTAAAACGTTGACATACCTTTCAATCAAATCTTCTCTAACGTCTTTATACAAAATGTAATCTTCTGAAATATAAACGCAATATGCTTCTGGAACTTTTGCTATGCATCCTGCAAATTGCTCTTGATACATCTTTTCTTTGTCATAAAAGACAACTTCATACCCTTCAGGAAACTCTTCATCGCATTTGTCGACAAAAATATATTTCTTATGAAAGAGGTCAGCTGAAACATGTTTCTCTATCTGACTAAAAAACATCGGCCATACATCTTTATTTTTGGCAACGGTGTTTATTACTAAGCTAAGCTTTTGCATAATTTTTTAATGTCCATTCTAATGCTGCATGCGCACTGCGCGCGGAGTAGCCTGTGTTTTTTATTTTGTCATTAGATAGTATCGTGTTAACGCGGCGGTTGGGTTGAAGCTTTAAGGTATATTCATAAGTTACCTTGTTCACCTCAAGGGAGGGTTTAATATATTTTTTCACTCCCAGGGCTATATCATACGGAGTTATAAGTCCGTCGTTGCAACAATTAAAAATCCCCCGTTGATCGGTTTTCAATAGATGCTCCAGCATTTCACTAAAATCCTCAACACACGTTAGGGAATTTAATTCAGCGTGTACAAATATTTCATCGTATTGAGCAAACTTTGTCAACATGTTGGTGGGGTGGGGGGTGGCTGATATCATCTGTCTTGGTCTTAAAATAAGGTAATTTTCATAACCACAAGCGGTGATATATTCATCAGCCCATTTTTTAGTATGTGTGTACCATACGGATGTGTTGGCAACGGAATCTTCATCGCACACCCTATCATTCCCATCAAAAATACAACCACTGCTAATGTGTACAAACTTGGCCCCCGTTTCTGCGGCGCCCATTAACACATTTATAGGCCCAACGGTATTGGTATCAAATGTAATTCTCTTATTATCTTCACAATATTCTAAATTTGTCTTGGCGGCACAATTAACAACAACATCAGGGTTGACTTCTTTTGTTATTGTACGCACAAGAGGGGCGTTGGTGATATCACACTGCTGATGGGGTATCATAATGTCGCCATCGTTTTTAATAATAGATGCGGTTTTACCGCTCCCAAAAATTAAACGTTTCATTTGTTCCTCTGGTCTTTGGGTATTGACCGAATTCTGCGAAATTCATCCAATTATTCCCTCCCTGCAAAAAAGATTCTAGGAAAATGGGGATTTGTTAGCAAATTTTCATAAACCAGCGCAGATAGCTTAGCATTAAATTCAGGTATCTCAGGATGAGCCAAGTCCACTCCAACATTATACTTCTCGGCCAGCTCTTTTCTAGTCCAGATGTCAATGGAATCATACGCCACCCTATTGCCGGCTCCATGATGATAAATCATATCGTCATAAATCCCAAAATACAGCGGGTGAATATTGACAGAGTTGGTCCGAAGGAGAGGCCTCCATTCGTGATTGTTCTCTTCTAGCCATTCCTTGAGCAAAACTCCAATACAGTCGGCACCCTTTGAATGATCCAAATCCCAACTCAAATCATTATTCTTCCAAAAGCCAACTGTGGTGGCCACGAAGGATGCGTGAGGATAGTTCTTTTGTTCTTCTCTCAGCAAGGGTTCAATATTCTCCCTTCTTTGAACTGCCACCAAAGGCACTTCTTCTAAATAACCGCGCACTTTTTCTACCCAATAATCAATAGGATAGGCGTCTGCATCTACAAAAATTAATAAATCTTCATCTTTTAGTGAAGCGTTCAATTCCTCATTATAGAATAAAGCGTAAGTTAGCAGGTTTAATCTTTCACCATGGTCTTTCCACTGAGGTTGTGTCTCCAAATCTAAAGAAACATAATGCCTGGCTTGATAATCGCTGCCAACTTTAAATTTGGCGGCATAAAATTTATGCTCTTCTTCAGTATATTTCTGAAAATTGTAACATTGCAAATCAATGAACTTGTCTGTTTGGTGGTGAACTGTTAAAATATGAATCATCTCTCTCTCTCTTTATAACATTATAACATAAAACACTGTCTAAGTCAAATACATTTATCTTAAACTTATGAAATTTCTAAAACCACTATCGGTGTCTTGGGCCCCTGAAGCCTTTAACGGGGTCATAATTAAAATAAACCTCTTGGAACGCAGCATCTGCTTCTTCTCCGGCCTTTTTATGATATGCCTTCATAATTTTAGAATTTGCTTTGTACAATAATTCATAAAATTTACCGTCTTCTATATCAGTAAAGTTACACGTTAGTCTATCAGAATTTTGATATTTTTCGTAGAAGTCCGCTGGGCCCTTAAGTAACTTCTTCTCTAAAGCATAGTGATATAATGGTGTCCCGGGATAAGGAGTTACCGGCTTAACCGTTCTCACGTTGTGAGTGTTATTATACTTAATGAGAAAATCTGCTCCCAGCCTTAATGACTCTTCTGTATCGCCAATATTTCCCCATATTATGTTCAAACCTTGTTCTATGCCAAGCTTATTGCAATTATCAACTGCCATATACGCGTCTTCAACTGTCTGTCTCTTACCCATATTCTTAATAACAATTGGGTCCAAAGACTCTATTCCAAAGTTAATATGAGTAAGGCCCGCAGCTTTCATTATCTCCAAAGCTTCCGGCACAGCCGCTGGTGTGTTACCGTGGCAGTTCCAAGTGACTCCCAGATCTGCTTTAAGCATGGCTTCTCCGAACCTATACGCCGCTTTTGAAGAAACCATAATATTTTCGTCAACAAAATCAATATGCGTAACATTCCATCGCCGTTTCAATATTTTAATTTCTTCAAATAAATTATCAAAACTTCGCAATCTATAGCTGTCATAGAGTCTAAAACAAAAGTTGCAATTCTGTGGACACCCTCTAGAATATAGAACCGTCATGCATCTATCTGTATGCCTTGCTGATACATGTTTATGTAAAAAGTAAGCATCCATAGGAAAGAGATCCCAAGCTGGAAATGGTACAGAATCAACAGGCTTAATCAACGGTGATGTTGGGGTTTGTTTTAATTGACCATTTTCCATCCAAGCCACTCCTAAACAATCTTCTACTTTGCCCTTTTCTTCTAAAGTTTTGAGCAAGTTACGCCATGACGTTTCTCCCTCGCCTTTGATGATATAATCCGCCTGTGTTTTTTCCAAAAAATATTCAGGACAGGCGCTTGGACCATTGGATCCTAAAACAACGATTGGTCTATTTTTAGCTCTGTTTATATACTTGCAAACTTCAATCGACTTCTTAAACATCTGATAACCATAGATCCCGACTCCAATAACATCATATGGTTCATTCTCATCGAGATATTGTTGTATATGCGAATCTGGGTAATGCCAAAGCTCTTGGTTATAAATTTCAACTTCATGGCCGTCTTCTTGAGCAACAGCTGCAATATAGGCCACTCCCATGGGAAAAATATTCAAATGTGCCATGTGATCGATGGTTACTAATAAAACTCTCATTGTTTTCTCCTTTATTCTTGATAATTATCTTCGTTAACGTATGCTGTCAATTTGTAAATTTTGTTGTCTTTCCATCTAATTGCGTCTATTCCTTTGAGCATTAGATCGTCTATTCGAATTTTAAATTCTAAAAATGTTGTTTCTTGTTGGACGTCATTATAAATTTCAACCGCATCCAGCATTATTTCTTCGTGAGACAAAAGCCTATTAAGTTCTTCAACTATCTTCTCTTTTCCGGAAAACGTATTTTCTGGGTCCACAAGAGTGGCTTCTTCGTGAATCATCAACTCAAGCGATGACATGTTCTTTTTATTGAAATTGTCCACATATCTTTCTGTTAGCTCTATTAAATTCACTTTCTCTCCTTCACGCAGCAAGTATTATATCATATCCGATATGTCTTTTGTTTCTTTTAAATATTTTCTTGATCACTGTTCTATGTTGTTGATATTATTAATTAACATATTAGCGATGGGTACGTTATTGCAGTATGGAAGAATTCTTAAAAAATTTAGAACCTGAAACGGCTTATAATATTCATTATAAAACCCAAATTTAGTAAAAAACTGATCAATTTGTTCATCTAGATATTGGAAAATGGATCCTATTCTGTTTTTATCATATGTTCTGTGATAAAAATGTAACGACCACATGTATTTTGTATCTTGTCGCACTTTGACAATATCATGCAGTGGCGACTCTATAAATGAGTCCAAAAAGTCTATAAGCGCAAATTTGTTTTCTGTAGGCTTAACTAGAATATTAGATAGTGTCAAGTCGCCATGGCATACTCCGACTGGAATTTTTGTAGAACTCATACTTTGAAACGTCTTTTCAATTTTGTCATAGTCGATAAGCTTTTCGTTAATATACGGTGAGGCTATAATCTGTTCATTTACTCTTTGATATTTTTCGTGAAAGATGTCCAAGTCTAAATCCACATTTTTACTATTTTTAATATTCTCACAAATAATGGCGATTAGAACCTCAAGTAGAAAGTCAATATCAGCCATGCAACACTTCTCTAAAAAAGTAATACAGTCAACAGAACCAAAATATTCCATATCAAAATAAAATTCACCTTCAAACTCCACTTTGTTTAAAACCCTTGGCGTTGTAATGAATTCATATGAATTCTTTTCATAAAATGATATCTGTTTTTCAGCTTGCTTTTTTAATCTTTTTGTATAGGAAAGATCACTGGTTGACTTTCTTACAAAATAGATTCCGGCTTGCTTTTCTATGATATCAATGTCGCACCCAGAATTGCCGATTACATTGATTCCTCTCATCTCCTTATGTTTCTTCAAACATGCCGCTAAGCATATCGCCCAGCTTGTCGCTGTTTCTTTCTAGATTTATCGCATCGCAGCTTTTATATGGGTTTGTTTTTGCAAAATCATTAATAATAATTCTCTTTGAATGCGGTAGATCAAAAATGATATCGTGATATAGAATGTTTAAACTCTTTAGCTGTTTCTCGGTTATCTTGGCACAAGAGCGATCTCTTGCCGTAGTAATTATAATTTTGATTTTACCCGAATTATATAATTCATTAATTGCCGTGATGTTTTGCGAAATCCCTTCTGTCTCTCCCCAATATGGAGCAAAATACTGAGACCCATTGTTCACCAAAACACCATCTAAGTCAACAAAAATGGTTGCATATTTCCTTTTGTAGCCGTTCCAATCTTTTAAAGTCCCCCAATCATAATATTGCTTAACATCTACCATTAAGAATTTGATTTTGTTCAAAATCATATTAAAAATGATATGAGAAACATAAAAACCACTATCCTTGCGGTCGCTTTTTTTATAAAATTTCAAAAAGTCTTTTGAGCTTGAAAATGACTGGCCGCCAGTGCAAAACGTTGAACTGATTATTTTCTTTTCAACGATATTGTTAACAAAGCCGAATTCGTCCACCGTTACATAGCTCTTATTTGCTCCATTTATATTATCGTCCTTTTGTAGCTCATATGCAGTAACAGAATTTTGAGGCGTAGGAGTATCTATGAAATAGTTATCCGGATCTTTAATATAAATGGGCCCATCTATTTCAAAGTGCTCAATTGTCTCCGCAATCGTTTGTGGTTGATTTTCTGTAGGTTCATCCAACACAAGAATATTCAGCCTTTTGCGGTCTATCCCGTTTTGCTCAAATGCGTTAAAAATATCTTTTTCGCTTATTCTTTCATCAATTAAATGTTTCTTTAAGACGGTAAAGTATACATTTTCAACATTTTTGAGGTTTAAGCCAGAAATAGAAGCTACCGCCATTAGTTTCCCAGAAGGGTGCGTTAACATCCATTTTGGTTTAACATCGGGAAATCTAGTCGATTGGCCAGCTGCAGGAATTATTAAATTTGTTTTTTTCATATCTATTGCCTAACATAGAAAGCTTTTTCTATCAATGCTGTCGATGGATTATCATTATGATTGCCGGCGACGGTATTTGCCTTAATGTCATACCCTTCATTATGCAGTGCTATCCCCCATAGCCTTTCCATTGCTTCGTCTTCTACTTCTTTTCGAGTTGGCAAAATTTTAGAAAAGCCGGCCTTGTCTAATTTCTCTAAAACTTCTCTAGAGCATATCAGTGCGGAACCAAAAAGACCCGTAAACAAATCGGGCAACACATAGGAAGTATGTATTGAAAGCTGTTGCATCCCCCAAAGACGAGATTCCTCACTATCAAAACCAAATCCATTTTGTCCATGAGAGTCGCCTGTGAAAGCGCGCAACCATCGACCAGAATTAAAATATCTAATAGACACTGCAGGAGCTTCATTAAATTGATCAAGCCTCCCTTTAAGGATCATGGAATCATGTAAAAAATAATATCTCTCTCTTTTAAATTTTCTAAAGACATGCCATATGGCACCCGTTACAAAATTTTTATTACAAGCATCTTCGACAATCACACCATCCTCGCGCAAATGTTCAATATATTGCTTGTCGTCTGAATCGCTATCAATAACAATAATCTCTGAATCATGAGGATAATGTTCGCGTATCGATCTTATGCTATCATATACGGCAAAATTAAATTTACAGGGTAATACAAATGTACTAATCATTCTTTTTTCCTTATAAAAAGTTCAAATTCTCTTAAATCTCTGTATGGTGGTTCTTCTGGCAAATCTTCGTTATGACGAGGAAAATTTTGCATCAACATCAAACCTCTCGCTGCTTGTTCCGGCGTCATATAAGCGTTCCAACCGTTGGTGATAATGTCATCATCGTGGTATTTTAGTTCGTGGCGGCCTTCATACCTCATCGTTTTAAACCACTTGTACGCATCGTAATCATCTGTCAAAATCATACCGCCCTTTCCAATTTTCAAATGCTTTTTAATATGAAAAGAAAGACACATATAGCTTCCAGGGATATACATATCCGAAGTAAACCGTTTTGCTGCATCATAAATCGGGTATGGTTTGAGCTGATAAACTCCTTTCCATTCAATATCTTCAAATTCAACTGTGCCTCCTGCGTGCATTATCGACTGTGGAACTGACAAATAAGTTCGGGCCGGTATCGTTACTTCCTTCACTTTTAAATATTCGCAACATAATAATATTGCATCTGTGCAGCTATCAGTAGAAACTCCCCAGCTGGCGCCAGTGTAATGCGCGACCTCTTCTTCAAACATCTTAACGATTTTGTATGGGTTGTGTTTCATGGCCGCTCCAACAAATAAAATCTCTTTTTAAAACCGCATTTTTCAAACAACCTTAAGCTGGCTTCGTTATCAAGCTTTACCTTGGCAGCAGCATTCGGAAATAATTTCATTATTTCGTTGATCATAAAATACCCCACACCGTGTCCTTGGTGCTCGGGGTGTGTGGCTATTCGTATATCATCGTCTATTACTCCAACATATCCAACGGGCTTTTCATCAGCAAGACATACCCAATAATTATTGTTGTATTTGAGCATGTGTTCTGCTTGTTGAATCTCAGTAATGTGCTTTTGCTGAATGAAACCCTCTTTGACTCTGTTTCGTAATTCTCTTATGAAGTTCCAATATCGAGGGCTATTTCTGACTAACTCCATATATCCACCTGTGAGCCAAACGGACTCTGTGTGTTAAGCCAATAACTAGTCAAGTAACCTCTTGTGTGCCTCCACCCTTCTAAATCTAACAAAGGATTAAGACAGCTACCAATATCCAAAAATGTATTCTGGCTGTTCTTTCTGTAGCATTCATGAATCACGTAGTTGCTTAAACTGGCGGCAGAACATAAGACAATATAACCTTTAATACTGTTCTTGTCAATATAATTCTTAACTTGCTCAACCACATTATAATTATTTATCATACAATTTGTACCAATTTCAAACGTTTTTTCAATCTCAAATGGTAATTTTGATATATTTGCTAACTTGTTTGCAACATATAGAATGTTTCTGTCAGCGAAAAGAGGTGCCATTTCTTCAATAAACCTGCGATAGTTCGCATTGATTAAGAGATTGGAATAAGTGAGATTCTCGTGATCGCCGCCATGCAGCTCCAACATCCATTCAAAGTTTTCCCTTCCGACGTGTCCATCTGTGGCCGTACAAATGCCTTTAAAATATCCTTCTTGATTGTGGAGGAAGGCCTCTGTCAACTTATCTCTATAAAACTGATGCTCTTCCGGCTTGAACTCTTTCTGTTCTTCTTCGGTATAAATATTTCTTCCAGAAACATCGCCTGTGATATAGTGATCGTTCGACAATAATAGGTGCTTGTTTTGCAAAATAAACAATTCACCATCGGAAAACCGCGTAAAGGCAAAGTTCTCCTTGTTCTTCACCTTATTTAAAATATGATCAAATGCCTTATGAAAATCTTTTAAGTCCATGCCGCCCACCGCCTTCTTCCGTGATATCTTAATTCATCAATTAAAATATCCCTAATTCTATTGGCAGACCTGCCGTCTCCGTAAGGACACTCTTCCGTAGGTATATGATTATCTTTAATCATATTAAATAATGTTTCCACTTCAGATAAACTACTCATAAACGAGAAATGACCCATGCCTTCAGTTCTTTCTGTTTTTTCGCGACAAACAATACACTTCTTCTTGAAAAATGATGACTCTTCTTGTAAACCACCGCTGTCAGTAATCACCATATACGAAGATGCGAGCAGGTTCAAAAAGTCGTTATATTCCATTGGCTCTACAACCTTGACGTGTTGGAGCAAATGTGCGTGTCTTTTAACATTCGGGTTAGGGTGAATCGGTAAAATGAATTTAAACTCCGGATTTTCCTGCGCTATCTTATCAAACATTGCAAACCACTCTGGAATGTGCGCGTGATTCTCGCGGCGGTGCATTGTGACAACCACTGTATTGGTATATTCCGGTGTGATGTCTACTAGATTATCCAAAACGGTGTTGCCGACAGTGAAAATCTTGCCGTCGACACTTTCTTTTTTAAGATGCTCTGAGCATACATCAGTGGGTGAAAGGTGAATGTCGGTCATACACGAGATGGCGCGTCGATTAAATTCTTCAGGATACGGATGGTTTTTATTAAAGGTTCTTAGGCCGGCCTCAAGATGGATAATTTTTATCTTTCTGTGAAACGCTGCTAGCGCAACAGCAAACGCTGAGGTTGTATCCCCTTGTACCAAAACAGAGTCAACGTCTTCAAAAAATCTATTGTTATTCATTACAGATGAAACAATCGAATCCAAGCGATTCTCACCATCTTGTATTTCCAGCTTTGCTATTTCATCTTCCACATGGGACAACAAATCAACATGTTGGCCTGTGAATAATAGCTTGAAAGGTATATGACCCCGGAAAGCTCCCAAAAGCGGCTTAACTTTAATATACTCGGGGCGGGTACCAAAACTAATCAACATCATAACGTTATTCCTCTAACTGTCTTCCATCCTTTTTTAATTCCTGTCTGCACACATACATCTCTTTCATTAAAGAACTGTTGATGAGATACTGCGCTGTTGGTAGAAGTGGCTTTGTCGTCTATCCCTAACTCATTTCCCAACACAGAGCCGTGCATTTCCCTATCGCTTGGCGGGTGTGGGGGGCAATACGTCGGTATGCCGCCGTGTATCTTGGCCATAAAGGCGAACTGAATGTCTTCGCCGTTGTCCCAAGTAGTTGGCTTCTCTTGCCAGAGGTACTTCAACCACTCTCGCTTGAAAAACCAAGCGTGACCTACGAGATCTACTTCGGTTACCTCTTCGTTCTGGGAGGGCCAACCGCATCTATCGTGCTGAACATAGTGTTTGCCGTTCAGAATGACCCCTGCACTGCCTAGAATTCCCTCGTTGGTGGTCATGGTGCTTAAGCAATTTTCAAACCATTTAGAGCCTGGTACAGTGTCATCATCGAATATGGCAATGTACTCTGTATCAGCCAGAAGGGCCGCGGCAAACCTACCGTAAAACTTCCAATTGTGATCGTTGTGGAACACCCTATCTACATCCAAACTCTTAAAGTCATATCCATCGTTGTCAGGGTGTGCGTTGACCCATAGCCAGATCTGGGCCGCCTTGGTTGTTTGAGCACGGATGGCGTCTATTTGCATCTTCAAATTGTGTGGGCGCCTGTAAGCGTTGAGAATAACTGTGATATTATTGCCTCTTTCAACCTCTTCCGTCTCAAACAACGCAGTTTTGATATCATTATATATTCTCGGTCGCTGCTCTCGCACATATTCGATAAGCTCTTTACCTTTATATCGTGTGAACCACTCCTCCGAAATACATCCATTGAGATTCGTGGTTAGTATTTTGCAATCAAGCATTCGCGCTTCAAGGAGTACTCTGTTGAATGTCTCTAAAACGCGTGGTATATATGCGTATGTCGCATGGCTTGACAGCTGGTTTATGTATTCTGCGTAATTACCCGAGCCGATTAGTGCACATGGAAGCCCCTTGCTCTTACAAAATTCGACTGTTTCAAACGTGTTCTTCGTCGGGTTGTCGCTCTTGATAACGGAAACATCGTCTATTTTCTCATTATTCAAATTTTCTTCTATAACTCTAAGCTGCTCATCTGTCCACAAACTCATTCCAAGATGCCTGACATTGTTAATTCTCAAATTCTTTCGAATGACTTCTGCGTGAATCTTTGATTGGGCAAATACGTTTTTAGCATTAGCATAAAATGTTCTATTAATAATGTGCTCTGACGGTACTTCGTAATTTTCATACGGAGATGGGTCGCGACCTATGATATATTTGTGGTCGTGTTCTAAAATGCTATAAGAGCCAGGGTGTGCTGCTAGCTCCTCGCCAACGTCTGGCTTCATAAAGCAAAAATTCGACACCAATATATGAAAGCCACATTCTCTATAAAGACGAATGTGCTTATCTATAATGTCCATTGTCTTTAGCTTGACGACTTTTGTATCGTCTTCCCGCAATAGGCCAGTCAATATATCATCATATATCTCGGCGCCACCGCGCATTTCATCAGCAAAGAAATCGGAAATAAATAATATTTTTTTCATCAATCAAATTCTAAAACTTCACTTGTTTTGGCGTCAGTTTCTATATTAAGGGTTTCACAAATTTCTGACACCATTAAGGCATATTGTTTCTCTTCAGAGAAAATTTCATGTAGCCTATCAGCATGTTCTCTGGCGATTTTCATGGCTTTCTTCTCGCGACCCAATGTTAGGTCTGCATAGCATTTACGCATTTGTTGCTTGGCTGAATGTTCGCGAGGATATGCCCACATTGATTCTTTGATAATCACACCCTCCCAAATAACACTTTCGGGTACTGGCTGTAAATCATATTCTACATTATAAAAATATGAAATTCCAGTTTTCTTATCGACTAAGAAATCCAGTTGTCCGGACCATCCAGGCGCTACCACAGGCATTCCAGTATAGGCAGCTTCATAAATAGGTAAACCAAAACCCTCACCATGCGTGAAAGTTACAAACGCCTTAATTTGTGAGTGTTCAAACAATGAATGAATTTCTTTATCTGTCATATCTCCGTGCAAAAGATAAACTTTGCATTGACGGTCTGGATACTGAACCATCAATCTCTTCATATCGTGAAGAAGTTTTTCTCGGTCCATTATACAATTTTTCGCAATATTGGTTTTAACAACAAGACCAACTTCGTCGTTGTGGAATTCCTCAACAAACCATTTAACTGTATTTGGTAAATTCTTCCGCGGCCCAAATTGTGCCATGACCAAAAAATTGAATTCATAATCTAATTTGATCCCTAGGTCTACTGGTTCTCCAAAATCTTTAACAGGATAATTAACAGTTTTAATCGGGGTTTCTAATTTATATTCCGATTCCTCGCCCGTTTGATTATGTGTAGCCACATAAACTGTATCGCGATACGTATCGCGGGAATGATTTGAAACAACGAGAATTTTATCCATTTCGTTGCCTTTTTGGATCCACTGATGGGCTACCCTTGTTGTCTCCATCCCTGCCGTAAAGCCGATATTAGTTGGAGAATGTCTCTCCCATTCGTTCGGAATTGTCACTTGAAGTGTTGCATCAAACTTGCCCCCGTGTTGAGCGAACGCTATTGTTTTCTCAATTGTGTGGTCAATCCACTTCTTTTCTTCACCCTCTTCCATAATCCACGACGTCTGACCCCACTGAAGCGGTTGAACAAAAATCTCAAACAAGTCGGTTCGGGACCGAAGGGCCCTTAAAGCGAATCTACTTTGTTCGCCGTATCCAGAGCGCGTCAATAATGGCGCCTTAAGCAAAATTTTCTTTTTCATGCAACCTCCAACAAGTGCCAACGTTTATAATTTCTTCTAGTTTCCCACGAGCCATGTTTCTCAACAATCTCGTCCATAATCTCAACCCACTTTTTCTGGTAATTGTCGAAACTATAGTTCTTCTTAACATGATTCATGCCCTGCCTACACATCTTGTCGTATGCCTTTGGGCTTCGGTTCATCGCTTTTCTCAAGGCATCATTAAGACCCTCTTGTGAAATCCTATCCTCGTATATATAAGGAACTTGCAGAGAGCCAATCACAGATTTAGACGCAGGCTCAATACCAAACCCAAACCAGTTTTTGCCATCAGTGACTTGTTCTTGCATGCCGCCCGTCATAGTGGCAATAATAGGTGTTCCACACGAAAGAGATTCTAACATACTCAAGCCAAACCCTTCCGCATCGCTAATGCTTATTGTGTAGTCTGCAGCATTATAAAATGAAGCAAGGTTAAACGGGTCAATTTTATCTGTCGAAAGCAAAATTTGACCATCGTCAGCGCCCAAATGCTCAATAATGTGAGGCAAATCAGTTCCATGCGGGTCCCTTGGGTCCGTGTGCATTATTAAGCACGCTTGGTCTTTCCCAATTTCATTTATAAATTCATTAAACCACCACACCATCGTTCCACTTTGTTTACGACGAGCGTTGCGACTGTTCCAAAAGAAGATCTTCTTATCTTTGTTTTTGGAATGCATGCTACTGTTGATTGTAATGTTTTCCTTAATTTGTTGAATGAGCGCCAGTTCTTCGTCAGATTTAAATTTATGAAAAAACTGAGGGTCAACCGCATGCGGTAAATATCGCGATGACACGTCTGGGGAAACATCCTTGAGTATCTCATGTGTTACCTTTGAAATACATACAACCTCGTCGGTTGAGCGATAATATACCCCATTGTAAACTGGCGACGGGAAGTTATCCCATACATGGTAATACACCATGGGAATGTTGGTACGAACTTCATTTTCAATTTCCCATAGCCATCCATAAAACCGAGGGTCCGTCATAAACCAAAGTACATCTGGTTTTTCTTTTTGCATTATGGAGCGAATTATCTCGTGGTTTCCATAGCCATCAATTGGGAAGATGCGAAAATCATCACCCCAAGGTTCAACTTTTTGTGGAGTATAGTCATTATGCTTGATGGCTCCCCCCAAACAAATGAACGTATAACGTCCTGTTTTTAACAACGCTTCAATAAAATACTTTGTCTGCGTTCCAACGCCCGATGGTGAAAGTGGGTGATCAGACAGCACCAATATTTTCTTTTTCATTTTTCCTCTTGTCTACACACTGTGTTTAATATTAATCTTGTTACAACATACGGGTCGCAGTTTGCATTTGGTCTACGATCCTCAATATATCCCTTACCAAGCTTTTCAACCTGCCAAGGAATGCGCACTGACGCGGTTCTGTCTGAAACTCCCCATTTATATTCTTTATATGAACAAGTTTCGTGCTCGCCAGTTAAGCGCTTTTCGATGCCATGGCCATAATTCTTAATGTGTTCTTCGGTATTTTCTCCCAGCGCCACTGCTGCAGCCTGACACGCTTCAAACGATTCTCGCATCTCATTGGTCGAGAAATTAGTGTGGCAACCAGCTCCATTCCAGTCGCCTTTTTCGGGCTTCGCATCAAATGATACCGTAACTCCGTGCTTTTCTGCGACTTTCTGCAGCAAATATCGAGCAATCCATAACTGATCGCCCGTTTCTACTGCAGGCAATGGACCAACTTGGAACTCCCATTGACCTGGCATCACTTCTGCGTTGATACCGCCAATCATCAAGCCGGCTTTCAAACAAACGCTTAGATGCTCTTCGACTATTTCTCTTCCAAAAGTGGCGTCTGCTCCTACCGAGCAATAATATTTGCCCTGTGGATCTGGTTCTCCATTGGGAGGAAACCCTAACGGCCGGTCGTTTTTATAAAACGTATATTCTTGCTCCATCCCGTAAAGGGCAGCATGCGCAACGAACTGTTCGGCCGTGTCTCTGCAGGGGGCGCGTGTATTGGTCGCATGCGGGGTTAAATCGGTATTATAAACCTCACACAACACTAATGATGATCCCTCGCGGCGCAGCGGATCAGCACATGCCATTACCGGAAACAGAACACAGTCTGAATTAATTCCTTCCGCCTGTTCTGTACTAGAGCCGTCAAAGCCCCAAATTTCTGGTTCTTGGTCGTCCTGTAGTACTTTTGTTTTACTTCGCAATCTTGGTGATGGTTGAGTACCATCAATCCAAATATACTCTGCTAATTTCATTTATATTATTTCCTTTATGGGCAGTGCTCAGTGTGCCTAAAGTCACATCGAGCACAAGATAGCCTGTTTTTAATGTATCGCTTCTTTTTGATATTATACAATGCCTTGTCCAATAGTTTTAAGGCGTTTTGTGTTTTTTTCGGACCACTAGTTACTCTAAAAAATTCGACTTTATTGCCTTTTGATGTTCTCTTCAAAAGAGCAAAGTGGGTTTCCACGTCTTTTGGGTCTATATCGAACTTCGAACAAAAGAAGTGTTTGTATAAAGTCAACTGGTAAGTAGTCATCTTATCGGCTCGACGCCTTGCATCCCATCCCCAGCCGCAAGTTTTCCAATCAAAAATGTGAACTTTTTTGTCAGGAGTGACCACAATAGCGTCGATATATCCCTTAAATTTATAGTCTTTTCCGCTCAGCGGCTCATATAGCGGTAGCTCGGCCGCAAATAGTTCATACTCTCCAAAATAATCGTTTAATGCGCTTTCAATTTCTGGCAATATGGCTTTTCCTTGATCCATCATCTTGGTGGTCAAGTCCTCATCTATTTCAATATCATCATCTAACTTATTAACACATTTCTCAAATTGTCGGATGAAATATTCTTCATTTATGTCTTCTTGAAGAAGCTTCTTCTCGCAGACGTCGTGAATGGCTGTTCCAAACGCGGTGAAAAGGTTTCCCTTGAAACCTCCTATTTTGTCGATACGGGTTAACTTGTGATAAAAGGCGCAGTACGTCCAATCCTTAAGTTCCGAATATGATATATGTGGCACAAAAACTCCAGTGACTCTATATTATAACCACTTTATGCTATGTTGTCAAGCTTTTCTGGGTCTTGAATCAATAATAATTTCTTATATAGTTCCGGGCTAACCTTTTTGAAGAAATTATGGTTAGAATCTAGATAGAATTCTGCAAATCCTGTGGCAAAATATTCTCTCAACGAAGTTGCCGCATATGGCGTAATAAATAGTCCCATCATTAAATCCGACAACTTGTCATAACCTATTTTTTTATAAAGAAACATGTCGAATTCTTCATTATATTCTGGGTCCAGAAAAATAGACAACGGGGCTCTATATCCCTTTGCCCATAAAATGTCATATAAATATTTTCTTTTTCTCAAGAACTCATTTTGAATTTTTTGATCACTGTAGATCTCATATCCAAGGGGACTTTCTAATGAATGGGCTATTTCATGAACGATATCATCATATATATCCCCTTCATCATGCTGAACGTTGGACACATATAAAGCTCCATCTTTGTAAAAAGCGTTCAGTTTTCGTTCTTCAAATTCATTAAACCACCCTACAATAATCATTTCCACTTCTGATAACAAATGCGCTGGCAGACGTTCTTCAACTCTACTAATTACAGCTTCAATATCAATTTCATCATTGGTCAGGTGGTCTTTAAAATATACATGAATTCCTGTAGGAGTATAAAAACTACTCACTGCTTCAGTTATTCGTTTCTGCGACCGTTGTATGTAATTTATCAGCATCATCCAACCCCAACTGGTAACCTCTTAAAAAATTCTCTTCTGCGAAAGCAAACACAAATTCAGGAAATTCTGCAGCTAACACTTCTGCAATCATATTAACTGTCACCTCTTCATTATCTAGTTTTGCGCCTACATAATCTACTAACATTTTCTTTAATTCAGAATCTCCTTCTACTGTCATTGCTAGCATTGGATTCTGATGTGCTTCCTCTTCTGTTATAATATTCTCTTTTTCTTTACTCATTTTTTCTCCTTCACGATTGTAATACTATATTAGCACAATCTGCTTGTTCTTGTAAAGCTTTTTATAGAACTTTTGATGCGAGAGTGGCGACTTCGCTTCTTTCGCCCTTCTTAAAAGTCATATGTCCAGCTATATGAAACTTTTTAAACTTTTCAACTGCATGGGCTAAGCCATTGGAGGTCTCATTAACATACACATTGTCAAT
>Ga0208010_1000220_pt1 | contig 19528 bp, 35 predicted proteins | sample 2_EtaG_FD_184074 | JGI IMG/M metagenome (GOLD analysis project Ga0208010, IMG submission 184074) | Marine viral communities from the Subarctic Pacific Ocean - 2_ETSP_OMZ_AT15125 metaG (SPAdes) (version 2) | ecosystem: Environmental > Aquatic > Marine > Oceanic | place: Pacific Ocean | collected... | reverse complement strand
GGAAAGAAGAATGAAAGTTAAATGCAACCATTGTTCGTACGAGTGGGAAACTAAGAGTAAATTAAAATACGTTAGTTGCCCGTCTTGTATGAGAAAAACAGAAGTACCACAATAATATTCAATAAATTATGGACACTTTATGGACAAAGTGTCCATAAAGTCAAACAAGTGTATGGTATGGTAGTGTATTGTACTGTAAAGTTAGGCTTCGTAAGTTACGTTCTCGTCTTCCGAATCTAATAGAATCATAAGTTGTCTATGTATCTCCTCATACTTTTGAGTTTCTAATTCTTTTATATTGATGTTCTTATTGTTTACATTTAATTTATTATATTCTTTTTCTATATCTTCAATAGCTTTTCTTGCATCTTTATTTCTATTGTACTTACTAAATAACATATTGAAGACAACCCTAATACCTCTGTTGTATGTTTCTGTATCACCCATAGCATAAGCCTTACTACAATTCAATAGAAGGTCAAGAGCAACCCATCTAACATCTCTATCTTCTTTTCCTCCGCCTCCCATAGCATTTGGGTCAATAAATGTGGTCTTAGCCATAATATTTTTTCTTTTTTTGTACCGCAGGACAATAGTGTTAAGCGTTAGCCCCGCACCAAGCCGAAATGCTTAGCGATTTAACACTATTCGGGGTCTTTATTCCACTTTCTTGTGCGACATTCAGGACAAACTTGTGGTTTCTTCTTATAATTGTAAGGTTTCCATTGATAGTTACAATGCTTACAAGTAAGTTTCTTTTTAACTAATTTTTTCTTTTCAGCTTTGAAGTCTAATGTTATCTCCTTGTTGAGTTTCTTTGTAAACTTATCTTTGGACTTCTCATACTCTTTTAATAATTCTTTTGAAGGTTTCTTAACAGCAATCTTTCTAATCTTTACTAATTTACTTTCTACAATTGCTCTTAGATATTTAAAGTACAATTTTCCTGAACGTGAGTTGTTTTGAATAAATAAAGGTCTAATTATACAACTGTTTCTTTTTCTATCAATTCTTTCAACTTCCATTAAACAATGAATAAGTTTTCTTGTTTGTGCGTCAATAAAACTAAAATCAGGGACGGTAAAGAAGACAATTAAGTTTTTATGTCTAAAAGTTTGTAAAACATAATTGATTAATTTATTTAGAATACTATACCAACTTCTTGATGAGATACTAATACCTGCCTCGTCAAATACAATAGCTTGACCTTTCTTTGCAGTTTCAATTACCTTCATAAACTGTTGAAAGTCATATACTATCCTATCAGAATTAAATGTAGGGTCTAATTGTTCAGCTAAACTAACACTCGCATAACTTTTACCTGAACCTGTTTGCCCAACAATACAACACAAAAAGTTTTTGTTTTCTTTGTAAACTCTTTGTTTAATGTATTCTATTAATTGCCCCATAAATTACTAATACCAATACAAATATTTATATAAAATTGTATTAGTCAATTATTAATATATGGTTACTAACCGAAGTAGGTTAATAAGAAAAGTGGGTGAAACAAGACCTACAACAGGTAAAATATTTGTTGTGGGTGGTAAAACTGTTAGCCAACAACAGTTTAGAAGTGCAACGAGAGGTAAGAGAGTAACAGGTAAGGCTTCTGCACCAAGAGTTACAAGCCCCGTACAAATAAGAAAAGATGTTACTATTTCTAAGGCGAAAGAATCTACTATACCTTCTGCACCTTTAAGGGCAACAGCTACAAGACAAACAAAAAGAACCTCGCCAAGATTTGCAACAGGTATTGCAAGTGTTAGTGCAGTTAGTGATGATAGCACACAACAAGTAAGACAGCCTACAAGATTAGAAGAAGAAACTAAGATGTCTTTACCAAGAGGACAACAAAAAATTATACTTAAACAAAGAATAAGTAAACTACAAACAAGCATAGCTAGAAGAAAACCATTGCAACAATTTGGTCAATTCATTAAAGTTGAACCTGAAATATCAGAATTAATTAGAAAGAAGAGAGAGTTAGCACAATTAAAAGGTGAACCCGTTAAACTAACTCCGATTGAACTTAGTGCAGAATTTTATATACCATTTGCACAAACAGCAGTTGTGGGTATTGCAACAAGAGGTGCTTTGGGAGGGTTAAGTAAATCCTTTAAGGCAGGAAAAGGATTTGTTAAAGGTACAAAGACATTTATTAAAGTCAGAAAAGAAATTAAAAAAAGAGAGAAATTGGCTAAGGTTACTGATGTAACAGGAAGGGGTTTGAAAGCAACAGGAAGGGGTGTAAGAACAGGGGCGATAGGTGCAGGTTTAACTGTATTCGCCGAAGAAGTATTTGGAGATTTTAGTGACCCAACAACAAGAGTAAGAGGTGCAGGTAAACTTTTAGGTGGAGGCGTAGCTTTTAGTGATATTATAGGAAAGAAAGCAATTGCAGGTGCTACAAAGATAAAGGTAGATGTAACCAAACCACAATTAACAACTAAGTTTAAAGATGCTGTCAAGCAAATAGAAGTACCTTCATTTATCAAAAAAGGTCAAGAAGGTTTAGGTAAAAGAACTTTCAAAGGTACAACAGAATTTGAGGTATTACAAACAAGTAAATTAAGAAAAGCACTTAGATTAGAACCTAAGAAAGTTGGTGATGTTAAAGTAAAAACTGATACTAAAAGTTTCAAAGAAAGTTTACCTGAGGGTAAAAGAGTAAAGAGTTTCACAAGTTTTGCAGGTCAATTAACAGAGAAGGGAAAGAAAGATATAACTTCATTTGGAGGTAGTTTAAGAGAATTAACAACTGTTAAGAAAGGTGGTGCTTTCAGAAAAGTAAAAGGTAAGTTTAAGAGAACTGATTTAGCTACCATTAAATCAATAGGTCAATTAGATATTAAACCTACCAAAGGAAAGATAATAAGGAAAATAAAGACGGGTACAATATCAAAAGCAAAGCAAAAAGGTAAAACACAAACAATTGAAAGGGTGGTTGATACACCTTTAGGATTACAACAATTTAATATTAAAGAATCACAGGTTGAATTTGTTACAGGTTCAACAAGTAAGTTAGGTACTCAATTTGCAAAAGGTGTTAGTACCATAAGAGGCTTACCTCAGAAAGCACCTATAAGAGATTTTATTGTGGGTGGCGTACCAACTGCACCAAAACCCCCTCAAACATTTAAGTTTAAACCTCAACCAAGTTCTGTTGCAGGATTTACAAAGTTAGCTTTCCCAAAAGGTAAGGCAGGTTCTGTTTCTTTAACAAGTAGTCAGTTTTCAAGACCTGCAATTAATGTTGCACAGGCTGTAACAAGACCTTCTATTAGGGGTAGTCAAATATTACAATCAAGAGCAGGTACGAGGACATTAGGTAGAACACCATCACCCTTAGCAATTCAAAAACAAGCATCAATAGTAGCACGAAAAACATTCTTACCCAAACCTCCTTTAATAAGAACAGAGGTAACACGCATTGCCCAACCCCGTCTTGCACCCACATTCATAGGTTTAGGTGGACTTTCCCAAAAATCAAGAGGTGTTTTGAGAGTATCAGAAAAAACAAGAGTGACGCCCCAAACAAAGATTATAGATAAAGTTATACCTGATAGTATAGTAACTCCTGCACCGCCAATACAAATACCAAAACTTACTCCTGAAAAAGGAATAGGTATTATAGGTGGAGGTTTAATTGCTACCTCAATCTTATTCCCCCCCTTTAGACGCACCCCTACGCCAATAGTAGGGCTACCCCTAGGGGGAGGGGGCATTTCCCTATCAGGAAAAACAAAGGTTAAGAAGAAGAAACCACCTGCAACATTACCTTCTTTCTCAGCATTAGTAACAGGTGCAAGAGGGAAATTGCCGACGAAGAAAACATTAACAGGATTAGAAGCAAGATTAATACCAATATAAAAAAGGAGGAAATAAAATGGGAAAAAATATTATAAGGGTAACAAGCAATAGGAAAGAAGCACAAAGAGAAGCTAAGAGGATAAATATTTCTTTTAAAAATAGAAATATAAAAAGAGAAGCTTATGTAGGGATAGTATCACAATCTTATGTTAGAAGATTAACAAGAAAAGGATTTCCAATTGCAAAAAAAAATTATGCAATTTATGTGAGAAACAAAGGTTAAGAAGAAGAAACCACCTGCAACATTACCTTCTTTCTCAGCATTAGTAACAGGTGCAAGAGGGAAATTGCCGACGAAGAAAACATTAACAGGATTAGAAGCAAGATTAATACCAACAAGAAGGAGAAGAAATGATATTTTTTAAAAAATATAGTATAGAAGACCTGAGGAAAGAGAGGTTACAATTAGAGAGAAGTAGAAAGATAGACGATACAATAGACGCAGGTGACAAGAAAAAAAGAGATGCAATCAAAGAAGAAAGAAGAAAGATTAGAGAATTAAAACACGGAAAGAAATTAGATAGGATTGCAAAGATTGGTCAAAAAATTGAGAAGGGTGCTGTTAAAGGTGCAAAAGTCACAGGTAAATTAGCAGTAGGTACTTTTAAAGTAGCTGATAAGATTAGCCAAAACATAGCACAACCCCCAAAAAGAAGACCAACTACAAGAACCTCACTAAAGAGGAAAAGTAAAAAGAAAGGAACTAAGAAAGGAACTAAGAAAACTAAGAGAAGACAAAGTAGGCGTGATGGTTTTGATATGCTCTTTGGAGAAACCAAAGGATTGTTTTAAATGAAAATTCAATCATTTTTTACAGCAGTAAGAGAGGGTGTCAGAGATAAACTTTTATTATTTGAAACCTCTACAATGTGGTATTACAACAAAGAAATGATTAAGATTAATGCAAGAAGACAAAGAATAAACGAGGAAAAGGAAAGGAAGAAGATGAAGATGCAAAAGGAGGCACAAAATGGAAGTAGAACAACAAGCACCTGAGGTAGAAGATAATGTTGCAGGGGTTACAACAGCAAACTATCAGGAATCAGTAGACCCAAACTTAGTTGTTTATCAATTAAACATTGACGAATTAACACAAAGTATTCTTAGTAAATTAAAGAAGTTTGAAGTTGAAGAAGGTTTACAAGATGAGATTATGACCGTAATAGAAATGGTCGCAAATAGAAATACTTACTTATCAAATTTAAGTGAGGCAGAAGTATTAGCAAACTCTCACGAGTTGCATCAAAGTATAGTAGACGCATTATTCCAATACGGCAGTAATTTAGAGGTTTCCCAAAAGAATATTTTAATGGCTTCAATAGGTAATTTAATATTTACAAGTTTGAAAAGACCATTTAATCAAGGGGAAAGAGTATTTTTGAGTAAGACCTCAGAGTTTAGACAAATCGTACAACCAAGACAAAGCAAGGGTGGCTTATTAGGTGGATTGTTTAAGAAATGGTCTTAGGACTAAACATTGATGTATTAGCACCCGTAGTCGCACTTTGGAACTTGCTAAAAATAGCTGTGCCTGTTACTTTTGTAGCAATAGGTGCTTTGTTAGCATACAAATATTTTACAAGAACAAAGGCTTACAATATTGACATAGAAATAATAATTGAAACAGATGGGAACTTTGTATCATCTTCGGACAAAGGTGGTATTGTAAAAACATTATCAGGTGAGAAGTTAATATTACAGAAAAGGAATAAAACAATTCCTGTACCTCCAAGAAAGTATTGGGTATTAAGAGAGGGTGGTCGGTTTAAGATTAACCTATACAGGTATGGTGAAGATGAATTTAATGTAATGAAGCTAAGCCCTATAACTGAGTTCAGAAGAATATTAGGAAAAGACAATATTGAAGAAAGTGCAAAAGATGACCTTGAATTAGAACCAATTGATGTTAAAACACAATTGAAACTAATAACAGATAAGGTAGCATTTGTACCTACACCATCAGATTCCAAAAGTCATTTCATTATTCAAACAAGAGAAAATGTCATCAAGCATCAACAAGCACAAGGTTTTATGGAAAAGAACCAAACAGTAATTGCGATTGGTATGCTTTCAATTGTGTTTTTGATGATGATATTTTGGGGCTTTGGATTCACAGAAAAACAATTAGACAAAGGGAGAAAGGCGGGTTTAAGTTGTATAACAGAATCGCAAGAGGTATTAAAATCAATCAATAAGTATTGTTTAGCAGGAGATAAACCTCCCACAGGACAAATACCAATTGACGAGAATACACCCAAGTCGCCCATATAGCGGATAAACAAAGATGGAAAAAATAAAGGTGATAGCAATTTTTCTTTTTATTTTAGTGGGTGCTATCTTTGTTGATGCTGAAACGTGGAGAAGTAAGGAGGTGAGAGTATGAGTATAGAATTAGCAACAACTGTTGCTTTTTTAGGTGCTTCACTTATTATTTATCTAATAGCTGAAAGTTTCAGAGATTTAGATTTGTTAGGAAAAGTTTTAGGAGATGAGGATAACAATGAGTGGTATAATACTTTATTCAGAATTGTATTCTATGTTTTTTCATTGGGTTTTGTGGGGTTAGCAATAGGTGCAAATCAAAGTTATTTGAAAGTAAACAATATAACTAATGCTCAATTGAATGATACAATAACAGCAGGTGTTACTTTGTTAGTTCGTATGCAAACAATGTTTTATATCATAATAGCCTCAATTACATTTTTGATAATATTATTTAAAATATTTGATAAATTAAAACAAAGTCAAGAAGAATTAGATAAGACTTATGATAATTGGGGAAAGAAATGAAGGCAGAGAATATATGGGTACACCCAAAGTTTAGAAGGCAATTGAAGAAAGACAAGTTATGGTTAGAGGAAGATATAGGAATAAAGGTAACAAATAATGCCCTAAGTGAAAGTTTGGCTGACCTAATGGAAAAGGGTTTGTACAGGGACAGCTTAGTTAATGTAATTAAACAAAAAGGAAAAAGAAAGGAGAAAAGAAAAACAAAATTAATATTTGAACTATGAATAAATTAGGACAGATAACAGGAAATGTATTCGGTGATATAATTATGATTAGCGGTATTCTATTTGCAGTAGCTTTGAGTATGTTAGCTATGACCCATATTTGGAATCAAGTAAAAGACAATACCGATTTATTTCCACAAGACAATGAGTTTAGTAAAAGAATAAATGCCTCAGGTGATAAAACTATGGCTATGTTTGCCTTTGTCTTTGTTATGTTAGTATCAAGTATATTTGTAGGATTAGTGGTGACAGGTAGATTCGTGCAGAGTTCGCCCGTATTCTTTGTAGTAGGATTTATAGTAATTCTTATAGGGGTGGTTATTGCTGTACCAATTAGCAATGCCTATGAAGTGATAGCCAATGATAGTACGCTGTCAAGTGCTTCGCCTCGTATAATTAATTTATTGATGGGTAACTTACCTATATTAGTTTTATTTGCAGGTGTTAGTTTGTTACTTGCTATGTATTCTAAAAGAAGCCAACCTGAGGTGGGATTCTGAAAAAGGGCTATTTGTTATTAGGAATAGTAATGCTTTCTTTACTTGTAGCAACACCCGAAGCTGAGGCGGGTTGGTGGGACGATTTTGTAGATTGGGTACAAGAGTTCTTTGTTATAGAAGATAGAGATGAAGCTGTTGCAAAAGCATTAGAAATTGTAGGAGAAAATATTTCATATACAAAAGATTATGAACATATAGAATTCCTCTATGAAGATGGAAGTAAATCAGGAGGAGCTATTACATTAAAAAATAATGGTTATGCTCAAGAGGAAAATAGTAAATGGAGAAAGAGAGAGTTAGCAACTAACTTAATGAAAACTTATGGTATCACTTTCCAAGATACAGATTACTACCATAAATTAAATTTCATTTCATATAACGCAACAGAGATTATATTAGAAACTCAAGGTTTAGTAAGTGCAACAAACATTCCTATTTATTTCTATGAGAATTATTATAATGATACAACAGAACAAATAGAAAAGAATTATTTAGAATTTGAGATAGAAGAAATAACAAACGGTACAGGTAAAGTAAAACACGGAAAGAAGAAAGAACACAAGATTAATTTAAACACAGGACAAAAGAAAACATTTTCTATTAAAGGTATTAACTTAGGAGACCCGCAAGTAAATATTCATACAGGTTATGCTTCTAACAAAGCAACAGGAGTTTCAGATTTTGCAGATGCCGTACTTCAATTCAAACACGACCCTGGCGGTGGTAGTTGTACTGCTCCTAATTGGAGAGACGTAATTAGTGGTAACTTCTCAAGTGGTTCATTTACTTTGGCCTTTGCTTCAAGTGATAGTAGGTCTGATGCTATCAAAGTATATTGTGATAGTGGAGATTCAGTACAATTATATAGAACTTATATGGGTTGGGATATACCAAGTTTTGTATATGACCAATTTGACGGAGGTTCATTACAATTAACAATGGATACAACACCTGGAACTTTTGTTGTATTAAATGGTACTCATAACTTAACTTTATCAAATAATTTAGCAACCTGGAATGCTTATCAAGGTATACCTTTGGGCGAAGGTAATATGACTATGAATGGAACTAATAATTTAACATTTTCGCCAACTGATATGGATAAGTTTATTGACGAAAATGGATTCACAGGATTAGTTTATAGACATAAACAATACGATTATGATGGTGGTTTTGCAGATGTAGCAAGCGATACAATTGGACTTTATTTCGAAAGTGCAAGTGCACCAAATACACCAATCTTAACAATACTTTATTCTATTAATGCAGCACCAACAACACCTGCAAATGTTCTATTAAATTCAACAGATGCAGGTCAATTAAATAAATCAAATGAAAACTTACAAGCCAACGCTGATGTGTTAGACCCTGATGGCGACCCTATGAATTGTAACATTGATTGGTTTAAAGATGGTGTTAACCAAACAACATTACACGATAGCTTTGCTTGTACGTCAGGAACTAATATAGAATATATCTTTGATAGTGCGAACACGACAGCAAATGATTTATGGGCTTTTGCAATAACTTCTGTTGATAGTTTAGGAAAGAACAGTACAACAGTTTACAGTAACAATGTAACTATTCAAGGGACTATTAGCGACCCAACGGTATTAATTAATTCAACAATAACAGCACAAACAAATTATACAAATGAAACTTTAAGTTGTTTCTTTAGTTGTGATGATGATGTTGGAGGGAATACAATTACTTATGATTTAGAATTTAGGAATCAAACTAACGGTATAATTAATAATATAGTAGGTGCAAGTTGTACTAATCCTTCAAGCAATACAGTAAACTTAGAAAGTGCTAACACAACAGCCCACGAATTTTATAGTTGTAATGTAAATTTAACAAATAGTGTAACAGAAACTACAAGCACAATATTTAGTCAGAATTTAACGGTAGAAGGTACTATACCTAATCTTCCAACTATAAATTTACCTTTAGATAATCAAATATTAATTGACAGTAATGTTACATTGAACGTAAGTGCTACTGACCCTGATGATGACCCAATTAACTTTGAAATATACCGTAACTCAACACCAACACCAACAACTTTAATTTCAAATGCAACTTATAATGTTGGAAATATAACAGATGATGGAAGTTATTATTATAGAATAAGGGTAGGAGATAGGGACGGCGTAACAGAATATACAAGTGACTTATTCATTACAGTAGACAATAGCACCTTAAAAAATGAAACAACTGATTTCCCTATCATTGTAACAGAAGGTTCAAGCCAAACAATATTAATTAATATCAGCCATAATTTATACAAATTAAATTCAACTAATGCAACTTTGAAATGGGACAATACAATTTTCAGTACAACACAAACTAATTTCACAGATAGTTTAACAGGTTTCTCAAGTACATTTACTGTACCTGCCGTAAGTGCAAATACAGTTAAAGAATTTAATTGGTCGGTAGATTTGAGATATGTTAATGGTAGTGTAGGTACTGAAAGAAGCCAAACATATACACAAACAGTAAATGATATTGGTTTCTTTAGTTGTGACGGTATAACTAACTCAACTCAGGCATTAGCATTAAATTTCACTTTCGCAGAAGAAATTAATAATACAGCAATGAAAGCAAATAATAAATTAGGTGTAGATTTTGAAGGTGTCTTTGAAATTTGGAAAGACCTACAAACAACCAATAATACTTTATTGTTTGACTTAACAAACCAAACAGAAATTGATATTTGTATTACTCCGCCCGAAGAAACTTTTAGTATGAGTGCAACTTTAGGTTATGAAACCGCAGGATTTGACCAAAAGCAATATTACTTTGATGGTGCAACGATTAGCAATAATACTAACAATATCACTCTTTATCAGTTATCTGTTCTTAACGGCGTTGAGAGAGTTATTAAAGTTGAAGATAGCACAGGTACAGGTATCACAGATGCTTTGATTTTTGTAGATAGATATTACAATGGTGAAAATGTATTTAGAACTGTTGCAATGGGTCGTACAGATGATGATGGAAAGTACAATATATTCTTGAAAAGTGTTGATGCGAGTTATAAATTTAAAGTATTGAAGGGTGGAGTTTTATTATTCACAGATATTCAAAGTAGAAACTTAGGTACAAATCAAGACGAGGTTGTACTAAAAGTAAAAGAAGCAAATGTAGGAGATAATTTAGTTAAGGTTGGAAAATTAAATACCATTGTTTCAAATACAAGTAGTCACTTAGTTTTGGATTATGCTACAAAAGATGGTTCAAGCCAAACAACTTGTTTCTCAGTAATTAGAAGAAATAGTACAAGTGATAATTATGTTTGTAACAGTTGTGAAACCTCAGCTTCGGGTAGTTTAATGTGTGATGCTAACCTTTCAGGAACTTATTTTTACGCTATTTATTCTGATTTTGATGGGGATAGCATTTTAGTAAGTACAGGTACATTTGAAAACTTGTTAGATAATGAATTAATTAGACTAATTGGAAATACTGGTATTTATGCTTCTTTCTTCATAATATTATCATTTGGATTGGTAGGAGTAGCCATAAGAAAAGTAAGTGCTGTTGTGGGCTTTACAAGTATGGGTATCATATTTACTAAAATAATTGGATTCTTAAACATAAGTTGGGAGATTATAGTAGGAGTTATAATTATAGGAGGGGTGTTTGCCTTTATGGCGAAAGATTAGATGGCTTCATTAAGAGATTTTGCATTTACTGTAACTTTAATTTCATTAGTGATGGGGTTATTCTTTGGTTTTATTAGTGAAGGCTCAGAAAATTATGATAAAAATATTGATGATAATTATAGGGCATCTTTTGAGGCTTTTAATAATTCGGTGAATACAACTTTAAAGGTTGGTGAAGATATAAGAGATTCAGTTGAGGATATTAGTGAAGGAACTTTAACAGGATTAGGTGGTGCTTCTGTATCAGGTGCTAAGGCACTATTGAGGATAATGAAGTTACCATTTACTTTAGTAGACGACGTATTTAATTACTTTGAAAGAACAGGAGAACATATACCAATTCCATTACTTGCAATAGGTGCATTTTCAGGATTGATATTAGTATACTTAGGATACTTAATTGCAGAAGCAATTATGAGGTTCAGGAAATTATAAATGGCGTACGCATTATTTAATCAAACAAGACCCGAAGATTTGCTTACTTATGTAAACGAAGTTACATCAGGACATTTCGGTTGGACTATGATACTTGTTATTTGGTGGGTTGCTTTTATTGGTATGTCTAACTTAGGTAGCAATAAAGCGTTTCCTTCTGCAACTTTCTTAACTATGGTAATTGCAGGTTTATTTTGGTTCTTAGGATTAATACAAATGGTTGTATTAATCATAGTAGGAATTTTCCTTGTACTTTCTGTTATAATGTTAAAGAGTTCAAAAGAGTAGGTAAGTTATAGCAAGAAGTATATATATTATCTTACTTAACAGTTTTTACAAAATTTCGTGAGGTGAAATAAAAGAAAATGGTTAGTTTTGGAGATTTACCGAGAATAGTATTCACGGTAGGTATCGCTGTAATGTTTGGTGGTGCTATTGCTTTAACTCTTGCAGAGTTTAGAAAGAGTTTATCAACAGGTACACAAACCGATATTATAGATAACGGTACTGAGGCTATCGCTAATATTACTGAACAATTACCTGTTGCAGGTACAATTGTGGGTGTATCACTTATAATTGTAGTAGTCGCTGGTCTATTCGTAATATTCGGTAGAGGACGTGGAGAACAATTTTAGTTAATCCCCAACAGCGGGATTACTAAAAAACCATAAAAGAAAATGGTTGAATTAAAAGAGTTGCCGAATATAATAGCAGTAGTTGGTTTCGCAATCATCTTAGCGAGTGCTATGGTTTTAGCCATAGGTGCTTTCAGAGGTGGAATTGGAGAAACCACAGGGTACAGCATTAGTAATGAAACCATATCAAGTGCTTCCTCTACATCTAATGATACATTAGTTAGAATTAGTGTAGGTAACTTGTCAGGTTTAATTTTGTCTAATGCAAGTGAAGCAGGTGCTGTAATTAGTATAGATAATTATGCTATTGAACCCGTTGAAGTATTAAATGTTGATAAGGAAACAGCCTTTATTTTTAGGTTGAAGAATACAACAGCTGATTCTAAATGGGAAGGTGCTGACTTGAATTTATCTTATTCAGGTTCAGGACACAACGATAGAAATGCTATATTGAATAATGGTACAGTTTCAATCGGAAATATAACCGAACAAATGCCTGTTGCAGGTACAATTGTAGGTGTAAGCCTAATAATTGTATTGGTTGCAGGATTGTTCATTATATTTGGTAGGAAGAAAAAACCAATGTTCTGAGGTGAGAAACAATGGCTAAAATGAGAGTTAAAGGACACTTAAGGAAAGTAAAAGGTAGAGGTAGTAAGATTAGAGTTAAGGGTCATTTAAGAAAAAAGTAATTGTTTTTCGCTGATTGCAACACCCCAACAGCGGGTGATTGTATTTTTTTATTTTAAATATATAACATCTTATTCTTCTTTGTCATAATTTTTGGGTTGATTAATGCTAATTCTTTTTTAGTAAAATAATTTTTACACCTAAAACAAAACCATCTACTATCATAAAGGTTGCTTTTAGTATAATCTATCATAACACTTTTACCACAACCTTCGGGACACCACCATTGAACTTTTTTTACATCCCTAATTTTCATTTTTCTTTTTGTGTTCGTATAATATTGTGGTGTTCGTGTATTTTTTCTGTACTACCACAAAAATTAGTTGCTTTACTTATTTCACACTTACGACAAATAAAACAACCTTTTTCAACACAATAATATCTTTGCCCTTTTGTTAAATTACCACAACCTTCACAATGGTCATCTACATTTTCTTCTTTTTGAAAGGTTAATATATAACCAACATCTCTAATTAGTTTTAAATCCATTTTAATCCCTCTGAGGAACTCTACCTGAATAAACTATTTTTCCTTCGGGTTCATTCCTTTCTTTTTCTCTTTTCATCTTTTCCTCTAATTTCTTTTCATCTGCTTCTTTTATTTTCTTTTTTAGACCATCTATTACTATATCTTTATCATCTGCCTTTTCACTTCCTTTAAGATATGCTATAAGAAAATTGTTTACTAAAAGAGAAAGATTGTCTACACCTTCTTTTTTTAGGTCTAATATTAGTTCTATATCTATACTCATTGTTACATTAGTTTTCATTTTTTGCCTCCTTTTAGGTCTAATGACCTTATTTATTATAAGTAAGCAAGTACTTATTTATATAGTTTATGTAAGAGAATTTGTGTTTAGTGTATTTTATATATTTATTGATACGTACTTAACTAATTATTTATTATTATTATTATTATTATTAAAAAGATTATATTTATTATTATTATTATTAAAAAGATTATACGAACCGAGTATTCAAAATAAATAACAAATTACCAAAAACTATATAACCTACCTATGTTCATACATAGTAAAGAAGTGATAAAATGACCAAAACAAATATACAATTATATTTAGACTACGAAGCTATTAAGAAACTAAGAGAACAACAAATAAATCTTTCTGCTACGGTTAATGAATTTATATTAAAGATTGTAGAATCACCCGAAGATTCAGAAATACACGCTTTAATTACAAGGTTAAGTAAATTACAAAATGAAAATAGGGATTTGAGAAGATTACTAAAAGAAGAAAGAGGATAATAATGGCTAAAATGTATGTGAGGGTTAGGTTTGAATTTCTCCCATCAACAAATGGTGTAAGACAAGTTGGTTTTGCTGAGCAAGAAGAATTTGAATCTTTTAGTGAAGCCTTGATGTGGGCAAGAATAAAAGGGCAAAAAATAGATGATGTTGAGGTTAATAAAAATAAAAAATGATAATAGGTAATTATTGGAAAACTGATAAAGATTTTTTTGAAAGGATTACTTTTGAAACTCCCCAAAAAATTTTAATGAATATAGAAGACGAAGGGACTACATTTAAAGTAATTACAAGGTATCATTGCACATACTCCTATTCTTTTAAAGTTATAAAAAAAATGGAAAAAGAAGGATTAGTAAACTTAACAATAGGAGTTGTTACAAACAAAGTAAGAAAAAATCAATTTCTTATCACTTTAACACCGAAAGGTATAGAATTAAGAAACGAGATAAGAAAATTAAAAATTTTAATGTCTTAAAATGACAGGAGATAAAAAACAAATGGAAACTGAAAAAAAAGAATTACCTACGTGGGAAGACTTAAACACAGAAAAATTAGACGCAGTAGAATTATTTGACGAGAAAGAACATACAATAGCCTTTAAGGTTGATGTACCAAGAGAAACAACAAGTACAAAATATAAGGGAAAAAGAGTAATGCTTTTTGATGTGATGGAAAATGCACAGGATAAAGTATTGATTTGTACGAGTATAAGATTGGCTATAAAGTTAAAAGAACTTTCACCTTTGTATGGAAAAGTAATAACTATTCAAAGAAAGGGAGTAAACACAGCAATAGATTATGACATTGCCGAAGTATTGAAGGACTTTAAAGTAACAGAAGAAGTTATAGGAAATAAAGGAGGTAATAAAGGAGGTAATAATCCTTAGTCATAAGGGTCGTTATCGGTGAATCACCCAAAAGCAATCATAAATGATTACACCTTTTGCCGATAATGGAGGGCGGGAAAGTGACCTCTTACTCGCCCTCAAATCAAATCCAAATGGGATATAAATTATTGTTAGATATTGTAGGATTTGCTTTTATTATAATCCATCATCTATTTGGTCAATTCATATTTATTTATGGTGATATGTTAGTTATTTTGTTTGCATTTTACAAATTATTAGATATACAGGCGGGGTGGGATTTTTAAAATGAAAGAACCTAAACAATGGAATCAATTTACAGAAGAAGAAAAGAAAAGTTATAGAACACGCAGTTGGATTTTAGCGATAGCACAGTTTGGGGCTTTTCTTGCAATGATAGCAATATTTATATTGTTGTTCACACATCTACAAACAGTAAAGGATTATCAAAACCCGTGTGCATTTTGTATTGAGAAAACAGGATTAAGTTGCACTTTATATGATAATCCCGTTGAAATAAAAGAAGGTGGGATTGTAGTAACAAAAAATGTTTTACCTGATTTTGGAGATTTATATAAAAGGAGGGTAAAATAATGGTTCAAGGACAACATATATATTTAGCAATGTTCTTTGCATTTGGTTTTGGTTTATTTTGGTGGTGGGTAGGAAGAAATGAGGGGTTTAAAGTAGTACCGTGATAGTCTTAAAAAAGAGGCAGGAGGTGGAAAATGACAGTTGAAGCACACGTATTAACGGAAGCAGTACAAACCGCTTTTATTTTTGATTTCTTTAAATGGTTAATTGGTATTCTTATTGTAGTTTGTATTTTTTCGTGGTGGGTTAAGAGATTTTGGAGTAACGCACATAGAGAAGAAACAAGAGAAACTGATGTTGAGTGTAGACTTTTAACTTTAGAATATGCGTTAGTAAATAAACTTGCAAAGTCTAAGGACATTGATTTAGACAAGGAGGAAGCTAAAATAGAGTTATCTGCAAGAACTAAATTTAGAGAAAGGATATACAACCAAATAACAAAAGATTATTTGGATAATGAAAAGAAAGAAGGCAAATAATGCCTTTTTTTTATTATAATGAAAATATTATGTTGGTTTTTAGAACACAAGTATAGTATCTTTGGTTATTGTGTAGAATGTGGGAAACCAAAAGATGAACAGAATTGAATTAAAACAATTAGAAAGTTTAAGAGAAAAGTTATGTAAACAATATTCAGAATTAGAGATTAAGGTAATGAGAAATAGACTTCTTGAAGATAAATTAACAACATTAAGATTTGAGATAATTAGATTAAACAGAGATATTAGATTGCTTAAAGACGAGTGGAAAAGGGTAACTGATTAAAATGACATGCTCTACCCACTAAAGTAGGTAGTTTCCAAAAACAAAAAGAAAATGGTAAAAACAAGAAAGACGGTTAGCACACACAAACCACTTAACTTAAACTGTTCGGCTGTGCCAAAAAGTTTAATGTGTGGTTCGTTCAACGTGCAACCTACAAAAGAAAATAATTATCACTTGGTTATAGGTGATAATTATGAAAAACGAATATGCACACTTCAATCCAAAGAAGTACGATTTAGATGTAAGAATAGCAACAGTAAGAACAGGCAGTCATTGCAAGTTCAATATCAATTACCATATAATATGGATTCCGAAGTATCGGAGAAAAGTCTTAACTGGAAAGGTGGTATCTGTGCTTAAAGATATTATTATGGGTCAATGTGAAGACCTTGATTTAGATATGTTGGCTCTTGAAGTAATGCCTGACCACATACATTTATTTGTAGGTGCAAAGCCTAAACACACTCCTTTTAAGATTGTTAAACAATTAAAAGGAAACACAAGTATTCAACTAAGAAGATGCTTTAAGCACTTACCTTACTTACTCTGGAACTTTGGAAAGAGGTTTCCTAACTTATGGGCTAAAGGATATTATTGTGGAAGTGCAGGTCATGTATCACAAGAAGCCGTTAAGAGATACATTAACGAGCAAGAAGGAAAAGATGTCTTTGAATACAATGTTTTTGGAAGTCCTAATCAAAAGATAGGACAATTTGCAAATCAAACTAAACTCGGAGAGTGGGCATAATGTTAAAAATATTGAACCTCCATGCAGGAATTGGAGGAAATAGAAAAAGTTGGAAAGATGTTGAAGTTACAGCAGTAGAATATAATAAAGAAATTGCAGAAGTGTATAAAGCTTTTTACCCAAACGATAAAGTTATTGTCGGGGATGCAACAGAATATTTAATAAAACATTGGAGAGAATTTGATTTTATTTGGGCTTCCCCACCTTGTCAAACACATTCAAAAATGCGTTATCTTGCATCTAAAAGAGGAAGCTATGATGCTAAACTTCCAGATTTGTCACTTTATGAATTTATATTATTCTTACAACATTTTTGTAAGGATAAGAAGTGGGTTGTTGAGAATGTAGTCCCATATTATGAACCTCTGGTAAACCCAACTATTAAGTTGGATAGACACTTAATTTGGTCTAATTTTGATATTCCATTTAAAGATTTTAAAAAACCAGAAGTTAAACATAATAAAGTAACTGGAACAACTGAAAGATATGGTATCTCACTTAAAGATTTCAAATTAAAACACAGAAAAGACCAAATTATAAGGAACTGTGTTAATCCAGAATTAGGAGAACATTTGCTTAATTCTGCAATATTTAACAAACCAGAGGTTACTCAATGTGACCTCTTGCAGAAAAATACAAAGGAGGACGGCATTCCTCCCACTAATAAATTAGTGGGTATCCTGCCTAAGATTTTATGAAGGTTGCAATATACGCAAGAGTTAGCACAGAAGAACAAAATGCTCAAACACAGGTTGAAATGTGTAAAGAGTATTGTAGGCGTATGGATTATGAAGTATATGACGCTTATACAGATGTTTTCTCAGGCACAGCCGATAAAAGACCTTCTTTTAACATACTTATTGAAGATATGCGTTCTTTGAAGTTTGATACTATTATGGTTACTAAATTAGATAGATTAGGTAGAAGTCTACAACACCTTTTAGGATTGCTTGACGAAATGACAAATAAGAAAGTTCAATTTATAGCTATCCAACAAAATATTGATACTTCAACTGCCTCAGGAAAGATGCAGATGCATATATTGGGTGCTTTCGCTGAGTTTGAACGTAACTTGATTAGTGAAAGAACGAAAGACGGGTTAGCCCGTGCAAAGAACGTGGGAAAGAGAGGGAAAGATAAGAAGCCAAGAAGTAATGAAGGATATGTTAAAAGATGGAGGAAAACCAAGAAAAAAAAGGTTGAATATATACCTAAGGCATACAAAAGGAAATGTAAGAGGTGTAAGAATACTTTTGAAACTTTTAAATATCACTCAAGAATATGTAGGAATTGTTATGGAAAAAATGAGGGGGTGTAAAAAAGTATACTTTTTCATTTTTTGTTTATAAAAGATAAAAAAACAAAAGACGGGCGTTTGTTTATGTTCTAATACACTAATTTTAAAACCAATAAGTTTATATACTACCTATACTACTACTATTATACACTTTATGTGGTAAGGAAACAAAAAAATGAAAAACGAAAACGAAAAAATGCAAGTAACCGACGTAAAAAGCAAAATAAAAGTAGGTCAATTATTATACACAAGTTGGGGATATGACCAAACAAATTATGATTATATTATGGTTGTTAAATTATCTCCATCAGGAAAGACAGCGATTTGTAAAAGAGCAAGTCATTCAGATGAAGGATTTAGTGGTCAATGTAATATTCAAAAACCTATTGCTCAACCTTTTGGTGAAGAATTTAGATTGAAAGTTGTAATGAATTATGACAAAGATTATGGATTAAGAGGAAGTTACCCTTTCCTTCATACAGGAGAAGGTAGTAAGAGAATGGGCGGATTCAGTAAGATAGAAGAAAATAAAGTGTTCTATGAAACAGATTCAAGGTTCGGGCATTAAGGAGGTGTCAGAATGATTTGGGAATTTAATGATGGAAGTAGAGAACTTGCAGGGTTCAAAGGAAGCACAGGAGATTGTGTTACAAGAGCAATAGCAATAGCATCAGGATTACCATATAAAAAAATATATAATGATTTAACTGATTTAGCGAAACATCATAAAGTTAATAAAAATGATTTTGTAGCAAAGAGAATGAGAAAGGCAAAGTCAGGTTCATTACATAGCAGTTCAGTTAGATATGGTGTTGATAAAGTTGTGTATAATAAATATTTAAAATCATTGGGATTTAAATGGACACCTACTATGTTCATTGGCTCTGGTTGCAAAGTTCATCTTAAAGCCGATGAATTACCTAAAGGAAAAATAATCTGTTCAGTAAGTAGACACTTGGTTGCAGTCGTGGACGGTATAATTCAAGACACTTACGATTGTTCAAGAAATGGAACTAGATGTGTTTATGGATATTGGAGGAAAGAAGAATGAAAGTTAAATGCAACCATTGTTCGTACGAGTGGGAAACTAAGAGTAAATTAAAATACGTTAGTTGCCCGTCTTGTATGAGAAAAACAGAAGTACCACAATAATATTCAATAAAGTATGGTATGG
>Ga0208010_1000219_pt1 | contig 19550 bp, 16 predicted proteins | sample 2_EtaG_FD_184074 | JGI IMG/M metagenome (GOLD analysis project Ga0208010, IMG submission 184074) | Marine viral communities from the Subarctic Pacific Ocean - 2_ETSP_OMZ_AT15125 metaG (SPAdes) (version 2) | ecosystem: Environmental > Aquatic > Marine > Oceanic | place: Pacific Ocean | collected... | reverse complement strand
TTAAAAAAGATGGCTGAAAGATGTAAGGAAGGTAATGTTAAGAGATTAACACCTGAAACGTATCACATAGCTTTAGGTCAGTATGATAAGTATTTTTAGGGCAGTATAACGACTTGAACAAGGTTGAGCAAGTAAAATTGTCTTTGGTTGGCGAATTAAAGATGCTGCCCTAATATTTAAAAGGAGATTATATGAGTAATGTAAATGAAAGAGATTGGAGAAATCATATAGGTTGGAAATTTCCATATAAAGGACATACTATGTCTAATCCTCAGTATATAAAAGATAAAGCTAAATTATTTGCTGAGAATGGAAATGGATGGTGGTGTAATGATGGAACAGGTTGGAGTATGGATGAAGAAACTCCAGCAGAAAAAATGAGAAGGTATAAACAAGGAAGGTATAGAAATGAATTATAAAGTTAAAAAACTTTTTAATGGATTTGCTTCAATTAGAGATCATATCTTAAAAAAATGTGTAGATTCAGAAGATAATCTTATTATAGAGTTTGAAGATAAAAAGATGACAGTACCGTTATCAAAGTTAAAGAACCCATTCCAACTTCACAAAAAAGAATTTGTATCTAAGTACGATGGATCAAAGTATAAACTATATGATTTTAAATTTATCCCTAATGATATTAAACAGGAGAAAATGAAATTATGAAAGTATATTTTGATAGACTAAGATGGAAACTATGTGAATGTTGTGACAGAGGTATCTGGTATGAATGGGAAGGTCCAGGTCCTAATGATGGACATGCAGAACGATGTTCATGTTGGAAAGAATCATGGTATAGTCTTGTTAAAGGTTATATCTTGGTTAGATTTAAAATTTTAAAGAAGAAGCTTATTTGGAGGAATAAAAATGTCAATGAATATCCATTTTGATGAAGACTATACTCAAACTACACTTTATTATGGAGTAGTAGATGATGAATATAAATTTAGTATAAATGTAGATTATAATTCAGCATTAAAGGCATACACTGTAGAAGAGGTAGTATGGGAAGATGAATCCCCTCCAAAATTAGATAAAGCTGTAAAGAGAATCATGGATATAGTATATAAGTGGCATCCTGAAAATGCAATACTATATGCTAAAGACTATTAAGGAGAATAAAATGGCAAGAGAATGGAATAAACAAACAGATCCTAACTTACTATTGATTGATATTTATGATCAGATATCTAAATACTTCAATAATAATAAGAAAGTGAGGAATGTTACAAAAAAGAAACGTAAGATTAAACCTGCTACAAATCCTGTTTTACATAAAGATAAATTTGCTACATGCAAATATTGTGGTGAAGAAGAATTCTTTTGGGGTGAAACAGAGTGGGGTTGGAGATTGTTTGACAAAGAGAACGAACAACATATGTGTAAAGATCAAACTGAGTCGAAGAATGGACAACCTACTGCAGGGTAATGTATTAGATAGAATCAAGGACATCCCTAGCAAGAGTATTCAAACTGTGGTTACCAGTCCTCCTTATTGGGGACTGCGTAACTATGGTGAAGATGAACAGTTAGGATTGGAAGAAACACCTGAAGAGTATGTACATCATATGGTACAGGTATTTAGAGGTGTTAGGGATGCATTGAAAGATGATGGTACGCTTTGGCTTAACATTGGTGACAGCTATGCAAGCAGTGGGAAGTTCGGAAAGGAGGGGGAACGTGATATAGGACCTCGTAACTTATCTTATGGTAGAGCTCCTACTCCTCCAGGGCTAAAAGTGAAGGATTTGGTAGGAATACCATGGAGGCTCGCATTTGCCCTCCAGAGGGACGATTGGTTCTTGAGGCAAGACATCATATGGGCTAAAGGCAATCCTATGCCAGAAAGCGTAAAAGACAGGTGTACAAAGTCACATGAATACATCTTTCTACTAACAAAAAGTTCTAAATATTACTATGACTATAAGGCAATCGCTGAAAAGAGCATTCATTTCGAGACAGATAAGAGAGCTAAACTAGGCAGAGTGCCACACAAGTCAGGTAAATCAGCAAGCAAGGACAATCAGTATGCAATTGATGGTGTTGGATTTTCAGAAGATGGTTTAAAGAATAAACGATCAGTTTGGAATATCAATACTAAACCATCAAGTGTAGCACACTTTGCAGTATTCCCTGAAAAGATTCCTGAATTATGTATTAAAGCAGGAAGTAGAGTAGGTGATACTGTATTGGATCCATTCTTTGGTAGTGGTACTACAGGTTTTGTAGCACAAAGACTAGACAGGAAATGGGTAGGGATTGAGCTAAATCCTGAGTACATAAAAATAGCAGAACAAAGATTTCGCCAACAGGAGTTGTTTGCTCCACATGGAAGCGAAATGGAAGAACATGATTACATAACACATCACGATCCAGGAGACGAGAATGACAAGAGAAACAATAAGAGATCATATCCCATGGGATGACTACTATGAAACTAGGGATAATAATGAGGAGTATAAGGAAGAGAATTTAGAGTTCTTAAGCTCCCCAAATAAGAAAACTATTCATCATACTAAAGTAAGTAGCATTGGTGTACAGAGTTTAGTAGATAAGTTGCAAGACGATGTTACTAAAATAGACTTTAGATTACATGGTATAAGAGATGAAATTGATGAACTAGAAGCAAGGAGTCTACAGAATGTCCTCACCAAGCAAAGCAAAGGGTAACAGGTTTGAAAGGTTAGTAGTTAATCAAGCAAAAGAAGCTGGCTTTAAAGCAGTAAGAGCATATGCTTCAGATGGTAGAAGTCTTGGTGAGGCTCCTGATGTAGACTGCTTAGTAGGTGGTTTTAAAATACAATGTAAGACTAGAAAGCATATAGCTAATTGGATTAAAGTACCAGAATCATGTGATGCCACAGCTGTTAAAGAGAACAGAGGTGACACATTTATTGTGATGCATTATGATGCTTGGTTAGAGTTGATTAAACTAATATGAAACTAGAAAAGATATTTGATATAGAACTTGGATTTAACTACAGTAAAATATACTTATATCCTTTTAAATTTGAAATACTAGTATCACCAGTATTAGGAGTGTTCTTTATATTTGTTATATTTAAATATGAAATTGGATTAACTTTTTCAAAGCATTTTGGGTAAATCCTAAGATAGTACATAGAACAGGGAGGGGGGGTATTTAATATCCCCCTTTTTGTGCTATTCTAGATATAATATCTAAAGAAGTTAATAAGGAAGAATTCTTTTTTCTCTTCTGCTCTTTCTTCTTCTTTCCAAAAATCTTTTCATGGTAACGCTTTGTCCATTCCTCTGGGTAAAACTTAAAGATATGTCTAAACATATCCATAGGTCTACCCTCTTTAATTGAAGGAGCTATCTTATGTTTAAGCATACCCCATGCTGTAGATAATTGATATGATCTATATCTCTCAACATTTTTATCTTTATTATCTGAATAATCTACGTTTCCAAGTATAATTTTATTTAAATCCGAATGGTCCATATCTATTAAACCTGAAGCTATCATAGCAAATTTTAGACTTCCAATGTTTGTACCAGATACTTCAGATAATAAACCAAATGTAGGTTTATTTGGATCATCATATTCACTTACATCAGAAATACCTCTTTGTATTCTTTCTTGTGATTCATTTTCAAACATATTAAATAGATTTGCATTAATTAAAACAGAAGATAGTGAAAGAAAAGCACTTGCTGCGCCAAACCTTATTAAATGCTGAAGCTCATCAGAATCAAACTGTCTGGATAGTGATGCTTTATGTGCACCCTTTAAGGTAGCCCAATGTGATTCAAATAAGGACAATGGATAGTGCATTAAGTGCATAGATGCTTCTAAAGCTGCCCCCACTGCTCCGCTTTTATATTTTTTAGCAATGACCTGACCTTCCATCTCATCTACTGTTCTCCATTCCCCTCTTAAAACTTTTGCTTTGGCATGTACAGCATATTCATATGCCCATGCATTAACCATTTCCAACGCATTCTTTTTAGCAAATCCAATTGCAGCTGATTCTTTATATCCTCTGTCTAATAACTGTTCATATTTTTTATGAAAAGCAGTTCTATACATCCACTTTCGTTGAGAATTCTCTGTAAATCTATGGAACCATAATGACTTATTAATTGTCCATTGTCCTGTCCTTTTCAGAAAATCTATAAATGGTTCTCTATTATAAGTAACTTTTCCAGTAACAGGATTATACATTACTTTACTTTGATCAAAATCTCCTTTTGTAAAAGTACCTTCTGTATATAATTCTGGAGAAACCTCAGAAAATAGAAACCCAGCATCTTTTTCAACAATATACATCAATGATCTAAAATCCTGATCAGTCATAGCTCTCATGGTTTTACCTAACTGACCAAATCCTACTCTACTATAATAATGAATAGCTGATGCAGCATTCTTTACTGCTCCAGTAATATTTAACCCCATCTTTGTCGCAGTTTGAAATGCATTCGCTGTTAACACAGCATTGTTAGCCCACTCAGGTCTCTCTCCTAATCCTCTTGTAAATACAGCATACTCTTCTTCAATAAACCTTTTAACTCCACCAAGAAATTCAAGATTATGATCTTTAGGCATATTCTTTATTGCTTCCATGTAAACAGCTTGTGTTCTAACAAGCTTATTGAATCCAGTAGATTGAGCGCTATACTCATCTAAAACAAATAAAGGATCTTTAATCCAATAATCCTCAATAAATTTATTCCTTGATTTAGTTCTTTCTGGTAAGTCTTTAACAACAGAAGAATCTAAAATAAGTTTAGAGATATCAGTGAAGTCAACCTTAGAAGCCTCTCCACCTCTTGACATAGCATTACTTAATCTTTCTTTTACATTTGCTAGAGTTTCATAAGTTAAGTGAGGGTAATATCCTCCTTCTTTTTTATTTTTTTTAATATTTTTTATAGCATTAACTATCTTATCATCAAAATCTTTGAACCGTCTACTAGCTACTCTAGCCTTCTTTATATCAGATGTATTAGCATACCTTAATGCAGCAAGGCTTCTTAAGTCTTGTAAACCATATAAATAAACATCACCTAATTTATTAAGATAGCTTCTTGTTCTTTTAGCAGCCTGATATATATAAGGATTTACAGTTTCCTTTTCTCCATCTACATTAACAAAATCTGATTCAGATTTTTTGAAATCAATATTCTTAAGTTCTACAAGATTATGAAACTGACCCATTAGTTTCCCTTCATCTTTAACTAAAAACTTTTCCATTTGTCCAACAAATTCAGCAAAATTAATCCCTTCCTCTGATGCTACCCTTTCTCTTTCTGTCTTGATTTTAGCTAAAGCTTTTTTACCATCTAAGCCAATGGAAGCATATGCATCATAAAACTTATTAGCTATAAAAGAACCTACATCAAGAGTCCTATTCATATTTATTCGCTCAAAGTTTAATATTCCACCAAGCTCATTATAGAATTTTCTGGAAGTTGGGTCCTGCTTAGATGTACCCTCAGGTACTACCCATGCTAAATTAGAATACTTCCCTCTTAGTCTTTGAGAGAAATCTTTTATCTCTGTTGAAGCTCTTCTTATTTCTTTATCAGCTAACTTAAGATCAGATCCTATAGGGAGTCCTAATCTTTGACTCAAGAACCACTGCATATTTCTAGCAGACATTTCTTGATCATATCCATTTACCTTATCACTAAATCTTGCTCTTACTAATCTATCAGATTCCCATTGATCAAAAAGCTTATTTAAATTTTGTTCATGTTCTACCTGACCAGGATACTTTGTATTACATCCCACAGTTATTACCTCCATTCATAATATCTGTAAATTTTTTATTACTATCCTGAGGCTTTCTCATGATAATTTTCTCACCAGAAAAAGTTTGCATCTTTTTTAATCCTGCTGTTCGAGATGGAATTATACTATCAAAATATCTTTTTGCTAAAGGATCATCCCACCATATTCCCATCATCTTAGCCATAGAAAGTAATGCAGTCTTATTTTGCCCTGCTTTCTTAAAGCCATCAAATACTGAATCCATAGAGGACCTGTCCCATGCAGAAAGATCAACCTTTACATTTGGATTATCTTTTATATATTCAACATCCTTAATAAGATTCTTTACCCATTCCTGTCTTCCTGTATTCTCTGCCCATTTTGAAGCGGTAGTAACTAGATGCTTGTTCATCTTAAAATAAGGTACAACATCCTTATCACCTGTAGTAAGATAAGCTACCTGTACATACTGTGGCATTAAAAGATATCTCCACATAAGCTCTTCATTCGTTGCATCTGGTGCCCATTTTTTCATGAATGCATTGAAATCAGCTTCATCTTTTACTCCACTATAATTATATATACCACTTCTTAAAGCCTTGATCTGTCTGTCATTTACTATATCTAAAGTTTTTGAGTAGCTATGGCTTAATGTAAACCTTAGTTTTTCTACTTCTTCAGCAAATATTCTTTTATCCATACCTGTTTTCATGAAATCTACTGGTACTGCAGCTTCCCACTGTCTTCCATCAATTTCATCATGTGTCCCTCTGGTAACAGCATTTAAAGCTGTAGAATATCTTACCATTGTATCAGACATACTCTGTCTTTTCATAGGAGTTTTATCTATGATAAGTGTATTCCCAGCAGGTACCCAAATATCTGTATCTTTATTTATCCTGGTTACATACTTTAACATTCCATAATCTATTCTCTTACCATTCTCAATGCTCTCATATGAATATAAATTAGCTCTCTCTTCATCCACAAGTCTCACTGCACCTCTAATCATATAGACATCTGCTTCACCAAACTTATGTTTGATAGTTTTCTTTGTACCTCTATCACTTTTATTTATAATAACTGCATCTTTTTTTACAACCATACCCTTTGATATTTGATTGTCTAGGACATCTATAGCAGATCTTAAATTTAAAATTCTGTTATGTAGTGAATTTACTTTTTCAGGATTTGCATACTTATCAGAGCTTACATATTTATAGCTTCCTAATAGATCTTCATACTGGTTATTAGCAAGGTACCTTAAAAGACTAGTTTCTACAGCTCCTTTTGCCCTTCTTTCTCCAGTAGCCGTTAATCGTTCTTTAAAGGAACTTGTGCTTAATTCAATATCTCCTAAACTTGTAATTATATCTACTGGATTTTCACCAAACATCTTAACAGTATTAACAAAGCTTTCTATGTTATCAACAAACAAAGATGCATTCCTATAATTATCCCCTTTCAATTCCTTCCCATAGAAGTTATCTGTATTCATTATATCCAGATCAAGCATTCTCCTCATCTTATATGCATTAGGGGATTTATTCCAAAATTCATTATACTTACCGTCACCAAGCCTTTCAGTTGCACTAGGAGTTACTTTAAAACTAAATCTTAAAGGGACAATATCAAATGAGAATCCTTTATTAATAATATCTCCATACATCTCTAATCTTTTTCCTTTATCCATTAAAGCACCTGTTCTAGTTGGATAAAACATTTCTAAATACTCAGATGTAAGTTGCCTTGCTCCATCTCCATCACCTTGGTATCTTAATAAAGATATTTTACGTTGAATTGATTTCGATATAAAGTTTGTAGGATTTGTGAAAAGAGAAATCAAATCTTCTCTAGCTTTACGCAATTCCCTAGCCTCTGGTGTCCTAGGACCAGCTTCATCATAAACATCATTGCTTACCATATTAACACGCTTCATTACCCGTGCTATAGAATTGAATACTTCCCTACTAATAGTTGATGGATTATTATTGAAGAATGGATTTCCCATATCAAAAATACCATTTTGCTCTACATTGTGTCTATCAAATACCTTATCTCCTTTTGGTAAACCAGATATTCTATCTCCAAAAAATACAAAATTAATTAAGTTATCAACAAATTCGTGAGTACCTCCAAACTTATCAGTAGTATTCTGTTGTGAGTCATAGTATTTTTCTAGAACTTTCCATTGGTCTCCAATATATTTATCAACACCAGTTAAGTCCTTTAATAACGGTTTATTATCAAACTGTATACCAAGTCTATTCATCCATCCTATAACATTTCTCAATCCTATAGCCTGTCCAATAAGCATACTATTCTTTGTCATTCTTCTAGCATGATTTGAGAATCCTACTTCAGAAGGCACCATACCTGCCTTATGCTCTCCATTCTTATTTAACCCTATTCCAAATGGATTAACATATCTCTCTGACTCAAGGCTTCTTGTCTTATCAAACATATAAAAATCTTTCTTTAAACCCCACTCATTAGAGAATGCCTTAGTATTTTCCCAATCAAATTTTGTATGTGTATAGAAATGATCACCATCATTATCTCTTTGGAGAATTGTCCTTAAGTCAAAAGAATTAATCTCAACCAGTCCATTCATCCTATCTAAAACTTTCTGTACTCTGAAGATTCCTTTATCATGACCTATCACTGGAACTGCATGACCAACTACTCCAAGCTCTATATTAAACTTATCCATCGTAGGTATATACTGAGAATCAATCTTATCAGGTCCAATAGGCTTTCCTTTTAATAGTGTAACTAAATGCCTTAAAGTTATACCATCTCCTCTATTCCAAAAGCCTCCTCTCTTACCCTCTCCATTTAGATATTCAAAGAAACTCTGAAGCTCTTTTTTATCTGCAGAAGAGAGAGGATTTTTATGGTGATTAAAATCTTCAACAATAACTCCTTTTTTATTAGTACGATATCCTTTTGTTGTATCCGTTTCTCCTAGCCTCTCATAAAAACTACTATGATAGTCTAACTCACCCTTATTAATATTTTTTATTTTAACCTTGTGATCTATTCCATTACTATCAGTTATAATAAATACTTCACCATTTAGATTTCCAATATTATCTGTCCCTATCCTTCTACTTAGCGTATTCCTATTTAATCCTATTCCACCAAACCTTGCTGCAACTCTTGACTGTTTAGTAGTGCCACCAGTACCAAATACATCAGCATAGACTGGATTTCCTAGATCACCAAGTACATTAGGAACAATGAAATTATCCTCTCCACCAAATTTATTTACATTCTTTCCAAAAATATCAAAAGCTTTAGACCTAAGAAGTCTTATAAGCTGTGGAGCTATTAGTGGATTATCTGCTGAAGCTCCATATGTAACCATAGCTTTAGCTAATCCTGCACTTCCACTATCTAGATAGTTACCTTCAGTCTCATTTAAATCATATAATGTTTCTGAAAGTGATTTCCCATCAACTAGTTGCTGTTTCATAGCAGCAAACTCTGCTGTTTTACCATCAATAGCTGATGCCTTTATAAATTCTTTGACCTGAACATTAGTTCCAAGATCAACCAATGAAGATGGCATCACAACTCCATCAGTATTCTTTGATCCAAAAGAAACTCCAAATGCATCGTGGTCTAATCTTATCACATTCTTATCTGACCAAATTCTATTACTCCCAGTTAAATTACTCCAATCTATATCTCCTTTAATTTTGGTCTTCCCAAGGCTTACTAATGGAAGAGCCTCTATAGGAGTTCCTGCTAAACTGGTGCCATCATATGTTTTAGCTGCTGATACTCCTATCATCACATCAATATCAGTAGGCATATACTTTCCTATGTCTGGATGGTATATTGCAAAACCTTTCCCAAGCATTTGATTCCCATCTCCAACCTGGAATATAACAGTTTTCTGTCCGTTAGGACCTCCTCTTTCAAAAACAGTCTTATAATTTCCACCAGCTGTCATTAAAAGTTTCATCCCTCTTTCAGATATAAATTTTATACCATCAAGTAATGAATTCTGTAGACTCTTTAACTCATCAGGATTATTTACTATCTCATCACGCATATTGGTTATAAGATCATTCAATAACTTTTTAGTTGATGGTAATCCTGAGGGATTCATAGCTTTATCTACCACTTGCAAACCATCTAATGAAATGTTTCTTATATCTGTTGAGAATATATTATTTATTGACTTACCAAATCCTTCATCATTAACTAATAATGTTCTCCATCCATTATCTATTACACTTTGGGCCATTAATTGAATATCTCTATGCTCTCTAGCTCTAGAAAAATGACCCTTTGCAAACCAATCCAACACTTTCCTGTTTAGCATTGAAGTAGTTCCTCCATCAGATAAATAAGATCTCTTATAGACATTATCTAATAACTTAGAAATTTCAGCCTGAGTACCATCACCAGCATATAGCTTAACAAGTTTTTTAATCTCACTTCTCTTACCAAGATCAGATACATAAGGCATTAACATCTTTAACTCAGCAATATGCCTTATATCAGACTCTCTGGTAGTTACTAAATCCCCAAACATTTCTTCAAACTTCGTACGCTCTGCATCTCTACTGAACCAATTATCCCTTGCATTATTGAACCAATTCTCATACTCAGTATCCATCTTCCTTAGATTGCTTTTATCCAAAGAAAATACTATTCTGTCATTAGGAGATAGTCTCATATATAAGAACGGTACTTCAATTAAATTACTATCTTTAGCCTGTAATTTATTTAATTGAGTTCCATCCAAAACAAATCCTGATTTTCTAAAATCATTTATAATAGAACTAGTATCAGATGACCTTATAGCTTCTTTAATTATATTTTGTATAAACTCTCCACCATTGTCCTTAGAGCTTCCTTGATAAAAATCTAAACTAATAGTAGTAAGCTTACCATTTATCTTCGCTGTTATTGAATCTTCAATATAGCCAACCTTAAAACCCTTGTCACTATAGTACCTCACATTTGGACTAGCTGCCTTAGGGGTATCTGGAGCAAAGGTAACTATTGATCTATCAGTTTCACTAGCAGCTACTATCTTTAATCTTTCTATTGGAGATGTATTAGTAAATGTCATCATCAAAGTTGGAGCATCATTTAACCTAAACTCAGCCCATGCCCTTTGCTTCTCACCTAGAGTAGGGTATCTTTCATTATCACTATATATCCCCTCTCTTATCACATCTTTTAATACTCTCTGAACTACCCTTACATCAGTATCAGCCCAACGCTCCTTAAATTCTGGCTTCAATTCATTATGCTCATTAACAAGACCATAATCTCTTGCTATATCCATAGTTGTTCTTTTGTGGTGATGTATCTTATTCTGTTCTTCTATTCCAGTAAGAAGCTTCTCTCCCATATCGTTGATAGATTTGAACTTACTATTAAGTAATACCTGTTCATTTACTTTTTGTGTAAGTCTTTCAGCTATAGCACCATACTCACGAAATGAACTGGTTTCATTAACACTCTCCATTAATTCTTCTATGGTAATAGTATCCTCAGTCTCCTTTATCCTTGAGTATTCCTTATTCCATTCAGCATAAAGTTGGTCTATATTTGTTCTAGCATCACCTATATTTAAACCTAACTCCACATCTCCTAATGCTATTCTTTCCATCCTGTTTACTAGCTTAAGCATACTATCAGTAGAATTCATCTCTGCTTTTAATGCACTAATAATTTGAGTTTCAATTGCATTTGTTTGTGTTAAGATATCAGTTATAGAAGGGTCTGTAATATCTCTCATGCCTCCCATAGCCTCTATTTCCCCTGTGGGAAGACTTCTAACTCTCCCCTCTAATATCCTTATAGCATTGGTAATATTTATAGCATCATCACCCTTGAAGAAATCTTTTAATGATTTCAAAGTTTCAAGTGACGTTTCAATACTATCTCTTAATGAGCCTTCATTTGGTTTTTCTATTATAGCTTTAATATTATTTAATTGATGAACAACAGTACCCAGTCTCTGAATAACTCCCTTATCACTATCTTTACCTGATATAATTAATTCAAGTTTATCTCTAACAAGATCAATACTTTTTAATTGACGAGAACCTAACCATTTATAAAGTTCTAATACTTTAGCAGGATTAATGTCTTCTGTCTTAAATGGTCCAAGCTCAGATTCTTCTACAAGGGTTTTACCTAAAATATTTTTAATATATTTATAAGCTTTACTTATTGCTTCGTTATCTTTTACCTTACCAAGACCTAAATTTGCTTTTAATGCTTCCTCACTTTGTATCTTTATCTTTCCATCTTGGCCAAACCATGCAAGATTATGATTAAGCATTTCAGCAAGTAAAGGGTATGCTCTTCTATCTCTTACAGTACCACGTAACTTTCTATCCCAAAAACTATCTCTCACTCTTTCACGCATATTAGTATTGAAATCTTTTGAGTTACTTAAAGCAAACTCTGTTGATTTTTCTTTTAGCAGATTAATAGAATCTATATCTATTGCACCTGAACCAGATGTTTCCTTAAGTATTTTTCTAGCACCTCCTATTTTCATTAATTCAAAAGTATGCTTTAACTCAATAAGCGATCCTTCTATATCAGTAAGTATGTCTAACTGTTCTTTTTCATTACCTTCTTTATACTTTGTTGTATTTCTAGCAATTATACCAGAATAATCTGCTATATCTCTAAGGAATCCTTTCTCACCACCTGCATCTACTGTAAACATTTCTACCAGCATTTTTCTAAAATCTACATCTTTAGTTTGATACTTGCTTTCAGGATCTATGGTATTTGTTATTATACGATACATCCTATCTGTAGATTCTATATCTTTTGCATCTTTAAGAAAGTCTAAGAAATAGTTTGAATCTGCTGGATCTAGGTCTACAACAAGATTCTCCTTAGTTGGGAATTGTCTATTGATATTCGCTATCTGGTCACCTATAAAATTACCTAACTCTGATTCAAATGTATCCTTATCATAACGACTCTCCTTAACAATCTTACTATAGCTAGGACCTTCTTTTGGAAGAATAGTTACCATACCTTGGTCACTCATCCAGTCTATAAGATTATTAATCTTCTGTAAGTTTCCTATATGTTCTCCTTCAGCTCCATAAGACTTGTTTATAACAAGTCTATCATCAGCTCCTTTTTTAATTTCCAATCCAAAGTTTTCACCAGCCTGAAAGAGAAAATCTTTTAGTAGTGCTTCAGAATTATCCCTGGTCTCTTTTGTTATCTTAACTAATGTGCCCGCAACTCCTAGTTTTCTTATAGAAGGTCCGTCAGTATTAAACCTTATACCTTCTACAGCTGTAGCAAGTTTAGTTAACGTATCTTTATCAAAGGTTCTTATATCCAGACCTTCTGTTTTTGTAAAATCCTCTTGAAATACCTTCATAGATTTATACCAATCAAACATTTGCCTGATATCTGAATGCTTAAAATCGTCATACCCCTGCTTATCATGCTCTTTAAAAGTATATCCTTCTACTACCTTATCAAACTCCTTGAATATTTCCTTACCAACATCATGACTATAGAAAGATGCACCCAATCCTTTTACATAATCTTTATGGTTATGATATCCTATAACATCTTCAACACCCTTAGTATCAACGCCCATTATCTTTAATGCATTAAGATAAGGTACATAATCAGCCATAACATTTGCTGCTTCTTTATGACCCCATCCACCTTTTCCTTTTACCATTGCAGCAGACATTATTAAATGAGAGGCCATTTCTTCTGAACTTATGTTCCCCCATTGATCCCTATCTAGTACCCAATGATTCATTGCTACAGTACCAAGTGCTATTCTTGGGATAGAGCGATAGAAATCCTCTCTATATGCTTTCCACCATCCAGTTGTCATGTTTCTTGAAACTACACCCTTGGTCTTTTCCATTAACTCTATAAGTTCTTTTTTAGGAAGTGTATCTACAGCCCTTCGTATCTGAGAGATATTTTTATATGTCTTCCCTGCTACTTTTAATTTTGTATCTAATGCATATACATTAATATCACCCATTTTCTTTGGACTATACATAAGTTTTGCAAGGCTTCTAAGAGTGGTATCTCCATATTTTTCTCCTATCTGCTTATAATTTGTTTTCATATACCTACCAAAATATGCTTTCACACCAGTAGATATATTCTGAACTCCTCCTTTACCAACAGCTCTTATTAAAGGAAAGCCAAATGCCATTGCTGTAGAGTGTGCCATCGTACTTGCAGGATCAAAGTGCTCATCTTTAATAGCATTTCTTATAGCCCCCTGTCCAAGACCATGAATATTCATCATAGCGAAATCCTGTACCACCATTGAGAAATAAGTAGCTAGTTTACTTTTTATTGGTCCTGGTAGCTCTCCTCCTATCTTCCTTTCTATCCAATGAGCTGCATCATTAATATATCTACCTTCCTTCAGGCCTTCCATCATACCTTTAGTAATCATATTAACTTCTTTCTCAGCTATCTCTTCTATTCCTGCTTCAGTAAAAGCTTTCCTAACAGCTTTGCCTGATAAATGCTCTAATGCTCTTTTAGATACTAAAGCTTCAGCACCATCAGCTTCTAAGGTTTGTATAAACTTTATAGCATCATCATCAAGTGAATTAACAAACTCTCTAGAGAATTTAGTTTGGAGACCTGATATGATAGATTCTGGATTTACATCAGCTTCTTTAGCTATCTTACCTATCTTACTTGTAGCACCTGCAAATCCTTCTTTTGCTACTGCACTGTTTACAGCAGTCTTAGCTACCTTTCTTACTCCTGCTTTAGTAGCAACAGCACCAATAGCTCTTGATCCTTTAGCCATTAAACCAAAAGGCCCCCAAGGTGCAAATAAAGATAGACCTTCACCCACAATTTTACCTGCTCTTTGTGCAGAGTTCATTCTCTCCCAACTCTCAGACTCAGGTTCTGCAAATGCAGAAACACCCCATGATAAGCCTGATGCTCCTCCCCACAGAGCTGAACCTAAGAAATCAAGTACATTACCACTATCACTTACTCTTTCAATATCTTCATAATTAGGATATAAGTAATCATTGGGACTATAACTTGATGCATTCTGAAGTGGGTCTTCAGCTTGTATATCTTCAAGGGAATTGAAGTATTCCTTGGGGAGTGGCATATTAGATCCTTAATGTTTTTATAATATCAATACCAAATTTGTTTGTTATATTCATAATTAAAAAGGCCCTCCTGCATAGCCAAAACCTGCTTTATCACGTTGCTCCATTTGTCTTAGCCACTGAGCTTTAGATTGTATCTCTTTAATTTTAGCTTCATTCTCTGATATAACATCTGCATCTCTTCTATTCTTCAAGATTTCTATAGCCATATCTCTCAATTGTGCTTTTATCTTATCATCTGAAGCTTGTATGGTAGTAAGCCCCTTGCTCTTCGCTAACCTTTCCATCTCACTGGAAATCATATCTTCATCAATCCCTTCTAAATCAACAGGAACTTCCTTCTGAGGGACAGGTATATTTATTCCTCCTATATTAACATTCACAGTCCCCTCATCTTCCTTATTCCATTTAAGATAATCATCATAAAGATCTCCCCCACCAAGCTTATCTTCTATTATTTTAAAATAAATTTGATGGTCTTTTACAGGTACCTGTTTTGATATATTTTTAAAAGATGTAAAAAGTTCATCTTTGGTATTCATATCTTTTATAGAAACCTTAAATAGATCAGAGGGAGTAGCATCAGGATCTTCAGACTTAGCAATAACATCACTCATAATCTGAGTCACTTTTGCATCTGCCTCTTTCAAATTTGTATAAGCAATATTTATTGCAGGATTTTGAGATAAGAACTTTTCATACCTGCCACCAGGTTCATTCTCTACAAGTCTTAAGAAGTTTTTATAATCATTAGTCTGAATAAATGCTTGTTGTAAGTTTTTCAACATTGTTTCATCAGGCTTAACAGTTTGTCCTGCCATCTCATATTCAAAATAATCTTCAACATTATCAACATTAAATAACTCTTTCATTACTGTAAATTGACTTGTCGCTGTATCTATGTATGGACTTGCTAAATCTTTTGATGCTTGAATCCCTGTAGTAGCTCTTACTGCAGGATCAACATTATAGAATGCCTTATCTGCTCCCCATGTTCCGCTCCATCCTAAACCTCCTTCATCTATAGACTTAGTTGCATGCTCTACAAACTTTTCATATTCATCTACTTCAAGAATTCTATTTATACCAGCAAAGTCCTGCCCCTCTTTTCTCAATACTTGTGCCTGCATAGCTAAATCTGTTAATGAATTTTCTAGTTCTTTATTGTAAAGAATTCTATTTGTTATATTTTTTTGAATATTATCTATATCAATTTGATTATCCTTAGTATACCCATCCAATATTTCTAAACTAGCAGTTGTTGCATTTTCTGATGAGATATTATATAAACTTCTAAAGCTATTTTCTAAATCGCTAGTTCTACCAACAAGCTCAGTTCTTTGATCTAATAAAAATCTTGTAAGGTCTTGATTCTTATCATGTTCAATCTTAGTAGTAAGAATATCTTTCTCAAGAGTAGCTTTTTTATTAAATAAGTCTGCTTCAGCAACTATTTTTTTGTCAAGTAAAGTTCCCTCACCAGCTATCCTTTTTTCAAGTAAAGCTACATCTGCTGCATCTTTAGAACTTTGTTGTACCATTCCAAGAATAAGAAGTGACAACTCCCTCATCGTATCTTCAGGGCCGTAATCTATCTTTGGTTGTCTTGGTGTCCAACTAGGCATTATCTTACACTCCTATTTTGTATTTTATCAATTGCATCCAAAGCTCTATACCTGAATTTATCATTAAGCCAATCACGTCTCTTACTGCATCCCCCACACTCTTTTATCCTACCACCAGATACCTTCTTGATAGCATTAGATACTGTGTCTCCTAATCCTTTACTTTTTATTTTGATCATAATTATTAACCAAATCGTTTACCTGACTCATAAATATCGTCGCCAAGGTAAGTCTCTTTTTGAGCCTCCATAGCTTCTGTGTAAGCATCTCTATAAGCCCAAGTTCCAGTTTCTAGTTTTTGACCAATATCAACTATACCTTCTCTTAAATCTAATTCACCTGTATCTAAAGCTTGTTGATATCCTAGTGCTCCAGTAGTCATTTCTTGCTGATATCCTAATTTTCCAGTAGCTATTGCCTGGTCATACGCAGACTTTCCTGCTTGCATACCCATACTATATTGATCCATCACATCACCTCTAACATTGCTTTCTATCTCCGCAGCTGTACCAGAATAAGCAAGCCCACTCTTTTTCCTAGCAGCTTCACCAGCTATTCCTGCCTGTCTACTACCTAATCTTGCTTGAGCACCAAGTGCTCCTCTTTTCGTCCCCCATCCTTTCCTTAATCCTGTCGATGCCAAAGCTTGTGATTTTCCTAACTGGCCTCTTGTTAAATCCCATGCTTCTCCCAGTTGCTTCTTTTCTAAGTCCCATGCAGATTTAAGCTGACCAATATCAATACCAGCCTGTTTTGTAAGTCTTTCCTCTTTTGCAGTATCATATGGATCAAAATACTTTTGCCAATCATCCTCAAGTGTAGTCCCTCTGAAATCTTTCCCAAAATCCAATCCTTTAGTAGTAGGATCAAAGCCTCCTGACATATAACCTTCTTTCTCACGCCAGTTACCTCCAGGATCAAGTTCCATTGTAGCCCATATCCCTTCTGTCCCACCAATTTCTTGTCGCAATTCTCCAGCAGTTGATGTTGTCTCTGTTCCATATTGACAATTTGGATAATCACCACTCCATCCATCTCCATAAGTCTCTCTACATGTTGGCATAAATTCTATACCCTAGCATATCTTTTCCCACTCTTGAGGACTGGATTTTGAGGATGAAACTTTCTTAGCCAATCTGGAGCTCCTCCCCCTTCAGTATCAGTCCACCAATCCTTCCCTTCAAGGTCCTCAGGTGGTTGTAAATATGACATCAATGATACTCCTGTACCAGTTACATCTTGCCAAAATCGAGACTCATCTGCTTCTTGAAATTGTTTATTTATGTCTTCAAGCTCATATTTTTGACTAACATCAAACTTGCCTACATCAGTGCTTACAGCATAGTTTTCTGGATCATAACCTGAAGTTAATCTTGATCCCCACCTTCCTGCTTCCTTTCCAGCAAGATTTCCTCTATATGCTCCCTCTGGCCCTCCTGCAAAAAAGCCCCCCACAGCACCAGCAGCGCTGCCTACCATTTGCCATATAGAACTTCTATCTGAATCTTTCTTAGCAGCTTTTTCAGCTTTAGCTAATTCATACTCATACCTTGCTCTTTCAGTGGCACGTTCTCCTCCTTTGTCCCTTAAAAATGATGATCTTCCTTCGCTATATGACATAATATTACCTTTGGTTATTCATTTTAACTTATAAACTCTATTTCTAAATACATAACATTTTCGTGTATATTGTAATTAATGCTATGTGCTCCCTACTTTATCTAAAACTTTCTTATATAATTCACCATTATATTTAACATATTCTACTACACCTTCATCAGTTGATCTTAATACTGGTACTCCTTCTTTTAATTCTCTAGGGGATGGTTTACCAGATGTTACTTGAAGTCTTGATTGCTTAGAATGTAGCTGTCTTCTTTGTTCCGATGTATAAGGCATATTATTTCACTGATTTTAATCTATATACTACTGATATATCATTAATTGTAAAAGTACTTGTAGTGGTACTCCCTGAAGAATAGATTCTTAATCTAATAGAATAAATATTATTAGCGTCATTAGAAGTAGATGGAGTAAATGAAGCAGTTGTCCATTGAGTTGCACTTGAACTAAAAGCCTCATTAAATGTTTTATCTAATCCTGTATCCCCATTTGTATCATATTTAATCACAGGAATAGTGCCATTACATTTATAAGTAATATAAACTTTATATACTTTCTTTTTTTGACCAGGCTGTCCAAAGTCTATATCTTTAGTAGTAATATCAATCATTGCTTGATTTACACTAGCATCATCCCACTTTAATAGAACACCATTAGTATGTGCATGGACCAAATCTCCATTCCAATCAGTAATAAAATTTGTCAAAGAATTACTTGTAAAAGAAGCATTACCTCCCTTAATCCAAGACTGTGTTACTATATCATATAAAAAGCAAATTCCAGTACCACTTGTAGTAATGTCATCTACAATAACTAACTGTCTTTTCTTTGGGATATATCCAATCATAGGTTCATTAGTAGTAAATGTTGCCCAGTCACTCTCCTTTATAATTTGTCTACCGCCTTTTTCAAGTAAGTTATTTACTTTCTGTCCATCATATAGATAACATCCAAGGTTATTAACCCATGCAATTCCAAAATCTGTCTTACAAGTAGCTACTGGATGAGATATACCTTTATGTAAAAAGGTTTCTTCTAAAAATTCTAATTCTTGAGATATATTCAAAAGCTGCATTTTCTTTTTCTTAAAGATTAGTAATCTGTCTGCATATTCTTCAAGTTTAACAATTTCATCTCCATCACGTATATCTGTTTCAAGTCTTCTTTCAGGCGTAAATGAATCAAATTTACCTACACTGGACTTTAGTATTGCATCTCCATAGGTTTTTAAATTACCTTTTTCATCTTTAATCCTTGGATGTCCTACATATACAATTCTGTTAGCTACTACAGCAGTTTTAAATCCCGATCCAAGTCCATCAAATCCTACAGAATTAATATCTGCAGAATATCCAGTCATACTTTCATATGTTTCAACTTCTCTAAGTGAACTAATATAGCTACCTTCTGCATGTGGAGCATAAGCACTAGCAT
>Ga0208010_1000215_pt1 | contig 19760 bp, 12 predicted proteins | sample 2_EtaG_FD_184074 | JGI IMG/M metagenome (GOLD analysis project Ga0208010, IMG submission 184074) | Marine viral communities from the Subarctic Pacific Ocean - 2_ETSP_OMZ_AT15125 metaG (SPAdes) (version 2) | ecosystem: Environmental > Aquatic > Marine > Oceanic | place: Pacific Ocean | collected... | reverse complement strand
GTTTGGCTTTTCAGTGGAACAAGAAGAAGTAATGAAATTACCTGAAGTGCCTGAAATAAAAAGTGGTCAAGCATTAGCTAAGATAGTCATAGAAGACTCCAAAGCTGGCTGGGCTGATTCAGTAAAGACACTTATGGGAAGCCTCTTCGACGGACAAAACATATACTTTGATTATAGTGAGATAAGACCAGAGGGTGCTCGCCTTCATACTATGGGAGGACGTGCATCTGGTCCCGCTCCACTTATCAAACTGCATGATTTCATTCGGGAGACCATGCATAATTCCCAAGGCCGACAGCTCACCACTCTCGAAGCTCATGATATATGTAATCAGATTGCTGAGATAGTTGTAGTGGGTGGAGTTCGTCGCAGCTCACAAATCTCTTTGAGTGACCTCGATGACACAGAAATGCGACACGCAAAAGAATGGCCTTTCCCTATTAAACGTGCTATGGCAAACAATAGTGCTATCTTTAGGGAGAAGCCTACCGCTGCTCAATTTTTGAAGGAGTGGGCAGCATTAGCTTTATCAGGCACAGGAGAAAGAGGTATATTCAATCTCCAATCTGCTCAAAACAAATCTCCTTCTAGACGTTACGCTCCTTTAATACAGGGAACCAATCCCTGTGGAGAAATCATGTTGCGGGATATGCAATTTTGTAACCTTTCGGAAGTAGTAATACGAAGACACGATGACCTCGACTCGTTGCTCGACAAGGTTGAGACAGCCACATGGCTAGGTGTAATACAAAGTACGTTTACAGACTTTCCCTACCTAAGAAAAGAGTGGAAAAAGAACTGTGACGTAGAACGGCTTCTAGGCGTCAGTTTGACCGGACAGATGGATAACCCTTCGGTACTGACTTCTGAGGGCTTAAAGGCCCTTAAAAGCCGTGTTTTGCGTATATCACGCAAGGCATCAGGTATCTTAGGTATCAATGTACCAACAGCTACCACTTGTGTGAAGCCATCAGGGACCGTTTCCCAACTTGTTGATTCAGCGTCCGGTGTTCATCCGCGATACTCTCAGTACTACATTCGTCGCTACAGAATAGCAGCCCGTGACCCCTTATTTAGAATGATGAAGGATGCAGGAATTAAGGCAAGCCCAGAGGTGGGACAGACTAAGAAAGATGCATCCACATGGGTTCTAGAATTTCCAGTCAAATCACCTGACGGGTGCATCACTAGAAAAGATGTCACAGCACTGGAACAACTCAGCCATTATAAGAACCTCCAGCACAACTGGTGCGAACACAACGCCAGCATGACTGTATACGTAAGAGAAGACGAATGGTTTGAAGTGGGGAACTGGGTCTTTAAGAACTGGGAGATTATTAATGGTGTGTCCTTCCTACCTTATGACGGAGGTAGATATGAATTAGCTCCTTATGAGGAGATTGACCACCGAACCTACGAAAGGCTTATAAAGAAACTCCCCCGAATAGATTATAAGCAATTGTCCAAATACGAGCTCGAAGACAACACTCAGGGTAAAGCTGAGTATGCTTGTGTAGGAGATAAGTGTGATATTTAATCATGGAATATGAAACAGATATAACAGGATACGGACGCAAGATGGGACTGGATGCACGACTGACCCCCGAAGGGAGAATTGATGCAGTAGTTAAATTGGGAGGTACAGCCGGCGTTTACAACGAAGGGCTACAACCAGCTGGTACTATCCAAGCTCGTACCATGAATCCCGGCGGTAGTGAAACCTCAGGCGGAGGAGCCAACGCTGGTGACTTTGCACCTACTGAGGGACGCGCTGACGGTGCTATTGGAAACCCACGTCTTTAATTATCCTGTTGAACTATATACTCAGCTAGTGTCGGCGGCTTCCTATTGATATTGAGACCAATATCCACAGAACCGGGAGAAAAAGCAATCTTTTTTCCACGGACCCTGTAGTTACCACTGAATTTAGGGTCGTCAGCTTCTATTCTAATAATATCGTTTTCACTCAGACGACCTCCTTCCAGACTATCTATCCCATATTCATACTGAGTAATAAGGTTAGCTCTAAAAATCTTCTGAGCAAAATCTTGACACTCGGCAGGAGATTTCAATGATTTATTGGTTGCTTCTAAGTAATTCCTGTCGTAAGCTTCAATCGCGCTATCATGCGAAAATGTTCCTTTTACTCCACCTTTACCGTTTACTATCACCACAGTCGGGACCTTCCGATTAATAACTTTTAAATTTAAGATGTTATCATATTCTGTGAATACATACTTTACTTCACCATCATCTACATCACTCTCGACCTCTATTACTAACAAGGACTGGCTTCCGTCATCTATCACACGAGCAATATTGGCTCGTGGAAGAGCTCCACTATCATCCACAGCTCTAGCTACCAACTGCTTTATAATATCCAGAGTCCCCATAGTACCACGTAAAGGGGGCCTTGAAGAGCTGATAACGGGCGTAGTGTCGCCTATATAGTCAGTGTTGATTTTAGTATCTAGTTTAGCCATTGCTATTACTTTTCGGATAGCATTCCCCACAGTGAGACCATCCACGTTATTCTGATGGGTCAAAGCTACTTTAGCCTTTTCAGGATTCCCTCCCTTAACCATATAACCTAATACATCCTGAGCATAAACATCAATATCATTAAGATTTTCCTTAACTCTTTTTATATATCCTCTGAATAAAGGAACTGAATCGTGCTCACTAAGAAAAAAACTTACTTCCTTGTTCCATAATTTTTTATAACCACCGAAGGTCAATGGTAACCTAAATTGTAAAGTGGCTGCGGTAAGACCCCCTGTGCTTGTTAGAGCTCCTTGAATAAAAACAACAGACCTGCCTTCAATCTGAATATCAGGAGTAATCTCGTTCATATTCCAAACCTCCTAGTGGGAATATATCTGTCATTAGGGAACCTGTATTGGTTAAGAGGGCTATCTCTTTAATAGCCATATTAAAAGTATATCTAACGACTCTACGGGGTCCAGTTGCTCCATATGTTTCATTAATATCAGTCACTATTCCCCACAATCTAACAAAAGTTCCATCCTTCTGAGGCTCGTCCCAATATACAGGAACGCTGTCAGCTTGAATTTTCCTAATCATATGTAAATGTCCATAGAGAGTAGAAGGGCCATGGTCAGCAAAAGCTGTAGAACTATTCTCGTCTCCCAAAGCTACACTACCGAATCCTACTGTTGCCATGGCGATACCCGTCTTCACAATGAAGACTTTTCCCTTTCGAGTGATTGCTTTGAAGTATTGACCTGCACGAGAAACCCTAATATCACTAGTAATAGGTAACGAATTGAGGCTATAGGCGGAATCATCCATTTCCTTGACCAAAGCAGAATCCCCTTGCGTAGCATCGAATATATTCCAAAGCTCCGGTGCTGGATTATCTACTGTGCCATCTCCCGTAGCTCCACTCAATGTTATCTTAAGAACATATTTATCCGTAGTAGCCCACGCAGAGCCAGTTAAATCAGCATCCACACAATTCCACTTATTATCAAACCACGAACTAGCAGTATTATAATTCTGCCCTCTTATGGGTATTAATTCTGCTGCACCTGTAGTACCCACCACACCATCATCACTAAACACCTTTGAAGCACCATTAACTACATCAAATATATTTATACGCCGCACCAATCCTTCCACTCCAGTTGGTGATACTCCGGGTTTTAACCAATTCGCATTAGCAGTACCTCCATTAGTCCCATATTGTAAAGTCATTCCTGTGGAACCGTCCCAGCCAGTTGCTCCCCCACTAGCTATCCAGAACATAGACCCAGACGCTCCCCCACTAGTACAAATAAAAGCATATTTATATGCTCCCACATCAGCAGCTGTACCCAGAGTAGCAAATTCGGTGGCTATAGTAGCCCCAGTAATCGTAACGTTACCTCCATACCCACTTACACTATCATCTTTGGCTACTTCTCGAGACCCCGTCACCACGAGGTCATCTGCTCCAGTAGCAGTACATGCAGCAAAATTACCAACTATTGTATCATATACACCACCACATAACTGCGTGATAGTAGAAGTACTCCAATCCAGAGGCATATTAAACGAGATATAGCCACTCTTCGCTAAACTCGTATGGTAATTTTTATAATCGCTACTTCCCGTCAACCTATATTCCCTATTAACCCGAGTAGTATCAGTAAATTTAACTGGTTTCCAGTAAGCGTTTTGTATTTTAGTTCCTGAATTTTCAACGTGGAGGTATTCCACTCCTGCAATTTTCAAACCCATCGTTGGAGGGTTGTAAACATCACCCGCGGATTGTAATTGATTAGCATAATTAGTAGCATTAAAGAAAACCTTATTGGTCTTAGAATCGAATGCCAAAAGAATGTAATCCTTTTCAGCCCCCTCAATCGTTGTCCCCAATATATCTCCCACGGTTTGGTTATTTACCCCTGTCAAAGGAAAGCTATAAGAAGAACCATTATTTTTCATATTGGTGGTGTAACTACTTACTGGATTTTGAGTAATTACCTCTGGGGTCGTCCAGTTAGGAGTAGGCTTAACAAGATATACCAGTGGCTGATTAGTAATGATGCTGCTTCCAGATGTAGAGGTAGATACTACTGACGTTCTCACATCATACCATTGGTCATATATTCTACCATAATCATCTAATCCAATAAGGTCATACCTTAGACTACCGGAAGTGGTTCCTGTAGAATAATACCAATGAGCAGTGCCACCACTATAAAAAAGTTCTTGCCCCGAATTACTATTCAAACCACTAGGGTTGGTTAAATAACTATAATAGACATCCCTCGTAGACGAACCACTGGATTGTTTGGTCCCAGTACCAAGTATATCAGTACTCAATGCCCATTGATTAACAGGACTGAACCACCCCTTTCCATTATCATAACGATAATTATCTATACTGAGATTAGAAGCAGCGGTCCTACTCTGAGAAAAGTCCATTGTTATATAACGACCATAACCCTCGACACTCTTTACGGGCATTCCTGCGCTTACATATGCTACAGGATAATATAGACCATCTCCAGCCTTTACTACCAAGAATATCTTAAGACGATTAAATAATTCGTTAGTGGTATAATCGGTACCGGGATTAGCCGCACTCGTTCCAGTGGCTTTCGGGCTCATATATCTTACTTTAAGGACTTTAGAAATAGCCCCGTTAATTCCAGCATCGGAAAGAACATCCACCACACTGTATTGAGTATCAGTGGCTGTAGTAGTATCAATAGTAGATGTGACAATTTCCTGCGAGTAGTCACTCCCCAATCCAATCTGACCTTCAACTCCAGTAGCGCTATCATATTTATTATAATTAACAACCGCTTCCACTTCTACCACAATTTGACCAATCGTATTTAATTCAGCTTGCGTTAAGGTTGGAGCTATAGTTATATAGAGTCGTCGAGGTCCCTCTGCTTCAAAAACACTATTGTCTATCCCTGCATTGACTGTAGTGTTCTCCACTCGCATAAGAGCAGTAGGAGCGGCATCATTAACTACACAATTAACCATGGCAGTATTCCTTTCAAAGGGAGATATACTGGCTGAATGGTCAAACCCAGACATATACTGAGAAGGTAAGCCTTTAGAATTGATAGTTTGAACTACGGGATAAAAGCTACCACTTTTATTGTAAGTATGTGTCGCAGTTACGGAGCTAGGAGCGTCCGTGATTTCTATCCATTGGTAGTTGGCGTCTTCTTTTTTAACTGACTCACCATCAGCCCAATCTACATAGACAGCCCTCACATCGTTATCCTTAAAGTTAAAGGTAGCCGTTACTTCAGTATTGACTGTAGTAGGGGTCGGAGAAAACGTCATACTCATAGTGTAGTAGTCCTCCATGATGTTTGATTGGACCAACCCAACTCGCGCTTATTATACCCTCTGAAATTATGGTAGTCAGCCACAAGTAAGCGGGCGTTATAGGTTATATTATTTACCCCGGCTGAAGTAAGGCCAGTATAATCAGGATAGTCATCCGTAGCTAAAACAAAATCCGTATTGACGTTGGGTACATGATGAGCCTTGTCATAAATTAAAACTTCTTCGACAAGGCCCGTACTTCCCGTATAAGTAGAAGCTACGTAACGGCCTCCCAGAACAAAATCATTATTTCCTTGAGCATTGGTGGTCCCCGTACTGCTATCCTGCCATGCACCATCAACATAAAGATGAGCTTTATTAGGATGAGCACTTCCTGTATTCAAAGTAAGAATTATACTGGCAGGTTGGCTTCCATCACAAGTAATGGTCTTACTACCAGTTAAAGCTATATCATCACCAAGCTCCACCACTATCTTATCACTTGCATTTTTATACAAATGGAAATTGTCCTCCGTATCAGCATAGTCATCACTCTGGGTGACAACATAACGAACGTTTCCTTGGTCAGCAGCAGACGGAGTCCAGTGCACGACGAGGGTAAATTCGGTCTTATCTTTAAGACCAGCATTAGTAGCATAAGGTACAGTAATCTTACCATCCACAGTAGTACTCAACTGAGGCGCAAAACCCGCCTGTCCTTCTAAGACACCTCTTACATCATCACCTACACCAGTAACAGAATTATCTAATGTAGTAGACGCTTGTGTAGTAGGGTTGTATACTTTATAAGTAGGAGACACTTCATAATTAGTAACAGACTCATTTAAAGGTAGCCACAAAGTTGCCCCATGATACTTATCCACAATAGGAGCCTCTGATACCATCAACATGCGATACCACACATCATCTGCATTACCTTCGCTCCACGTAAAATTAAGAGCATTAATATCTTCAGTGGTAAGTTCATATAAATCTACATCACCATCGCTGAGGTTATGCAAAGGACCAACTTGTAGCTGAACTGCTAGAGGTGGGTCATCAACAAACTCCCAATACATAGTGGGCACCTTCTCGGGGACAGTAGTAAAATCATCCGAATAAAAGGTAGCACTATGAGGAGCCACAGATGATGTGTCAGGAGATAAATATAAAACAAGAGGTATATTATCCCCGGGACTATAATTGTTGCCTATGTCATTAAAATTAAAGAAGTTGTAAGAAGAAGGCTGTACTCCTCCATAAAGAATATAACCACCCGTACCATTTTCTACATCCAATGCACCAAAACCATAATCTACATCTGTTATAAGTGTAGAATTTTCTTCAACGGGCACTAGGTCCCATAAATTTGTATAGATACCAGACTCCCCTCCCGCTGCTATAGCTCCTAAATTATAACTATATTGAGATTCATTGAAAGTAGTACCCGATGCCGCAGACAACGTACCCGAAGAAGGAACTTGATTTATTGTACAGAAACTACTGTAAGTCCTGTTCGATAAAGTAGGTGGAGTATCGAACATCATTGTCAACCAAAGCTTCTCAGGGCCTACCCATAAGCGGTCAATATTCTGTTCCTTTATGAAGACCTCACCAGCACTAGAATTTCTCAGGTTCGATGTAAAGGTAATAATATTCCCTTCTGGTTCGTCAGCAAGCGTCAGATTCCCTTTACGGAATTTCAAGAAATTAGCTGGACCTGCACCAGCAGTAGTATTAGGCTCACCCCCCATGAGGTATATAACATATGTTTCGTTTGGATTTTCGAAATTAAAAATAGAAGGGTCCTGCACCATAATCTGATTATCAGATAGATTATCGTCACTAGAGGTATTCATATTCACCATAGCAGGTATAGTCGTAATCTTGGTACTACAGAGTACACTCTCACGCTTGCCCCATGCTACCTCCCCACCATCATCAAACAACGGAGGAGGAAATGGTACGTCAGTAGTAGTACCACTGACATTGAAATATGTGAAGCCCTTCTGACGGAATCCATCTGACGAAAGGAAAGGATTGGTACCGGTTCCTAAATTTATAGAGTCCCCTACCAAATCAGTACCATCGTCATCTACCAGAAAAGCACACCCCGATACATTATTAAAAGGAGAGGTCCCAGCGCCCAAGTCGTAAAGGCCCGGTCCTCCGATAAACATATCACCACCGGCAACTATCTTATAGCCCGAAACCCCAACGTTAGGCCAGAAGTTAACATCAGTATGATTTCTACTGAAGATAGCTCCACTTGCCGCTAGCCCGTCCCCCCGAACATCATCAGCTGCATCTGGTTGCCCCACAGCCTTTCTCGGAAGAAGTGCGTCACCTGAAACACCAGACCAATCATAAGTGGTAAAGTCATTAGCAAGCACATATCCCGTCTGACCAGCACTATCAGCTATGGGTATATCATCAACGCTATCAAACCCGAAGACCATATTCTGTCCCGTATTGTATTCAAAGAAATTAGCACGATTAGCGTAAGGGTCCAGAGTTCCGGGTGCAGTGAAGACAACCGACTCGGTTGCACTACCTATAGCAGTGCCAGACATGACGAACCCATAGAGTCCAGTAAAATGAGAAATAGCATTGGTTCCTGCAATACCCGCATTCGCTGAAGTAACTGTCACAGTACCGTGCATATCAAGCATGGTAGCATCGAGGAGTCCATCATCCACAATGGTACCTGTAGGATAGCTATTAATTGTAGCTACATCGACTAGGATATCGTCGACCCCATCGGAGCCACCACAAGAACCTCCCAATATACGGAACGTATCCCCCACCGAATAACCCAGACCATCTTCTCCATCTATCGTTACTGTAGCAGCTGCTGGACCTGATGAAATCACCACTTCTAATATAGCATCTACTGAAGCCGTATCAGGGCTTACAGTATAATCAGAACCTGTTTCGAGATTACCGTAAGTACCATTCACATTCCCTCCGCCAGTAAATACACCAGCGTCGAAACCTGTAATGGAACCTCCGTCAGCGCCAGTAAACGTAACGTTTCCAGTAAGGTCGATAGGAGAACTATTGACCCACGAATGACGATATATGGCGTCACTGGAATTAAAGCCCGTCGATACCGGCGAAAAATGACTAGTGGGAGCAAAATTCATAACGCTGTCCTGATTGACAGACTTCACGGTAGGGCCATAATTCAATAATTTAATGGAATCTATGAAGAGTTCCAACTCACGAGAAGCTCCCTCAGGGTACAGAGTCTGTTCCCCAAACTTCCATGGAGTAGTATTATCGCCTCCATCTATCCAGCAATAGTTCTGAGCCCAAATAGTCATGTGCTTGGGGAAATATTCAGGATTATCGAAGATGCTCCAATTGTTATCACCTGCCACACTTCCTGCTCCCGCTGGGAAAAATATATCCAAGAAAGGTAAATTGCGCGTAGTGGATTCAAAGACGGTACCTGACACCAATAATGGTGCAGATGCTCCCTCTGTCACAATCTGCTCGCTTTCTGCATCTGTCTCGAATATGATACGCATCGGTACTCCCCTCGTTCCTGAAGCTACGGTGGGATTTGTTGAGCTACTGGCAGCGTAAGGACGCTTAGTAGCGCTTCCTGTATTGTTATATTGAAAGACGTCAGTAAAACATCTCATGGTGACCCACGAGTTCATGGGTAATTCAGCATAGCGCATTTCATCATCACTAGCAGGACTATCAGCAGCAGGACTTCCCCACACCAAAGAGTTACAGGCTGCTAGCTCATCATCTCCAGCATTCACACGAGCCATTCCCCCACTTAATAATGTATAACTAACGGGATTTGTAATTTGTTGTTGCGGAATACGAGTAACAGGCAATGCATATGCATACATATTATTTCCCTGTGACTGAGAGCCCGAGCTCTCTCCTGAATTACCCGCACCATCAATATTCCATCGTGTAAAGATAACGCCCCCTACTATATTATCACTGTCCTTCCCGTCATAATAATTAGTCAAACCATAATCCAGAAACTTGTCCAAAGTAGTATGAGTTGCTTTAGGCTTATAATTAGAAAAGGTAACGCACACGCACCTCAAAAGGGAAGCCTCTACTTTTGAGAAAAAGGAAGAGCCAGAGGAATGCTTGGTATAATAAAGATAGGCCGGGTCAGTAGCATAATTTTCACCAGCATTTAGATTCAATAAAATATTAGGTTCCATCTTAGTGATATTCAAAGCTACTTGGATTTCGGGCATCACAGCTCGAGCATCTCCAAAGTTTTTTGTGTCATCATTTGCTGAAACAGTGCTCATTCCTACATCAAAAGGCATTGGTGGAAAAGGAATATTGTATAATGACGCACGAGCACACTGAGGATTTAAGTTCCCACTTTCTTCTATCTGATTTTGAATTGTAGTGTTATTTACAGAGTATCCCCAATTATGATACATACGCAATGATTGTCCTCCGTTCAAAGACTTCTCGGTACTAAGCTCTATATTAGTCATAATTATAGGATTAGTATCACTAGCATCATAAGGATTACTAAAGTCACGCGTAGCATATATATCACTTAAGATAGTATTTCCCTTACTAGCTGCCGGATTACCATCGAGGTCAGCGGTAGCTGAAGTCTTGGACCCCCACTTGATATGTTTAGGGTCAATGTCGTGATTACCATAACAGAAATCTCGAGCTACGGCATCTAAAGCGCCCACCCCCAACTTCTGAAAATTACCCGCATCCTCAAATGTAAACCTTCTAATATTATTATCAATGAACTCAATGGGATATCTTCTAACTGTCACCCTACCACTATAAGCATCTGATGTTGATGAGCCTTGCTCATTCGCATTAGCTTGTCTATCTCCCAAAGGTTCCGCGTCAGCCCCATGCTCTGGTCTTACAGTTCTCGTATTCGATTCTACGATAAGTACGGGTTGAATCTGAGGGCCTCCCTTCCTCATCTTATAGGTAGTTGGTTTTAAAACTTGACGTATGTATTTCATCCGGCGTTCATTTGTCGTACGCCCCTGTGATTTCAAAACCGCCTTTATACCAGTTTCAGTGAGATAGGGGTCACCCAACGTCACATTACTATTGTTACCCATTCTATTGATTATTCCTAATCCTTCTACATCCCCTTCAAATTCTTCAGTGAGAGTAGGTACCGTAGTATAGGGGATGCTATTATAAAGAGCCAATTTATCACCAACAATATTGGTGCCACTTCCCCCACTCAGAGCAAAGGAATAACCCCCTTCTCGTAGTTGTATATTCTTATCTATAGCATAACCAACTACCATAAGAGGCTCTCTATTATACTCTGTCTCTATCGCCGAAGAATATAATCGCAAAGTACCCCTTCGCAATGCTCCGGCACCATAAGTAGGATTGGGGGGAACACTACCCGATAAGACAAAAGCATTAGCGGCAGTCTTTCCTCCAGCCAATTTAAAAGTATCGTCAGTGCTGTTAGCCAAATCTGCAAAAGCAGAGGTAACGTTTATACCCTCTGCAATGACATCCTTCTTCCAAAAAGTATTAGGTATTACATTGACGGTCATTCTACAAGTCCTCCAAAAGAGTCAATCCCTATAGATACATTTCTTAAAACTATGGGACCTCCCATTAAACTATTGGTTTGTCCGTTATTTAAAAGTTGTCCTGAAGTACCGGGCATGAAAAGCTCGGGACCCTGTTCACCAACGAGATATGGGCTTCCTGCACCTGCCATTCCACCACCAGCCATCGGTGTCAAATAACCACCCGTAGCCCCCTTCGTTGCATATTTCAGTAAGTCATACATCAGCCATGCTGTCATAGCCATACCCAGACCGGGAATAAGCATTCCCCCCAGTCTTCCTCCCATTGACAGCCCTCTCAAGCTCGTCGCCGAAACCCCGGCCAATTCCGCCGCATAAGCCCTGCTAATTGCTGTACCCCCCAGCATATAAACACCTGCCCTAGTTTTATGTATTCCGGCTGCCGTCAATGCAGCAGCTTGAGATGCCTTAGTTACTCCGGGCACCCCGAGCGTAGCTCCCAAATAGCCAGCTGTACCCAATTCAGCCATGCCGGCACCCATACCTCCAGCACCAAGGCCAGCGACTCCGACACCAGCTGTACCAATGCTAAGCATTCCTTTCCCTATAGCACCTAATAATTGAGGAATACCCATCATCTTCAATGTCTTCCATAATATGACAAATTTAAGCAAACCAACGTCATCCAGCCACTGAATGGTACCTGCTATTATCTTTAAAGGTAAAAGAAGTAGTTTGAAGTATGCTCCCAGATTCAATTTCATCAGACCCTTGACAGCGTCTATCAATTGGTAAGTCAGAACTTCAAGCTCCTCTACCATAGTAATACCAAATTCCTGAATAGTCTTACCAAATTCCGTTAATTGTTGTTGACCATTCTCTTCCATTATAATCAGGTCTCTCAAGGACTCAACGAAACTGACAACTGCCTTATGGAAACCATTAATAAATTCAGTCCCCTCATAAGCAGCGTCACGGAACGCAAAAATAGAGAAGATATTGGTCTTCAATATTTGTATCTGGGCAGATAACGATTCATTCTGAATTTTAACCATCCGGTCTAATTCCCCACCGGCTTGCTCAGTTGCTTTGACAGCTTCTGTGAACTCATCCGAAGCCTGAACCAAGTGAATAAACGCAGTCGCACCACGCACATTCAATTCTTCAATCAAGATAGTCAAAAGCTCAGTATTTCCTATAGTTTCAGGCCCTACCGCAGCAGCAAACTGAGACGCTATCTCAGACAACTGTAGCATCTCACCCTCAGCATTGAGAATTTCAACGCCCATCTTACGGAATCCAGCCTCAGCGTCCATTGCGCTCTCAGCAAACTCCGCGAGGGCCTGTCTAAGACCCCTACCAGCTATACCAGCCTCTAAAGCTCTATTAGTCAATATCTGTAGAGCCCCTAACAACTGGTCTATGCTCTGCCCTGTAGAGGTAAAGAAAGGCAAAGCGAACTTAACAGCGCTTGATAAATCCTGATACTCAATAAGAGACTTCTGGATAGCATAAGCGAACTTGTCAGTGATTTGTGCTGCTGACTCCATCTCCATTCCAAAACCAAAGATAGTCTGGGCGGTAAGTTTGGAGATAGTATTGTGGTCTCCTTGGACCGCCATAGATAGTTTCAACGTATGGGGCAAGACTTTCATTGCTTCGTTGGCGGTTAGACCAGCCGAAGCAAGCTGATAGAGCCCAGCTGCCCCATTTTGGGTAGCTATACCGAACTCATTACCAAATTCTACAACTGTATTTCCAACTTCAAAAAGCTTATCATTAGTCAATCCAAAGACCGAATTAGCATTCAACAATTCTCTTTCAAAGTCGACCAATTCCTGTGTATTCTGATTCAGTTTATAGGCAAGAGCAGTCAATATAGCGATAGTGTTTCTAAGGGCCTCGTTGAATTTACTTCGAATAACATCCACAGTCCCCAATGTTGTGTTCAGCCATTGTTTCCCTATGTCATCAAGGTCCCTCATTTCGTTGGTAAGGTCCTGAGTAACTCCTATCCTCGCGGCTACTTCTTTCCTAAATTCTCTAGCCAAACGTAATGATTCCTCTTGGTCAAGCAGCTCCTGCTTATTTTTCTCCTGATTTTCTTCCTTATCATCCATCGCATAAAGTTTAACTTTTTCAATGTATAATTGGTCCTGTAATGCTATTTCTTCATCCAGAACCCTTAATGTTTCCGTATGCTCAGCACGAGTCATCTCAGCTATATTCGCTCCTAAACGGAAAGTATTTCTCATACCTCCTGCGCCCTGAGTCAGCCCCGCTGTTAATTTATCACCAAGAGGCTTTGAAAGTATTGCCCTAAGACGCTCAACATTCATTTTAGTTGCGCTGACTGACGCTGACAATCCCTGTTTAGTAGCATTATTCATTTTAGTCAAGTGTTGATGCATTCCCGCTACAATTTGATTCTTCATTCGCTTATCTGTGGACATATGCCATTTATTCATATCCGATAATCTAGACTTATGGTCCTCATCTAAACGAACTGACTTCTGTGCCATAGCCACGCGCTTTCCTATATCTTGAATAGCAGTAGCAAGCACAGTGCCTGTTTTTTGCATAGCCTGAGGGCTCGGAACTGCTAATCCAATCGCCACACGCGCTGCAAATACTTGTCCTGCAAAACCCATTATCCTATTCCTCTAAATGAAACGTTCCGTTGCTTTCCTAACATATCTTCATATTTCCTCCGTGTTTCTAAATACCTAACGTACTGAGAACGCACTTCGGGCTTCGTTTTTGCCATTTCACTCACGTCCTTGTCATTGTACCCATCCATGGAATGCATAACCGTATATTGCTGATAGGCATTTAACAAACCACCAAGTTCCCTCCGGGGCGTATCTTTAATTTCCTCCCATGACATTCCAAGATGTTTCATTAAAGGTATATAAAGCATTACCGCGTCAGGCGATTCCAGCATCAATCCCGAAAACTTGATTCTGCTAGTTCTTCTACACCCAATATCTTATTCGCTATGGTATATCTTAATGTAGTTGGTAAAAGTTTCCAGTGTTCTTGTGCTATAACCGGACCTTCGGGGTTCTTTGCATTTGCTTTCTGTATCATTTTAAGGACCCTCTGAGACCCTATTTCCTGATACCTTCCCATCTTTTCTTCTTCTGGTAATTCATCAGGAACAGCTAATAATTTAGGCTCTTCACTTTCCGTGAGTTCACAAAATTGAAATTCCACTATTCCCTCTCTAAAAACTACCTCATCTATTTGCACTTCATCAGTGAGTGCTACTAATTCATCCATTGACCAAATCTTTTTCTCTGTCATTGTTTGTTCTCCTGAAGGGGGCTCATGCCCCCCTCAAATTAATTATTATATCTATAAGTTTCCTGTCAGTGTAGAAGCAGTGTAATTCCCACCACTAATAACAGGAGTCACGCTAGACGAAAATTCTAGAGTTTGTTCCGTTGTACCATCAGGATTAATAGACACGCTATGAGACTGTACTACACAGTTAGGTATAGTCATTACTTCATCACTACCTGATAAATGCACATAAGCCCTGTAGCCATATTCCACTGTAGGTTCTGCGAGACCACTCATTATAGAAGCATCACTAACCGTTGTACCTGTAAGACCATATCGAATCGTATCCCATATAACTTCTTGGTTAAAATCGCTCTTTTTTGAAGAAAGAGATAAAGTTGTTTCCTTCTTTATTTCTGCCTTAAGAGCAGTTCTCTGCCCAAAATAAGCAATATCCTCATCCATCGAACCAATACCTAAATCTAGCGAAGTTACATCTGCCACTTCAGTAACAGTTCCTGCTAGTTTAGCTGCAAATGTTGCAGTTGCGGAATCTACTACATTAGTAGTACCATCAATCTTTGGTGAAACCCCCAAGGTTGTATTTTCTGTGGTCAGGTATACTGACACATCTTTTCCTAAATAAAATACCATATTTAATTCTCCTTAAAAGTCCGTCAAATTCGTAAGAGTTAGGATGGTTGAATTAGCTGGTACACCATACCGAGCTGGTTGATAGGTCATAAGTTCCATCGTCTCTTCTGTAACGCCGTCAGCATTAAGTGTAGCAGAATAGCTATTCACACAGCAATTAGTGAAAACTATAGTTTCCTCATTAGCCGCGGGTCCGGCTGTTCCTGTCTTTAGTTGTAAAGTTACTCTATATCCGTAACATGATTTAGTGTCATAAGTAGCATTAACTTGCTCTTTAGGATTAGTTAATCCTGTACCACTAGGTGCTGCCTCTGCATTTGCTAAGCCAAAACGACCCACGTTACCATTAACGTCACCGTTCCATACAACGTCCCATACGTTGTTCTTCTTCTTGCGTGTTAAAGTAATCGTGTAATTTCTCTTGATTATTGCTTTACCGACCTGAACTTGCCCTATGTAAGATGTATCCTCATCTTGACTGGCCAACGAAACGTCCACTCCAGTTACATCAGCTTCAGCTGTGTAGTTAGTTAGTGCCGCTCCCGGTTCCATATCGGTAGCAAAATCAATGATATTATTAGCTGTAGGTGTTCCTCCTACTATCAGATAAGGTCCTGCACTTGCATTACCACTTACAGAAATATTTTTACTTGCTGTAACAGATTCAGTCATGAGATATACATTTACATCTCTACCTAGGTAATAGGCCATCAGAACTCACCTCCGATACTTTTGTCGCTATAGGTATATACCATTTTTATTCCTCTTTTTGTTATTGTCTAGACCTTCAGTGCATAACATTCCACTCGTTAGTTTTTAATTACCTCGACTTAGTATTTAAAGCTTTTGCTTAGAAGTAGGCACTCTTCTTGGTACTCTTAGCACCAAATAGATTACTTCCCGCTCTTCTCGAAGTAACAAATGGAGCAATAGCAAAGTTATAACCTACTGCATCCTTTGAACCCAATTCCACTCCTTCCCATGTATCTTTCATTCTATCACTCCACACACCCAAGTAGTGTTTGCGAGGGTTACCCAATTCATCTCCTATTACATATTCTGAACTACGGGTTGTATTCATCAAATTAGGAGTTCCTACAGTAGGGCCTTCTCCCATTTCCTGAGCGTCAAACCATTGATGAGTCAATTTATTACTCTCTTCCATTAAATTAGTATACCAATCCTTTGCTTGCTGCTTCCTTAGCCCACTTGAATAGTAGTCCAAAATTTGGTCATGAAGGGCCTGAGCCAGCGCTGTAGGTTGTATCATTCGTGTCTCTATCCATTTAACAGCTATTCCAGTCTTTTCCATAGGCATCTTCATCATTGCCCCTTCTTGAGCAAGCAGAAGGCGTGCTTCGTTAGAAACCGACACATCATGCGCGTTCTGTTTAGCTTGTGTATAAAGGGCCTCACGTCTTATTTCATCTATATGTCCCCTCCCCTCAAGCCACATAGTATACGCCAGTATTATATTCCCTTTATCTACCGGTAAAATAGTTACTATAGAAGGGTCCCAACCAATCTGAGGTACAGGCCACAAAGTCTCTCTCGTTCTCCCAAAACCCCTATCCGCTGCAAAACCCACATCTGGTTCTATTTGTTTCTTAAATTCAGGCCAAAACATCGTTAATCCTACATTATCGCCTAGAGGAGCACTCCACAAATGCGACGTCTCATCAATATCGTCATTAAGAAAAGCTGCATAAGCATCTATCATCAGGCGATGGGTCATCTCCCTTAATGCCGCCTGAGTCTTTTTCTCCATCCATTCCCCGTGTGTAAGTTGGGCGTCGGGGCCATATCCCATACGCGTTCCATAAGCGCTAGGAGTTTCAATTTTCTTTCGTACTGAGGCAAAGGCGTGCCAAAGCTCGCGTGAACGGTTTAATTGTCCCGAGGTATCGTACGAGGGTTTCCACCCGCCCTGTTCTTGCATGAGATTATCCCATTGCTCTTTAAGTAAAGCATTCCATTGGGTTATCTTGTCCTTTATATGTATTATCCAACCCTGAAGTAAGTTATCAGGAGAAGAAAATTTATTCGGATTGATACCAGTTAATAATTTACTAGGTCTATTTACCCTAGCAACAGCTTGTGATATTTCTAAACTATGAGTATTATCTAAGTTCGAAAAGTTTGATGCGTTTACTGCCATTGCGTTCCTCAAACCTAAACCCCTTTCATCCCTACTGTCCATTAAAAAATCCTTAAACCCCGCATCTTCGGAGAGTTTACTTAAATCTATATCGAAGCCGCCCAAATAACCCGGAGCCAAGTCTTGTCTTACTCCTGTATCCATATCAGGGTCTCGCCCTATATCCATGAAGGACTGGTCCTGAAAACTAATTCCCGTCGCATTCATTTCATTCCCAAACAGGTCTACTACTGCTTTCGCCTCAAGCTCAAAGGGGTCTCTAGATGAAACTGGCTCCCATGTGGTGGAGACATCAAGCTCAAAGGCTTTACCAGTATCCAGTAACGCTCTCAATTCCTCTCCCATCATTTGCGCACTTCCTTCTCCCTGAATACCATCAACCTTTTCCAATATCTTCTGTTCACGAATGGGGTTAACAGACATTCCTGCCAATCTACCCATCCCCTCACCACCATAAGACATTCTTCTTACAAACCACGGATAATTACCTAATTTCTCCCGTGTACCAACAGCTGAAGGCTCTTCTTGGGGTGCCCAGTGAAAATAACCAGACGTCCCACGGCCCGACACCATCTTATTAGCAAGCATAGTATCTCCTCCCATTAATTTCATTCTATAAGCTTGAGTAAAAGGAATATAGGGCTGGAAGGCTACACTGATAGTACGGAAAACATCTTGTGTACGGAACTGAGGTTGTTGATATTGAACATCCGACATCTTTACCTCGTGTTCTTAAAGACTATGACTACGGAAGCCAACGCTACCCACGTTTCTAGTTGGGGATTGTAGCCTATTTCTCTGAAACCGCTAAAATGGCGCTCCTCTACTTCGGTCTCGGGTGATATATTAGTAAAATCGCAATCAGTAAGGACATTAGCGCAATTAAGCATGAGATAATTGAGCAACCTTCTCTCTCTATAGGGCGTACCAACCGTAATAGAGCTATCTCTATCTACCATAAGATATATATTATAGCCCATTCCATAGAGCTCCCCCTTGGCTGCCGAGCCTGTTATATCAGTGAGATTCTGCCCCATGAACTGGGTCTCTATGCCGTTAGCTACCAGTTCCGTAATTATGCATGGATATTTGGTCTCGTCCGTTGTAGGGAATTGCCCAAAGACGGTAACATCCGCATCAGTCCATGCTGAGCCAGAGCCTATTCCAGCTGTAGTATTGTATGTGCCATCCCGTAGATTGTCGATAAGGACCTGCTCAATGTTATTAAGATGATTAGGGGCCATTAGTCTTCAGTATATGCCCTCCTTCGTGAATCAATGCGTCCGCGTGTTCGGACACAGTTAAATATAATATAGCCGTCGGTCATATCTTTTAAGGAATGTACGTGCCATGATACGGATTTATAGAACTCTATTTCTTTTATCTGGACTGTATCTCCTGAAGTTCCCCCAAACAATAATTTTACCTGCCTTAAATTTTTAGTATAGTCATAAGTATCTCCTGCTTCCACTTCTATATTGGTACGGGTTCCTGTTTGGTATATGCTTGTTCCAGAGGCAGCTGTCGCTCCACTCTCCACAATATCGGTAGTCCAAGGTAAATCTATCGTTAACCATGCGTTATCTACCAGAACGATTGGGCTAAGGAATGGAGTGCGGTAACTTAGAGCTGAGGTTGTGGCAGTTCCTGAATTATATACATAAAGATGCTTATAAGAAACTGAGCCACTTCCTTTCAGTTTAAATCTTATTCTATCTGCCTCTAAAGTATTAACATCAACTCCAGTAAAAGTCATAGTTGGGTTCCCAGTAAGCGTATTGGTAATAGATTCGCCATCTGTAGTAATTGAGCCAGAATCGGTGGTCCAACTACCAGTGACGTCAGTAGGGACACTATAAACCGTTCTATAATTAGTAATAAGCCTATCCCAGCCCTCGATTTCATTGAAATTGGTATTGTTATCTTGGTCGAAATTAGTATAATTCTTGATTGTGGTGATATTAGGGGTATAAATACGCGCTGCTCCTATGATGTTGTTACCCGCACGTTCCTGAGAATAATCTGCGGTCACTCGGGGCCTTATTATAGCAGGTAAATCAGGCAATAGAAGCTCCGGTACAGCCGCTGAAGTCCCTGTTGGGACCCCGTAGTCGTCAGTATCGTAAATGGCTGGTCTATGATAAGTGACTAATTGAGCTTGTTCGGTGCGATATCGGAGCGCCCGAAAGACGCGGTTCATGTTCAGAGCGCCCGGACGGACCCCCTGTGAACCAATCAAACCCGGCATTAGTCATCTCCAGTTCCTCTAGGTTTTGGGTACATATCTTTCGTAGCATCCACACCTGTAACGTTCTTCTTCCAGTTGACTTCTCCAGTCC
>Ga0208010_1000210_pt1 | contig 20036 bp, 31 predicted proteins | sample 2_EtaG_FD_184074 | JGI IMG/M metagenome (GOLD analysis project Ga0208010, IMG submission 184074) | Marine viral communities from the Subarctic Pacific Ocean - 2_ETSP_OMZ_AT15125 metaG (SPAdes) (version 2) | ecosystem: Environmental > Aquatic > Marine > Oceanic | place: Pacific Ocean | collected... | reverse complement strand
GTGGAAAGGATGCTGGTCGTTCAAAAGAGAGAAGAAAAGATATAGATGATAAATTAAAGATTGTCAAAGATGCTCTCAAAAGTAAGAAAAAATATAAAAAGGATGTGCAACAGATTCTTGGCGATAAAAAGAAAGAGTTAGAAGCACTTAAAAAAGAAAAAGATAAAAAAGTTAAAGATGTTGGCGCTGATGCTGCAGCAGATTTTCTTAAAAAATATGCAAAGAGTAGAGGAAAATAAATATGGCATATAATAGTAGAAATTATCAAACACGAAGAAATCCACAATGTTGTGATGGCTGGGAACATAAAATGCCTAATGGACAATGGATGTGTGGGAGAGAGCATGGTATTTGTGAAGGTTTATATAGCCCGGGAGGATATCTTAAAGGTCCCAAACATGAAAAAGGTGGAATACCTGCAATTATTGGTGGAAAAACACCTATAGAATTGGAAGGTAATGAATATATAATCAATGCCCAAACAACAAAAGCTCTCGGAACAGAATTTTTAGACAAATTGAATAGTACAGCAACAACCTACCATCAAGGTGGGTTTCAACAAGGACAACTACCTGGTAGTAAATATGCTAGAGGTGGTAAAGTTCCTAATAGGAGAAATAAAATGCGAAGAGGTAGAAAACCTGCAAGAAAGATGGCTCACGGTGGTCGAGCTGGCACTGCTATGGGTAGAAAACCTGTTAGAGGAACTGCTAAACGTAGACCAACTACAATTAGTAAATCAAGAGGTAGAGTTACTCGTAGGGCTACTTCACCAATAAGAGGCCGTGCTTTAGGAAATACTAGAGCTGTAGGAGGAAAAAGACCAACAAGAGGTACTAGAGTTATGGAAAGAAAAAGACCAACAAGAGGTAGGCAAAAGTATCAAACAGGTGGATTAACTCAAAATAGACAAAGATATCAAAATGGAGGTTCGCTTCTTAATGGATTTAATCCATGTCCAAATCATCCTGATCTTAATTATACATATTTTATAGAACAGCCAATAACAATAGCTGGTACTTCTGAATTTTTCTGTTGCCAAAGTGCAATAAGAGATGAAAATTGTACACAATTTGATGATTATAGTTTTCTAGAAGATTTGGTTTTTGCTGGTACAACTAACATGGCTACATAAAAATGGTGGATATTAATCTAAAATCATTTTTAGTTTTATTTTTAACTTTTTCATCTCTTTTTCCTCAAAAAACTTATACTTTTTCAGAGGAAGAGGTGAAATCTTTGTACGCATCAATACAAGAGTTAGAAAATACAGATAGTCTGAATCAAAAAATCATTGGAAATTTGAATGAACAGATATATATGTATATACAACAAACTGAAATTGACAGTGGGATTATTGAAAACTACAAAGAACAACTTGCATTAAAAGATGATTTAATAAAAGAGATAAAACCAAAATGGCATGAAAATAAATATCTATGGTATTCCATGGGTATAGTATCAATGATTATACCTATATGGGCGGTAGGACAAATTAATTAAAATGAATGAACAACAAAAATTAAAAAAAGCAATACAGAGAGAATATTTGGAATGTGTACAAAATCCTATACATTTTATGAGAAAATACTGTACTATTCAACATCCAAAACAAGGTAAAATTAAATTTGACTTATATCCTTTTCAAGAGAGATGTTTAACAGATTTTAAAGATAATCGTTATAATATAATACTCAAAGCTCGTCAGTTAGGAATCTCCACTTTAACTGCGGGTTATTCTCTTTGGATGATGTTATTTCACAATGATAAGAATATTCTTGTTATTGCTACCGGTAAAGAAACTGCAAAAAATCTTGTAACAAAGGTTAGAGTGATGTATGATGGTTTACCTCAATGGTTAAAAACAAATACAGAAGAAATAAATAAATTATCATTACGTTTTACCAATGGTTCACAGATAAAAGCAATAGCATCTAACGAATCAGCAGGTCGTTCTGAAGCCCTATCTCTTCTTATACTTGATGAGGCTGCATTCATAGAAAAAGTAGATGTAATATGGACAGCTGCACAACAAACATTAGCAACTGGTGGTAATTGTATTGTATTATCAACCCCAAATGGTGTGGGTAATTGGTTTCATCAACAATGGGTTGGTGCAGAAGATGGAACAAATGAGTTCAGTACAATTAGACTTCATTGGACAGATCATCCAGACAGAGACCAGAGTTGGAGAGATGAACAAGATAAAATTTTAGGTCCGTCAAAAGCATCCCAAGAATGTGATACAGACTTTCTTACTTCTGGTGAATCTGTAGTTGATCCACAAATATTAACTTGGTATAAAGAAACAATGGTTGAATCTCCCGTTGAAGAACAAGGAATTGATAGAGGTTTTTGGGTTTTTAGACAACCAGATTATTCAAAACAATATATTGTAGTTGCTGATGTAGCTCGTGGTGATGGTGCTGATTATTCAGCTTGTCAAGTTTTTGAATTATCTGATATGGAACAATGTGCTGAATATAAAGGACAATTAGGTACAACTGATTATGGAAATTTTTTAATTGAAGTTGCTACTAAATATAATGATGCTATACTTGTTGTAGAAAATAACAATATAGGATGGGCTACAATTCAAACTATTATAGATAGAGGGTATAAAAACCTATTTTATCAGTCAAAAGATTTACAAGTTGTTGATGTGGAACATCAAGTAAACAATAAATACAGGTCTCAAGATAAAAGTATGGTTCCTGGTTTTTCAACAACTCAAAAAACAAGACCACTTATTGTGGCAAAAATGGAAGAATATACAAGAGAAAAATTAGTTAAATTACATTCAAATAGGCTTATAGATGAATTATTTGTTTTTATTTATAAAACTGGAATAATACATTCAAGAGCAGAAGCAATGCAAGGTTATAATGACGACTTAGTTATGTCTTACTCAATCGCTTTATGGGTTAGGGATACAGCTTTAAGATTACAGAAAGATAGAAATGATCAACAATGGGCTATGATGGATTCCATGTTGGAAAGTAATGGAAATTTTGTAGATCACAGTGCTGGATTTCAAGCTGGAAAGCCCGGAATGCCAAATAACAATCCGTGGGAAATGGATATAGGCAAAGATAAAGAAGATTTAACTTGGTTAATTAAATAAGAGGTAAAAAATGGCACAAAATGAGAATATATTAACAAGATTAGGAAAACTATTTCAGTCTAGCATAGTTTTAAGAAAAACAGACAGTGGTCAAATAAAAGTCAAAGATTTAGATTTTACACAAACAGCTTTAACTTCTAATTTTATAGATAGATATAATAGACTTATGAATGGAGCTAATTGGGCACAGAGATATGCAAATGCACAGAATGCTAGTGCTTATGAAGTAGCTAGAAAAGAATTGTTCAAAGACTATGAATTGATGGATGCAGATCCTATTATATCTTCTGCTCTTGATATTTATTCTGACGAATCAACCGTTACCAATGAATCAGGACAGATATTAAAAGTAAAATCGGATAATCCTAAAGTAGTAGAAATTTTAGGTAACTTATTTTATGATATAATGAATATAGAATTTAATCTTTGGTCTTGGATTAGAAACATGACAAAATATGGTGATTTTTATTTACATTTGGATATTCTTGATAAATACGGTATTGTTAATATTAAACCTATATCTCCATATGATATTAATAGATTGGAAGATCATGACCCAGAAAATCCAAAACTTGTTCAATTTGAAATTGAAGGTGAGAGTGCGGGATATGGAAAAAATCAAACACATGAAACTCTTGAAAATTATGAGGTTGCTCATTTTAGAATGTTATCAGATTCTAATTTTCTTCCATATGGTAAATCACAATTAGAAGGTGCTAGAAGGGTGTGGAAACAATTAACTCTTATGGAAGATGCTATGTTAATTCATAGAATGATGAGAGCTCCAGAAAAACGAATTTTTAAAGTTGATATTGGTAATATACCACCAAATGAAGTTGAGAATTTCATGCAACAAATCATTAATAAGATGAAAAAGATTCCTGTTATTGATCAAAATACAGGTGAATATAATCTTCGTTATAATATGGAATCTGTTACTGAAGATTATTATCTTCCAGTTCGTGGTGGAGATAGTGGAACGGCTATAGAAACTTTACCTGGATTAACTAGTGATGGTGCAATCGATGATATAGAATATCTACGAAATAAAATGATGGCAGCTCTTAAAATACCAAAAGCATTTCTTGGGTACGAAGAGGGCGTCGGTAGTAAAGCTACACTAGCTGCTGAAGATGTTAGGTTTGCAAGAACAATAGAAAGACTCCAAAAGATTATATGTGCTGAACTTGAAAAGATTGCAATCATTCATCTGTATACACAAGGATTTGAAGACGCGGAACTTATTAATTTTGATTTGGAATTAACAAACCCATCAATGATACATGAACAAGAGAAATTAGAGTTATTAACTCAACAGGTAGAATTATCAAATACTGTTATGGAAAGTAAATTATTTTCTCGTGAATGGATTTATGATACTATATTTGAAATGAATGAAGGTGATAAGAAAGAAGTATTTGACCAAGTAATAGAAGATCTCAAACAACAATTTAGATTTGAACAAATTGCTATGGAAGGTAATGATCCTGCTGTTACTGGTGAGAAAGATACAGCATCAACAGAGGCTGGTTCAGACACATTCCAATTTGGCGAGAGTGATGGACAATGGGGTGGTAGTGAAAAGGGTAGGTTCAAAAAACCTGTTAATCCAAATGGCGCAACCTCAAAAGATTTATCAGATGCAACTGCATACCACAGAGAACGACAAGGTAAGAGAGAGTTCAAAGGTAAATCTCCACTTGCTACATCTAAAGGTTCAACTCTTGTAACCCGTGAAGGGTTGTTAAACCAATTAAAACAAAAGTTTAATAAGAATGTCATAGATAAAAGTATTTTAAGTGAAGATGTGATATTAAATGATGAAGATAGTGAATAATATATATAAAAGTCTAAAAATTTTATATTTATATATGAATAATTATATAATACTAATAAAACGGAGAACTTAGTATGCGAAACCGTAAGTTAAAGCATTCAAAGGTCCGCAATACTGGTTTGCTGTTTGAATTTTTACTCAGACAGATAACCGCGGATGTTTTGAACAAAAAAAACGATTCGAAAGCAGCACACATAATTAAACAAAGATTTAATGAGAGAACGGAGTTAGGTAAAGAACTAGCTCTTTATAATATTATAATAAATAAAAAGTTTAATTCTGATAAGAAGGCTGATTATTTTATTAATGAGGTTATAAGTGAGAGAAAGAAGTTAAATAGTTCTATTCTCAAAAGAGAGAAATATAATCTTATAAAAGAGATTAAAGACTGTTATGATTTACAGAACTTTCTTTCATCAAAAGTACGAAATTATTCCGCATATGCATCAATATATAAATTATTTGAATATAATAATATATCTCCAATTGAAAAAACTGAATCACATTTTAATTTAGTTGAACACGTAACAACAAGTAATAAAACTAATATAGAATCTTCATTAAGCGTAGCTCTTCCGAAAGATGAAGATTTAAGAATAATTACTTATCAAACACTTTTAGAAAAATTTAATGCAAAACATTCTAACTTAAATTACCCACAGAAATCTTTATTAAGGGCATATATCAATAATATTTCTAATGTTAATTCGTTAAAGGAATATCTTGAAAAAGTTGTACCCGCTATTAAAAAAGAATTAAAACAACATTCTAATAAATTAACTGATAAAGTTGTTAAGATTAAATTAGCAGAAGCAATCAAATCTATAGATAAATTTTGTGGTGTAAAGAAATCTAAACTGGTAAAAGATAATGTAGTTATCCAGACAATGAGATATATGGAACTCTTAAAGGAGTTAAAGAAAAGTGGAAATAAAAACAAAAAAACACTTTAATGAAGTATTAAAACAACTAACTCTTGAAATTATTGAAGAGGATGAGTTGGATGAAATAACTGTAACTGGTGATGTAGAAGGATACAATACACCATTTGCTTTTGATCCAGAAGGTAAAAAGAGAAAGAAGAAATATAAAGCTAATAGCCATAGAAGAAAAATTGGTGAGACTTTAGATAGTAAAGATTTAACAATTATTAAAAAAGTAATTAGAGATGTCGTAGGAGATATATACAGAGATATATGGCTCAAACGAAATTCATGGAAATAGGAGAATATTAAATGTCTTACATATCAGGAAGTGAAGGGCCATCAGTATCGGGATATGATGTACAAGGACCAAAACCATTACCAGCAAGTGCGTTTGGTTCAGCTATTACACCAGCAGTTAGAGTAGTTCAAGATCAGGGAGCATCAGAAATTGTTATAGTTGCGGGAAGTGGTTCTTACTTTTTTGCAAGTGCGACTGCTTCAGCTGGAATAACACTTGCGGCAGCAGACGCAGCAGGGACATTAAGTGGTGCTGGTGTATCAATGGTTTCTAATGTAGCTTATTTTGGTTCTAGTGGTTCTGCGGGTGGAAATCCTCCACCATTACGACTACCAATAAATGCAAATGTTTGGAGTGGAAGTGGTGGTGCTGCTGATGGTGATGTAATATTTGTTAAAAAGGGAGGACTATAAAATGTCAAGACAATTGTTGGTCGATTATATTCCATTTGAGATTTCACCACAGCAGATTAACGAGTCATTGGCAAAAAATGGTAAATTAATCGTAGCTGGTGTATTACAACGAGCAGATGCTAAAAATCAAAATGGTAGAATCTATCCAGCTGAAACTCTTATGAGAGAAGCTAAGAAATACGCAGAAGTTCAAATATCAGAAAGAAGAGCTCTTGGTGAACTCGACCATCCAGATAGTTCAGTTGTAAATCTTAATAATGCATCTCATAATATATTGGAAATGCATTGGAAAGGTAAAGATTTAATAGGTACAGTTGAAGTATTAGGAACACCTGCCGGTAACATACTTAAAGAATTATTTAAGAGTGGTATTAAACTTGGTATTTCATCTCGTGGTTTAGGTTCAGTTGAAGAGATAACTGAAGCTGAAGGTGATGGATATACCGATACAGTACCGAGTAGTGGTGGTGATGAAGAAAATGCTCCAACTGTAGCAGTTCAACCTGATTTTGAACTTATAGCTTTCGATTTCGTATCAAACCCATCTACACAAGGTGCTTTTATGTCACCGGGTAGAATGAATGAGAGTGTAGATGATGGTGTAGGTACAAGAAAAGGTACTTGTACACATGATTGTAAAATTGAAGGTATCATCAATGATATATTCAGAGGAGACTAATGGTGATTAAAATGAAAGATTTAATAAAACAGCAAAATTTTTTGAGAGAAAAATTTGTACATGGTCGGTTACATGGTCGGTTGGATGAAGCTCCACCACAGCCGCCAGCTCAAGGTGGTGGTGAAGATAAACCACCAGAACCACAAAAATTAAAGATTGATATACCAGATTCACCATTTGAACCTGATGTTGGTCAAGTAAAGGATAGATTAAAACAGATATTAAAACAATGGCAAGTTAAAGAATATCCATCCGATGAAATTAGATGGAAATTGTATTATAAGGATATACTAAAGTTAGTAAATCATCTTGAGGGAGATAAGTAAGATGAAATATAGAGATATGTTAGGATTTCCAAAGAAAAAAGCAAAAAAGAAAGTTATTCCAGAACCACCTAAACCTTCTGTGACTGAAAAACTTAAAGAAGAATTAAATGAGTGGAGTGATACAACTTTTAAAAGTTTACCAAAAAGATGGAGTGGTAGTGGACTCACAGAATTTGAAAGAAAAGGTGGAAAAGATAAAGTAAATGAAGGTCCAGCTTATGAATATGCTAAAATTTCTAAAAAGATTGAAAAATTAAAGGATGAATTGGGTAAAGCTGTATTAGAGTTTTCTTATTCATTGAGAAAAAAAGGACTTGATGATAACGCAGATGACTTACTTGAATTATATTCTAAAACTGGTATTACTTTTGGTTTGAGATTTAAGAAATTTTTAAGAAAGTTGATGTAAGATGCCATTTAAGTCAAAAATATGTATTGGATGTGATAATTTAGCTAAGACTGCTAAAGGGTGGTGTTCTCAAAAATGTTATGCTAATAATCAAAAATTGAATGGTGAAAATAAGGGGTGGTTTAAGAAAGGAAATAAACATACAGTTGAACAAAGAAAGAAACATTCAGAAAGATTACGAAAATGGCATAGGGATAATCCAGAAAAAAGTAGAAAGGCTGTAGAACAGATGAATACGGGGGCTGCAAATAAAAAAAAGGGTCATCTTGGTAAATTAAATCCAAGATGGATAAATGATAGAAGTAAACTAAAAAATAAAAGATGTTTTTATGAAGAGCGAGAGTTTTTTAAGGAAGTATTGAAGGATAGAAATTATACTTGTGAATTGACGGGTGTGAATGATAATAAATTATCAGTTCATCATATTGATTCTGTTCAATTATATCCAGAAAAGATGTTTGATAAAGATAATGTAATTGTTATTATAAAGGATATACATTTAGATTTTCATAAAAAAATGGGATTTCAGGGAGCTGATAGAGTAAAGTGGGGTAAATATTTATTGGAAAATAATTATGTTAAATGAAAAATTTAAATCAGAAAAACAACGAAAATGGATGCACACAAACCAACCCGAAATGGCAAAAAGATGGGAAAAGGAAGAAAAAGTAGAAGGCAACTGACCTGATGAAAAAGAACTTCAGGATGAAGGAAAACTTATAGAAGCATCTGCTTATAAAACAGCTAGTAGAAATGAATTAGCTATGTATATAAGTCAATTATCAAATACTATTAAGGGAACTAAAGACGGAAAAATGCTTAATATTTTAAAAAAAACAAAAAAAGAAGTGGAAAAAGAATTAAAAAGCAGGAAAACAAACGAAGGAAAACTTGAAGAAAAAGCCAAAAGAGATTACAAAGCTGAATACAAAAAGTATGGTTCATCTACAAAGTCTAAAAAGTATAGAGCAGAATTAAACAAGTATAATCGTAAAAAAGGAACATATGGTAATGGTGATGGTAAGGATGCATCACATAAAGGTGGTAAAATCTCAGGATTTGAAAAAGAATCTGTAAATCGAGGTCGTAGGGAGAAAAGTAGATTGAAGAAAGAACAAAAATTGAGAGAAGTGATAAGAGATATTTTAAGTGAAATATCAGTTAAATCAGCCGATTGGATATTAAAGGGTGTCGGAAAAGGTGGTCTTAAAAAGATTGTTGATTTATCAAAAAAGAATAAAGATAAAACATACTTAGTAACAGATGATAATTATTCTCATATAGGTAATTTCTATTTAAGAAATGGGAAGTTTGCAAAAGCTAAAACTTGGGGAAATCCAAATTATGATTTTCAGAATAACAAAACAAATCTTCGTGCTAAAAGTGATGTTATTTATAAAGTAAGAGTGGTTAGTGAAGATTTCGCTGGTGCTTATCCCGAACATCAAAGAAAAAAGTTTGATGGTAAGAGAAGAAAACAATCAGAGATTCTTGGATATAAATTAACTGGTAAATCTGATGTAAAAGCAGAAATTGATGATGCTACAGTTAATGAAGCTAGAAAATATAAAGTTATAGATTTAAGAAGTGATAAAGGTTTCAAAGAAGCTGAAAAATTACAGAAACAAGGTTGGAAAGTTGCTGAAGTTGGATTTCATAAAATACAGATGGTAAAAGAAGGTGCTGGTGGTATGGGTCCTGCAAAAAAAGGTAAACAATCCCATGCGAATTTAAGACATAAAACTTCTGAAAAGGAAATAAGTGTTGTAAATTCAAAGTCTGTATTAAAGAAATATGCAAAAATTGGATTTTTACCATATAATCTAAAAGATAAATATAAATATGGTTCTTTGAAATGGAAAGCACCAAAAATGAAGAATGGTGTTGTGGTTGAAGGAAATATTACAGAAAAGAAAGAATCTGCAATTGATGTAGCAAAAAGAATTGTAAAAGATAAACAATACGAACAGGGTGTGGATATGCAAACTGCTAATTTAATATTGAAGATATATCAGGCATATGATAAACACCCAGCCTTACAAAAGAAATTTGAAAAAATGCCTCTAAAGAAAATGGCTCAAAATGTATGGAGATTTGCAAAATGAAACTTACAAAGAGTAGATTAAAAGAGATTATCAAAGAGGAAATTCAGAAGTTGAATGAAGGTCCTAAATTTGATGAAGTAAAAGCTAATATGGAAAAAACTATGGGTGTTCTTGTTAAAAAGATGGGATTAAAATCTGTAGGAAGATATCTTGTTGGTAAAGGTGGTATGAGTTTCTTTTTAGATGATGATAAAGAAGCAAAAAAATTACAAAAATATTTGTTAGCAAAAATTAAAGATGTTAGAATAATAAATTTAGACAAAGAGGGTGGTGATGAGGCCAACTTTGTTGTTTATGCCAAAGTGTTCGATTTTTAGGGGATAGATATGAAACTTACAAAAACAAAATTAAAAGAAATGATTAAAGAAGAATTGTTGAGAGAAGAAATAATTGAAGTTGAACGTATTCATGATATGGAATCTCATATATTTGATGTGATTATAGAGTTCAAAAAAACATTTGAAAAGAGTGAATGGAAAAAGAATAGAAAGATAAGTTCTCTTATTAAAAAAATGATAGATTTGGAATCTAAACTTGGTAATGAAGTTACGGAGTTAGAATAATGAAACTTACAAAACAAAGATTAAAAGAAATTATTAAAGAAGAATTGTTAAATGAGGAAAACGAATCGGCTTGGACTTTTATATATAAAGGTATGTTGGGTGGATTTAAAAAGGCGGGATTAAAGGGAACACGGTTTGATAGTAGTTTAGATTCTGTTGCACATGCAGCCGCTTTCTTAATTAAAACACAATTTGGTGGTGGTGCTAAAAACGATTTTATCAAATTAGTTAAAAAGTATATTAAATAATGAAAAAACTAACCGACATATTAAAAGAAGCAGGAATTCAAACAGGTAAAGTCTATACTGATAAAGACAGACCACCATTTAAGATTACTGAAAAGAAAAAAGATGATAAAATATCAATTAGAGGTATGGGTACATGGGATTATAAATCATTAACCAGTAATCTTGCAAGGAAAATTAAAGATTTAGATAGAAGAAACAAACAAGGTGACCATACTGGTATTGGAAAAAATCAATTGAGTGTTTTAGTGGCTATGTGGGAAGCACTATCTGATTATGAGGAGAATCATTAATGATTAAGTTGAGAAGTTTAATAACAGAAGCAAAATCAGAAAAAGTATATCTATTAAATGGTATGTTGTGGTTATCTTATTCACCAAATAGTGGTCAAACGACAAGAGTGAGAGGTAGAGGGTGGATTACAGACCAACCTGGTAATAAGAATTTTGATTCCGGTGTAAAAGGATTTGCTAAATGGTCACAATATCAAAAGCCAATAAAGAAAAAAACAGCAAGTAATGGAAGTAAAGTATCATTGTTTAGGATTCCAGAATATTCTGGTGGTCGTGCTGAAGAATATGATATATGGGGTGGTGATGAAAAACCAAAGAAATGGAGATATCTATTAGTGTCACTTGGTAAGAAAGTAAATGTAATATCAGTATTTCATTCAAAAGGTGAAGCGATGTCTTGGATTGGCCATACAGCATAATGAAACTAACTAAATCATCATTAAAGGAAATGATTAGAGAAGTCATTAGAGAAGAAAAACAACTGAATGAAGATATTGGTACTTGGATAAATCCAGATGTTTCTAAAAACCCAGATGATTATTCAGATAAAAGGTCTGGTAATAAGATGAATATGTTTTACAATAGTTATTCATCGGGTGAAGCCAAAAAAGTAGTAGAAGGTAGATTAAAAGAATATGTTCAACAATTAAGAAAGTTAGAAGGTAAGTTAGTAAAGGATTGGATGTCAGCGGCAAAATCAGGAGTAATAGATTTTTTTGATTTAATGAGAGGATTTAATGTGGGTGATGTTCAAAGAGGACATAAATATGAAATAAATTTTTTAAATGGATTGTTAGAGAGAGATAAAATCCAAGATAGGTTTAGAAGTTACTTTAAAGGTAAAAAAGGTAAACCAAGACCAAAGAAATCATTTACTGGTTAGGAGATAGTATGGCTACAAATAGACAAATAATCGAAGCATTACGTGGGGTAAGAAGACAATTTCCAAGTAATAGTAGTTATATTAATGTACATAGAAGTATTATAAGTATTAGTAATGGTCAATGTGTGATGGCAAACGACATTACTGAAATAAGTGCGGTGATAAGAGATGGTAATGGCAATAACGAATAAAGAAATATTAGAAGAAATTGAATTTCTTAAAAAGAAACTACCAAATGGTGAGTTTGCACTACTTAAAAAATCAGTAGAAGATTTAAGTAGTGGTCAACATGCATTAAAGTCATCTATTCGTGAATTAAAACAACAATTACTTGATCCAGATAACGGTGTAGTAGTTAGAGTGAATAGAAATTCAGATTTTAGAAAGGATAGTGAACAACGAGGTCCATTATGTCAACAGAGTTTTGAAAATATGGAAGATAATGTTAATTCTATATTGGGGTGGAAAGATAATGTTACAAAGGCACTTTGGATATTATTTACAGCAATAATTGGTTTAGGAATTAAATTAGTAATAGGAGAATAATAAAATGGCAAAACAACCAAAACTAAAAACATTATTAGAGGGTATTTTCGAAGACAAACCTCAAGTTAACAAATTTGAAGTTGTTGAAGGTGTAAAATCTTTCAATATTGTTGGAAAATCACTTTATAATAATTCAAATATTATGGAGATAGCAAAACAAGTATCTCATATAGCTGAACAAGCACATACCCATGTTTTGGGTGAAACTGATGATTGGTTTGATCAAGTTTCAGTTAACAAAAATATGCAATCACTTAAAAAGAGAGTTGCTGAATTTAAGAAAACTGCACAAGAATCACATCAACTTAATCAAAGATTAACTGGTCTTTATGAAGATATGGGTCATATACTTAATCGTTATTATGATATAACAGAAGATGCTGGTGATATGGATAACGATGGTATACAAGAACCTGATGATGAAGAATATCTTGATAATAAAGATAAAGCTATTAAAAAAGCTATGAAAAAAGAAACTAAAGAAGCACCGGGTGAATTGGATAATAACGATGATGAGGAAGTTAAACTTCAACATGGTTCTCAGTATGATGAAGGAAAAAAATCTAAAGTTCATGGCTTAAAGGGTGTAGGTGGTGTGGTTGGAATGCCTTCTCTTGGGGACATGATTAGAGGTAAATAATGAGTATTTTTAATGAAGGTTTTTTAGACACCGAACTTTTTTGGTTAAGTTTCGGTGATATAGTTTCGAATATGGTTATCGCAACGGTCATAATAGCGGAGATTGGTTTTGTCATTTGGTTATTATTAAAATGGTTGCGTGGAAATGTAAATATTAATTGGTCTCCAACAGTACAAATTGGGGAGTCAGTTCGGAGTAGGGTTGACTCCTCAATTGAAACTTTCAAAGAGAGAGTTAAGAGGGATATGGGACCGGTTGAAGTAGGTGTGAAGAAAAAAATTATTTTAGGTGATGCTGATGAAAGTAGTATCCAGACAGACGAAGTAACAAAAGGAAAAGTAAAAACTCAAAAAGATAAGTTAAAGGCTTTAAGGGGAAAATAAATGAAACTTTCAAAAGAAAGATTAAAAGAGATTATAAGAGAAGAAATAAGAAATCTTCATGAAGCTAAACAAACTCAATTTTCAATTCCATATAGAGAACAAAAAAATGTAATGAAAATTTTAAGAATGGCTAAATCTGCCATGGTTGGAAAATACAAAGAAGGTAAACATTATGATTTTGGTGTTGGTAAGGGCCCGAAATTTATTTTAGCAGTAGATAAAAAATTAGAAGATGAAATTTTATCCCTTTTAATACAAAAGGGTGTTAGAAATATAAATGAGTTATAGGAGATAATATGGCAAAAGGTCTAGATTGTGGGACAAGTTATTATATAGCAGCAACAGATAAGAGTATCAAAAAACAAAGAAATGTATTCTTAACTGTTGATGGTGATGCAAATCAAGTTAAAAGAATGTTAAAAAGACAGAACATTCCATTTGTAGAGAAGGCGGGTAAAGTTCATATAGTTGGACAACATGCTTTCAACTATGCACAGATTTTCTCAACAACAACATTGAGGAGACCAATGGCTAGTGGTTTATTAAACCCACAAGAGAGAGATTCATTACCTGTATTAAATGCAATTGTTGGTGAGTTGATTGGTAAGTCTAAGAAAAATGAAACTTGTGTTTATTGTGTTCCTGCTAAACCAATTGACCAAACTCGTGAAGTATCATATCACGAAGATGTACTCCATCAGATTATTGAGGGGTATGGATATAAAGTTAAGGTTCTTGAAGAGAGTATTGCTCTCGCATATGAAGGTTTAGTAGATAATGATTTAACTGGTATTGCAATTTCAATGGGTGCCGGAATGTGTAATATATGTGTGATGTATCAAGGGATGTCATCACTATCATTTTCTGTTGCACGTGGTGGTGATTGGATTGATGAGAATGTAGCAAATGATTGTGGTTGTCCAGTTGCTAAAGTAACAGCAGTTAAAGAAAATTCAAACAATTTAGATTTAACAAAAAGTGCGATAAATGATATTTATCAAGAGGGAAGTGAAGAGTACAACATAATAAATGCGATTCGATCATATTACGGGGCATTGGTTAATTATTTATTAACAAATTTGACACATCAGTTTAACAATGCTGAAAGTGTACCAAACTTTCCTGATAAAATTCCAGTTGTATTTGGTGGTGGAACTGCACTTGTTAAAGGATTTATGGAAGTTGTAGGGGAACAATTCAATCAAGAAGAGTTTCCTATACAAGTTAAAGAATTTACATTAGTTGAGGATGCTCACACAGCAGTCGCTAGAGGTTGTTTGAGTGAAGCTCAACTTATTGAGGAGGAAGAGGGTGAAACTGACGAAGAATCGACTTAAAGAAATTATTAAAGAAGAAATTCAAAAATTGAATGAAGCTAATCTTGATGCTATGTTAGGTCAATTTGGTTTTGATAAGATAGATCAAGACGGTGGAGTATTTTTCTTTGTTAATAAGAAAGCAAAATTAAATGCTTGGTCTGACGGTAATAAAGCATCAGTTGGTAGAATGAACGGTAAAGATAATAAAATATTTAAGGATTCTCAAGGAAAACAATTAGCTGATTATCTTAGAAAGAAATTTAAATTAAAAAATGCATTTGATTAAAATAGGGGATGTTAGATGAAATTAACTAGAAATACATTAAAAGAACTTATCAGACAATCAATCAAAGAAATTGATTTTGATAGTCAAGATTCTTTTAAGAAATATAAATCTCAACATAAAATGAGACCTGATACAAAAGTTAATATAGGTGGTAAGGAAACTACAGTTGGTCAAGCATCTGGTGAAGAAGAAGGCGGTGGTTCTGAAGCTAAACAAGAATATAAAGATAAATTAGATCAATATAAAGCCTTAAAAGATGAATATGAGTCAACTATGTCAGCGGGTGGTGATGAAGAAGAACTTGAAGATTTAAAAGGACATGTGGATATGGCTAAAGAAGATATGTCGCGTGCCAAAGAAGAATATGAAAAAGAAAAATCATCATCTGAACCAAAGGGTGGTGATGATAATACAGATATATCAGCTGATGTATCATCTCATATGGAATCAGATAAAGGGAAAGAAGGAATAAAAAAGGCTAGGGAAGTTATGAAATCGATGGATAAACATGCGAAAAAAGCTGTTAAGACTGCGCTGGTGACTATAGGTGGTCCTTTTGCATTTTTGAGCGATGTACTGACAGGAGGAGATTCCACTAAAGGAACTTATTACTCAGATTTGGGCTATCGAAGAAAGCTTTCTCAGATTATGGGTGAATCAGTAAACAAACCAGTAAGTAGGAAAAGAACAACAGTCAAAGAAGTCAAAAAGTGGTTTAAAACTCTTGAAGAAAATAGATATAAGAAAACTTATGCATCAGATGCTCGTAGAGTTTCTTGGTTGGTAAATAACAACTTATCTGAAGATTATGAAGCGATGCCAGTCTCAATGAAAAAGAAATGGCCAAAGGCTGCATACAAAAGAGAAAGATTCTTGGCAAAAGAGTTTGTTAAACATAAACGGAATGAAGCCAAATTAAGAGAATCAATTAGAGGAATTGTTAACAGATTGATTACAGAAGATCAATATGGTGCTACAGATAAAAAATTTGTACCTGTTAAAGTTGATAAATATGCTCCAAATACACGAGAGAGTTTAAATGATTCTATAAGAAGTTTATCGGGTGCTGCTTTTGGTTTTAGTTTAAGTGAAGATTCTGAAATGGATGATCCAGAACCAGCTAAAAAAGCTCACGAAGCTTATAATAAATGGGCAAAGGGTATGGGAGTTAAATTTCAAAAATTATATAAAGAGTTGGATAGCGGTTGGAAAGTATATCACGATACTTTTGATAAAGAGAGACGGAAAAATTATAAAAAATGATTAAATTAAAATCACTACTCACAGAAAACAGACTACGAGACCTTGAAAGAAGTGAGGTTGCTCATGTAAATAAAGCGTTTGAAAGACTTGTTAAAGGTATTGATAAATCGTGGGATATAGAAGCGGATTTAAAGTTTTATAATTTTAATGATGGTACAAGATCTTTTCAATTAATTGCTCGTATGGGTAGAAATAGTGTTCAGTTAAATTTTAACTTATCCAGTTTACCATCTCATATAAAAGCAACAGAAATTAGTTTTGGGGCTTATGAATATGCTAAAACTCCCAGTGGTAAGCAAATTATGGATACTACTTGGAAGATAAAGGTAGATGATGATACTGATTTGGTAAAATTATTTAAAAAGGATTCCAAAATAAAATCAAATGTGAAAAAAGGTATTAAGAAAATTGAAGATATAAGAGAAAAAGAATCAGAAGCACAAACTAAATATTATAAATCTATCGGAGGAGTACCGGCTAATGATTAAGTTAAAATCACTATTAAAAGAATACAGGAAAGCTGTCATACTTTCTCCATCAAAAGCGAAAAAATTGATTGCTACTATTAAGAAACAAGAAAGAGTTTCTAAAGTATTTAAACACAAAGCTACATATGATGGTAAAATGACAACAATTTATTCAATCCGTGCTAGAAACAAAAGTCATTATTCTGGGAACAATCCATATGGATTAGATATGTCAAGAGATAGTAAAGGTGGTTCTTATTTGATTCGTGTACATGAGGGAATATTAACAGAAGCTAAAATATCATCCGATGTTGCTCGCGCTGCTAAAAAACTTGGTATCAAATTTGATAAGAAAAAAGTAAGAACTATATTTACAAATGATTTTACTGGAGTTAATGAACCAGGTGAAAATGTTAAATACGATAGTTGGATGGATATGGATCCAGAGGATTATCTACATCAGGGTAGAGAGTTAGTTAAGGTATTGAGTCGTAAATATAAAATCTATAAAAAAGTTCCATCTAGAACTGGGGCACATATTGTTTTTAGAAAAGATAAAAAAGATAAAAAAACAGAATTTACAATTACATATGTGAAGTCTATGGCGGGTCCGTATATAAATTACGAAGGTCTAAAAGGTCAATAATTAAATAAGAGGTTAATATGGGAAGACACAAAAAGAAACGAGAACAAAAAGGTTTAAGAATAGATGTAAGAAACAACAATGTCGAATGGGCATTAAAGAAATTAAAAAGAATGATTAAAGAGAGTGGTCAGATATTAGAATTAAAGAAGAGGAGTTATTATAAAAAACCATCAGCTGAACGAAGAGAAAAAAAGAACTTACAAACTTTACGATATAGATATAACCAAGAAAAAGAAAAAAATTATTAATAATTTTTAATAATCCTATATTTATAAGTACACAGATTTAAAATAATACACCTCTATAATGGACTTTGAGGTGTCTAAACATTCCAATAAACTTTATTAAGTTTCCTAATAAACTTATTCCAAAATATAATACGAGGAGATAAATCATGGGTGATTTATTAAAAGAAGCTATAGCAGATGCAAAGGCGGTTCGTGAAACAGCTCTTGCAAATGCAAAGATGGCGTTAGAAGAAGCGTTTACTCCTCAGTTGAAATCTATGCTTTCCGCAAAACTCAAAGAAGACGAATTCGAAGATGAAGAAGAAATGTCTTATGAAGAAGATGATGAGTTTGGTGGTGAAGAGGAAATTCCAGCTGAAGAGCCTGAAATTGCTCCAGAAGAAGGTGATTATTCTGAACAAGATGAGTTCGGTGGTGAGGAAGAAATTCCCGCTGAAGAACCTGAAGTTGAAGAAGAAGGTATCATTGAAATCAATGGTGTGAAATATGCACCAGTTGTTTCAGAAGAAGGTGAAGGAACATTAAATAAAGAAGAAGATGTTCCTGGAGAACTTGATCTTGAAGCTATAGTTCGTGAACTTGAAACAGAACTTAAAGAAGAAGATGATGCTTATGATGAAGCAAATCCACCTGAAAAAGATGGTCTTGCTGAAGAAGATGATGCATACGATGAACCAGCCTCTAAAGAAGATAAGAATGATGGCAAATCATCTTCAACTCTTGCTGAACAAGAAGATGAAGAAGATGAAGAAGTTGAAATCGATGAATCTGTCTTTACAGAAGACGATGATGAAGACGATGATGAAGAAGCTGTTGAAGAACAGTCTGATTCTTCTGATATTGGCAAAGGTGACAATGTAGTAGATGCTGCTGATGGTTCTGATGAAGAAGATCCTGGTGAAGGTGAACTTCACGAGATTCGTTCAGAACTCAAAGAGTATAAAGAAGCCGTTAAGTTTCTTAAAGACAAACTTCATGAGGTCAACATTCTTAATGCAAAATTGTTGTTTACCAACAAATTGTTTAAAGAGTATGCGCTTGATAACAATCAAAAACTTAAAGTAGTTGAAACATTTGACAGAGCTCAAACAACAAGAGAGATTAAACTTGTTTATTCTACACTTGCTGAACAGTTCGGCGATAATGGTTCAATTAATAAAAGAAATCCAATTAAAGAATCAGCTAGTGCTAAATCTGGTTCAACAAAACCTTCTAAAGAATCAAAGAAAGTGATTACAGAAGAAGATAATGTTGCAAATCGATTTAGAAAATTAGCTGGTATTATTAATGGGTAATAATTAAATTAGGAGAAAATAATCATGAGTGATTATATTAATCAAAATCTATTGGATGCAAGTCCAATGAAAAAACAAAAAGAGGAAGCCAAAATTCTCGTTAGTAAATGGGATAAAACAGGTCTCCTTGATGGTCTTAACGAAGACTTTCAAAAATCTGGTATGGCTGTAATGCTTGAAAACCAAGCAAGACAGTTGATAACAGAAGCTTCAACAACCAATCCTACAACTGCAAAAGATGAGGAATGGTCTGGTGTGGCTCTTCCATTGGTTCGTAGAATCTTTGGTGAAATCGCAGCTCAAGAGTTTGTAAGTGTTCAACCAATGAACTTACCATCTGGTCTGGTATTTTACCTTGACTTTAAGTATGGTACAGCAGTTCAAGGTAGAGCAACTACAGAATCATTAGCTGGTACAACTGGTCCTAACTCTCCATCTGGATCTTCTGCTCCTTATGGTGTTGATGGTCTTTATGGTGCTGGACAGTATGGATATTCAAGTACTGGTTCAATAACGAACGCGTTTACTCACGATGCTGCAGCACTTCCATCATTAGCAGATATTAACTATGATGCTGAAGTATCTAATTCAAGTGCCGCTGGTACATTGCATAAACTTGTTGGTTCGGATGCTGCTCAAATAAGTTCGTCTTACGATAAAACATCTATTAGATCTTGGATCTATTCTACCAAAGCAGATGGTGGTAATGATTCAGGTGCTGGTTTCCATTCGACATTAGGACAATTTACTAAAATCGATAGTGATGGTAAATTAACATTTATCGTATCTGCTAGTTCATTAGCAGCTGCAGCTATTACTGCTAGTATTCTTACATTTGAACA
>Ga0208010_1000202_pt1 | contig 20434 bp, 19 predicted proteins | sample 2_EtaG_FD_184074 | JGI IMG/M metagenome (GOLD analysis project Ga0208010, IMG submission 184074) | Marine viral communities from the Subarctic Pacific Ocean - 2_ETSP_OMZ_AT15125 metaG (SPAdes) (version 2) | ecosystem: Environmental > Aquatic > Marine > Oceanic | place: Pacific Ocean | collected... | reverse complement strand
CTGAAACCCCTCCGGCCAGGTGGCTGCGCCACTTGGCCTTCGTGTGGTCGTCTTAACAGTCGCGCCAGCGTCTGTTGACCACACCCGGGGCCCCGCTGCGCGGGGATCCTACTGCGGTGGTGAACCTGGAGGGCCAACGGCCTGGAAGGCTCACGACCGCGAACAGAGAGGCGTTAAACAGTCTCGTAAGTGCCGGTGACAACCGGCGGTGAAGAGTCTGTTGCCGAACAGGTAGAGGGTTCAGGGCACAGCCCTGGTCGCCGGGACGGCGAGAACGATAGGGATACGGAGGGCGTCAGTCCCGCCAACGGCGGGATGAGCGAATAGCGAACCCGGAGCAGCCCGGCCCGCAGGGATCGCACTGAATATCCCAATCCACAACCTTCTCAAACACTGGGAGGCAACATCCAGGTTCAACCCCGAGCCCAACTTCTGACAGAGCTTTTCAGGGCATGCACTTGAGGCGGTGCAGCAAGGTGCGAAGATAATCCTCCGTAAGCTCGACCACCCGAACTCGATGACTGTAACAAACAGGACACTCGTTTATTGGTGTCGGCAACTGGTGCCGTTTGCAGCTCAGACAGAACAACGCAGTCTCATGACCGGCAGCGGCAATGGCGTTGGCATCGTTGACGGAGTAATCGAGCCGCTGAGTGACGTCTTCCCTGCGCGCCCGCCATTCCTGCTCAACCTTCTGATACTTTTCATCTTCCGGGAATATATCTCCCAGCAACGCCTGCAAAGTCGCTCGTCCTCTTTCCGCCCGGACAGCCTTGGCCTTGACCTGTCTTTGCTCCTTTTCGTGAGCCGTCCAGATATCCGGTCCGGAAGCCAAAACCCGAAATGTCTTGGCCGGACGCTCTTCGGCAAGCACGCCACGCTTACACAGTTTCTTGAGATACGATAGAACCACCGCGTACGGCGACCGGATGGCATTATTCTCGGCAGGGGTCAAAAACCACACCCCACGTAACTCGTAATCTTTGCGTTGGTTGTAAGGCTGCTTCAGATGGGCCTGCTTGAGTTGGCTCAGCTTCAAGGCCCATTCACGAACGCCGGCGGTTTTTTCGGCATAGGCCAGCGCCTGGGCCACCGAGAAAATATAGCCCGGTTTCTTATCCAGAATCAGAGACTCAAACACCGCGCTTTGCCAAAGTCGCCGATCTTCTTTGAACACCCACTCCCGTTGAACACTGACATCCATGAACGTCGGCCACTTCTCTGGCTCGAATCTCAAGCGCCGTGCAATCTCTTCCAGTCGGGGCTTTGCACGTTCCGCCAACCGGTCCCCCAGAGTCAGCCAGCCCATGGATTCCACTTGCTCCAGGTTTCTTAACGCGATCTCAAACGGCTCCCGGGCTTCTGCTTTCTTACGAATCAGGGCCTGTTTGCGCTCCTCCTTCTGCTGTGCCGCACGCTCCTTCTTACGTTTGGCCGCCTCCTCCCGTTCGCGCTGCCGTTCGAGGCGTTTGATCTCGATCGGTACCCTGGCCTCCAGCGCTTTCCGTACGGCATGAACCTTCGGTAGCTCGTCAATCAAAGAGCACCGATGCCACCAACGGGGCGCAGATTTCAGTACCTCAGCTTCCAGCGCGACCGAATCCAGCACGGTTTCCTCCGACAACCAGCTAAGATCAATCTCCATAACGTTATCAATCGCCAGGCTCTTATTTTCCTCGACAGCGTGCGTAACCAGAATCTCAATATGCAACTCGGCGTCGTTCTTCAGAAGGGCAGTCACGTCAGGCGTCAGACCATTGTCCAACCGTTTCTCAGAGACGGCCGATACGAAATGGACCTCACGCGGGTCGAAGTGCAGTGTTTCCGAAAGTGTTTCGCCGAACACCAGGGGAAAGGAGAGCAACACATCCCGCTCCGGCAACCACACTCGACCGGCATCCAGGAGGATCTGCTTGGCCATCTTGTGCAGGGCGGTTTCGTACCCACCAGGGCACTCGGCGCCGCGATGGTGAGCAAAATAGAAGCGACCAGCCACACTGCATTTGGCAATCAACGGAACCTTGCACTCAGGACAATGGCAGCCACACTTCTTGCCCCGGTCCACAGTCTCTGGACGGTACAAGCGGCCATCCTTTTCACCAAAGGGCACTCGTAGCTTGCTCAGGGCAGGGCGGTTATTGGTTTCTGAACTCACGCGACAGACAAATTCCGCATTGAATGAATTGATGAATACCGGACAGGCGCTCAGACCAGTCTATACCAACACAGGGGCAGGGGAGGGCAGAGACTACGCTAACCTGTCGGACAACCATCATTATTGGGAAATTTCCGTACGGAAACTGATGAGATCACCAACAACGTCCAGCCATAAATCTCTCCCCTTTACCGACCATAAATCTCTCCCCTTTACACTTTGAGGCCTCTCAGGCACTGAATGCCTTGCTCACAAATGCCTCGAACTTGCTGCGAAATGGCAGGGATCTTCCACTTGTGGATAACTGCCATATTTCCCTCCCCCTCACCATATTGCTCTCCCCAGACACCATATTGCTCTCCCCTTGTTAACCATAACCCTCTACCCCCTTTGCCATACTGGTCTCCCCTTTGACCATAAAACTCTCCCTTTTTGGCTATTTTTTCCGTTCTAAAACAAATGGTTAGACCTTCCGAAAAGCAGTAAAAGAGAAAAAGTAGTACAGTATAAAAGATTATAAAAAGGGGTTTTTTGTGGATCAGCTCACTCAACGGGTACGGAAAGCCAATCGGCTCAATGAGGCGAAATTCCGTTTAACGACAACGGAATACAGGATCCTGCTTCTGTGCGTCTCCAAAGTGAAGCCAATGACTGACGACGTTCCCAACAAGTTCCGGATTTACGGAACTGAGTTCGCGGACATGTTCGGTATCAGCACCAAAAACGCCTACAAGCAGATTCGTGAGGGCTTGGATTCCACCTGGGACAAACAATTTTTTGAGCGCATCCCTGCCACCAAGGGCACTGAAGCCGGGTGGCGCCGTCGGCGCTTTGTCATCACGCAAGAATATAACCCTGGCGAGGGCTACGGAGAGTTAGAGTTTCATCCGGACTTTTTGCAACACCTGGTCAACCTTCGGGAGCAGTACACCGACTACGGACTGCGCAACGTCACGCATTTGCCGTCCTTCAACGTCATCCGGGTTTACGAGCTGCTGGTTCAATTCCGTAAAGTCGGGCACCGTACTTTCGAAATCAGCTGGTTCAAAGAGCTCCTGGGACTTGAGAACAGCTATCCCCGATTCAAAGACCTGCGGACCCACGTCATCGAGCCTGCGCTGAAGCTGATCGATGCTCACACTGATATCCAGATCATCAAACACGACAAGAAGTGGTTCCGTACGGAAAAGCGCGGCAAGAAGGTGATTGCCTTTGAGGTCTATTTCCGCCACAAGGCTCAGCAGACGCTTGACCTGGATGAACCACAACCTCTACCCGTCGAAGAGCCGGTTACGCCACAGGTAGAGTATGAATGGGAAGCGGCGGGCTATCGCACCGAAGCTGAATATCGTGACGCCCGCAATACCGAGAAGCGGTACGGTGTGACTTTCAATGACGCTCGTGAGTACATCACCTTCACACAGAAGCTCCAGAGACGGGCCTGAATCTCGGCTTCCAGGCCATTAATTCATCAATAGAGTTCGTCTCATGAACTATAGAATTTACTCCAAATAGCTCAACCACGCGGCTTCTATCCAAATTTGCTATATCTGTATTCTAGAGATCATCTGTCCTATTCAGCTAAATAGTGTCATCGCTGTCCAATAGAGAGACCAAAACCGATGACTGAAGCAAACTCCTGGACTGAATCCCTGATTGCAGTCGCAAGCACAATCCCGACAGAAAACCTGGCCATCGTTGCCCTGGTAATTGTAGCTATCACCGCCATTCGGAGGCCCCGTTGATATGCTGACCAAAGACCGATTCTCGCCTCTGCCGCGCCATTGGCTCAGCATGGATGGGCCCAGCCCCTGGTGGCTGGCCAAGACGGCCCGCCGCACGATTCCAGTATATCCACCGATCTTCCCGGACCCTCCCACCGCCGGTGCAGTCACAGCTGCGCTGAAGATCTACATCGCCTTGGTCGCCATGGCTGACGATGACAACCAACGGAAGAGGGTAGGGCGGTACGCTGTCAAAACGACTTATGAAGAGATTCAGCAGTACTTGAAACTTTCACGGGCAATGGTCAGAGAAGGATTGAAGCTGCTCGAACAGTGTCACGCCATCGAGCGAACCGGGCATAAGCCTCTGGTCTATAAGATCACCGGCCTGGATCGAAACACGGAAGAGGGCGCCAAAGGCTTTGTGAAGCTACCCAAAGGGCACCTCTACGGTAACCGAAGGCAATCAAGCACGCTCCCGATCACGTTGGCGAACTACCCGACACGTGGCGTAGATGCGATGAACGGGTTGGCGCTCTACCTTTTGTTGTTGTCAGTCGTTCAACGAGACAACAACGTGGCGATGATCTCCTATGAACGGATCAAGGAACGCACCGACATGTCATCGAAACAGATCCGCCAAGGCTTGGATCTCCTGGTGAACCACAACTTGATCAGCGTCCTGAGACTCAACAATGAAGAAACCTTTGAGGCGTTCGGGATGCCGGTACCCGAAACCGTCCTGCGAGGAACGCCTAACGCCTATCTGATTAAAGGCCTCAAAGGCCGGGAGTACAACCAGCGTGTAAACACGCTCGACGAGATGATCAAGCAACGCAGGGACATGGTGGTGCCGGCGGATTTTGATGAACCCGCCTGAGAAATTTCCGTACGGAAATTCCCATAACGAAAACCCAGGCCCCACGTCTCAAAACCTATATTTTTATATGCTTTTGAGGTAGGCTATCGATACTCAATGAGGCATGGAAGCCCGTTCACCGCAGTAAGGTCTCTCGGGTGCGTCACCTGCTCAGTGGTGAGCCTGGCCGGGGGCACCTGGCACCATTTTATGATCGCCCACGACCCAGCCGGTCATTGTCTGGCTGCACAACCCTTAACATAGGCTTGCGGCGTTCCATAACAGCCACCACACCTTCGTCCTCGATCTTCGCGCCCACAATGTAGACGCCAGGCCCCAGCCGGTTATAGGGTTCCAGGATCATCGTACGCCACGACTCGATATCCAGCAGGACCGGAGACACATTTGGAAGCCTGCGTATCAACTCCCGGTCGGCCGTCCCAAGCCATTGGCTAATGACAATTTCACTGGACGTAACGATCCCCACCGGATCCATCGAGGCGTAGGCGGATAGGGTCGAGTAGTAAGTGTTGTGACGTCGACGGAATTCCAAGCTGTTCCCGAATACTGTATAAATAAACAGTATTACAGAAAAGCCAACCGGACGTCTATCGCTGGTCTTGCCGATCAGCGCCGCTTTCGTGGGCGCTCCTTCGTAGCCCCACAGTCCGCACACAGCCAGCTGTGAAGCGTTTCCGTCACAAAGCTGCTACCACAGGCAGGGCACTTGTTGGGGGTCTTCTCATCGTCTCGCACGGTTCACCTCGCCGTTAACCTGTCGGAACGAATCACCATACGGGATCACGCGCCCGGGACAAGCAGTCGGAAACCGGTCGTCAATGCCGTGCTGACTAAACCACTCATAGCATCCTGTCCCGATGACCGGGCCATAGTGCGCAACTCGTCACCGAAGGAAGCAGAGGGATCCACGGAAGAGGGGACGCATTTCAACAGCTCCAGGCCTTTTGCGGACAAAGTCACGTCGTCCACGAAAAATGGTCCACGAAACTGACCAGCCAACAGGTAACCTGAATCAGCTAACCACCGAACTGTGTTGAGCGCAAAATCTAATTCGGAGTAGGTAACCTGAAACTCATTTCCGGCATTGTCCAAAGCTCTTATTGGACTACCGTCGAGAGGATCATCCTCTTCATTGACCTCAAGGCCCAGTACCCGCCCGACTCGCAACGTGATTCGTTTGGGGAACTCTTCATAGAGCACCGCCAAGGTCATGCCCACGGCTTGATTGAAGCGGGTTATATTTTCCGGTTCTGACATCATCTACTCCTGTTAACTGTCCGGGGAATACTGGATGGCTTTCGGAACTGGCTCGTCAGTGACCCTCAGCATCAGGCCATCGTTGGCCACATCCAGGTTGGCCCTCCGGGCAGGGTCTTTTCCGACCATGGCCGCCGCCAAAACCTTTTCGACCTCATAAGCCCGCCGACCGTTGATATGCACGTCCGGGTGGCCAATTCCATTGCTTGCGCCGGCAGGATACCCGAGTAGCTGTTTTGCTGCCCGCATCAGCTGATCGATCTGGTCACAGCATTCCTCCGAGGCCATTGCCCGCTCTCCATCAGCGCTGGGGCGAGCCACTGGAATAACCCCCTGACGCACCAACTCAGCGACAATCTCCAGCTGGCCCAGACAAAGGCGAGTAAAGACATCAAGGCTCTCACAGACACCCTTGCCCTGATCGATACTGAGATCGAGGTTAAGCCTGTCCATGGTTCCCCTCCTCGTTATCTGCCGACTTCTGAGCCGACTGACTGGCAGCTTGCTCAGCCTGGCGCCACAGCCACACAAAATCTTCCTTGGCTAGATGCCTTTGCGCCAATTCCACGAACGCCTGGCAGGCTTCAACTTCCTGGCCCCCGCGGCTTTTCAGTGCTCTGGCCGCCCGGATCCGCTGGTTGACCTCACTCAGCGCTGCCCGGTAACGCTCTCGCTCAGTTTTAAGATGATGGAGTTTGCGGGTAGCCCTGTCCCGCCAATCCGCGTCTCGCCTCACTTCACCTCGATCGGCACTGAGCAGTTGCGCTTTGATTGAACGCTTGAATGAATCCAGCGTCTCAATCTTGTCAATCAGCCAGCATCGAAGCTGAGCATCATCCAGATTCTCAGGTAGGGACAGTTCACTGTTCATATCAAACGCCCTCCATGCTCGAAGCTTCCTTCGACAGTGCCCTGACCTCTTCTCGTGGCACTCTCACCCGGCAACCGCGGATATCGATCACCATAGTTCGTTTGTGAATCCGCTTGACGGTCCCACGGGTGCAACCAACCCTCACTGTTTCGCCACGACTCATTGAAACTTGCATCTTACTTACCTCGCTGTTGTGCGGTAATCCACGTGTTCATAGTAGCGCCACGAATCTATAAAGTAAACATTTCGGTAAACTTATAAGATGGTGAGACCGGGATTTCTTTTTTGCAGCTCATCGATTACACGCTCTCTGGACATTTTTTCGCAAAAGGCGGTCGGCAAAGTGTCTGTCTGAAACAGGGCTTCAATCTCCCGCTTCAACTCACCGGAATAGCGCGCCATCCAATGACCCTCAACAAGCATCAGTTCAATCATTCTATGCTCCATATAGAATTATATGTATGTAATCATTATTACACAGCCATAGTTTGACTGAAACATTTACTCTGCTACTATAAATCCGCCACTCATGTTCGCCGGTGAAACGAAACGAGGCGACCTAAGTCGATAAGGAACAGTCATGCCGAAACCTTTCGCTCCAAAGCTCAAGAAAACCGCCGTTATCGCGGTTATGAACCGCAAAGGCGGCGTTGGTAAGACCAACACCGTTACCAACCTGGCCACCGAATTCCAGAATCGCGGATACCGCGTCACCATCGCCGATACCGAGAAGGATGGCGGATGTGTGCATTGGCAAAGCCTGGCTGGCGAAGAGGCCAAAGTCCCCGTCATTGCCATGTATGATCCGATGATCAAGGTCAACATCAAGGCCTACTACGAAAGCAATGACATCATCCTGATCGATACCGCCGGGATCATCAGTGATGCCAATGCCGATGAGGACGGCAAGGCCAGCACCATCAACAGTAAGGTCATGGCCTTGGCTGATTATGTGGTTGTTCCTCTGACGCCATCGGCCGCTGATTTTCGGGCCACGGAAGTCTGCACAGAGAACCTGGAGAAAATTCAGGATTTCCGGGATGGGAAGCCCTATTTCCGGGTGCTGTTGACCAGTACCCGTGCTACGGAAGAGCTCACCCGGATGGCTCTTGAAATGTTCGGTGAGGACTATCAGTACCCCGTTTTCAAAACCACCATTCGGCGCTCCGAAGAATTCAAGAAGGCGTTTGCATTCGGCACGGGCGTCGTCGAGTCGGCCCGATCTTCGGCAGCGGCCGCCGACATCCGCGCTCTGGCCGATGAAATTCTCTCTGACTTTGAAGAGGGCCGGGCATGAGTACCGCTAAAAAAAATAAACTTTCCCAGGCCCTGAAGGGGGCTCAGAAGCCAAAACCCGACACCACCTCTGAGGCCAGACCACAGGTTCGGGAAGCCGAAGGTGATTACGCCATGGTGCCGGTCTCTGCAATCGATCCGGACCCGAACCAGCCCCGGAAAACCTTCACTCAGGAATACATTGAGGGATTGGCTGAATCGCTGAAGCTTAACAAGCAGCGCCAGGCGATCACCCTTATTCGCAAGGCTGATGGCCGCTTCCAGATCAAGGAAGGGGAGAGGCGTTGGCGAGCCGCGCAGATTGCCGGCCTGGACTACCTCAAAGCCATCATCGAGGACGAAAAATCGGAAGGTCTGAGCCCTGCGGAAGAAGCCGAGAAACTGAGAGCTCAACGCGCCGAGAATACCGATCGTGAACCCCTCACGGTTTGGGAAGACATTGAGGCCTGCGCACGGTACGTGGAGCTGACTGGCAAGAGCCAGAAAGAGGCTGCGAAAGACCTGGTAATCAGCACCAGCAAGCTCAACAAGATGCTGAAGATCTACAAGGGACCGGAACCCGTCCAGGAAACCGTCCGTCTCGGCGTTGCCACAAACCTGAACACGGTGGGCAGTCTGATTGAGATGTGGGAGATCTCTCAGGAAACCGCCGAAGCGGAAGTGAAGAAGATCCTCACCGATGGACAGCTTCCAGAGCGTTCCGAAGCGCTCTACGCGCAGAAGGCCAGGGACATGAAAGCCTCAGGATCCGCTGGCGCGGCAACCAAACAACCCAAGAAAGCGCCCAAGACCTCCAAAGCAAAACCGTCTGAGCCTTCCACAACCAAACCTCAAGGCATTTCGGACATGAAGGTTGTAGGGGAGGGCGTATTACAGATCACCGACAAGTCCGGGCAAGTTCAACGCTACCGCGTGACGAAAAGTTGGCAGAAACAGTGGGAAGCCTTGGGTGAAGCACTTTTTAATGACTGAGTTATGACCGATAACCAAGACAAAAAATCCCAAAGGGTAGGGGATGGCCGGGTGTTTTTCCGCTATCTCCTGGAGCACTTCGGCCCAAAGGAAAACCACAACGCAACGGCTCAGCGAGTACTCAGCATTGGCCAGGAAAAGTATGGCGCTGAGCGGGATTCACTGGCCGGTAAACACCTCCGCAGCTGGGCAGATGGCACTCGGATTGTCCCGAAATGGGCCTATTCCGCTGCGCTGGATCTGTGCCTGGAATCCGGTTTTGAGCCGGAAAGCGGCGATCAGGTCATTGCCTCCTGGAAAACCTGGCAGTCCACTCAGCCAGAAAAGCCCTTGCCGGCTCTCATGTCAGAGTTCCGGAGCGTCGTTCCGCTGACAGAGGAGCAGGAGAGCACCTTGACCGATTACCTGGGATTGACCCCATGAAGAACACATCCATTGTGCTGACTGAGCAACAGTTCGAGACGGCTGCCAGAAAGGCGAAGGTGTCGCCGGCTATTGCTGAGGGCGCCCGCCGAGTATTTGTCGACGGCGTACCGGCTGTGGACGTATTCGACCGCACAGCAGAAGGCGCAGAGGTGCAGTATCAGGCGTTGGCCAGGATCTACCGACAGGCGGTACCACCGACTAAACCCGGGCAGTACACCGAAGCCGATGTGGACCTGGTCTCGAAACACTTTCGGTTTATGAAGTATTGGACGCTACTCGCGTTGAAAATGGTTCTGGTTGAAGGCTATCGAGCGGTCGAAGGTGCCGAACTGGTTGGAATCCGGAAGCAGCAAATGAGTGCCAGTATCCGGAGCTTTGAAGAGAAAGCGCTACAGCTCGGTCTGAGCATCCCTGAAGGTATGGAGCAGGTGCACTGCTTGTTACCTGTCGATTACGCTAAACAGGTTCGGGAGCTGGAAGCGGCCGTCAGTCACAACCAGGTAACCAAGCGGCCCCAAAAACGCCCTGTCTTTGCCGTGCTTAACGCCACCGACGCCGAAAAGGTTGAGGCCTTTATTAGGGAGCTCGACCAGGCTCATCAGATAAGGTGAGTTTCCGTACGGAAACTCTCATGCCACTTTAGCCTGTCCGGCATTGATCCAATAATCCGGAGATAACAGCTTCCTCCCGGGGCGTTGGCTGTAAATTATAGATTTTAACAACCCTTACGAACCGGGCGACATAGCCACACTGCCCTGAAGGCGGCAGCCACTGATCGGGCCCCTGGGCACCTTTACTCGCGTTCAGACTGGACTCAACCGGGAGCAGGTTAACCGGATCATTGGCGAACTTTTCACGTTTCGCCTGTGGCCAGGAAGGCGCTCCTCGTTCCCATGCCCATTTCAAAGGCACAACATGGTCGATCTGCACTTTCGATCCATCATGGATCACATTTCCTGTGAAGGGTGAAATCCAGCGGCCGTAGATCACCCTGCAATCATCCCCGCCCGCAAAGCGAACTGGCACCGTGGACTGATCAATCAGCATTTCCATCCGAGTGTTCTGGCAGTCGCCATCTTCGTCAGCCCAACCATGGCCAAATCGATCCCTGCTGTAAGCCAGGGTGTTGACTTGGTCGCGACTGTAACCACTACCTCTGGGTAAACGGCCTCCTGATTGCAAACAATCCTGGACGGTTCCGAATCCCTTAAAGTACTTCACGGTGTCGTAATACGGGCTTTCGGTCCCATGGCAAATGCCGGATCGAGACTTCTTGACTACATCGGCCGCCCCTAACAGCGGCAGGGCCGATAACAACAAGATCAACAGCAACCGGGCTGCCATCGTAATTGTCCTCCTTGATCTCAGTTTGCGAGTAGGGCAGTTGCGTTATTTCTTGGCATTGCCCTTTTTCTCATCTGTCGTCGACGTCTTTGCAATCAGGGCGTCCAAATCCTTCTGAAGGGCGGCAGCCTGCGTCTCAGCCTGCACAGCTCTGCGCTCAGCTTCTTTCTCAGCTTTTCTGGATTCGTCCCGCTCTTCCTTCCGTTCTTCGGCTCTCCTCAGAGCAGCCTCTTCACGCTCCGCAATCGCAGACAGCTGGGCTTTCAGCTCAGACCGCGTGTCAACCAAGTTATCGTTGGTCCGTTTCAGGCCCTCAATGTCCTCCTGCTGTTTCTTGACCGTTTCCTTGAGGGAATCACGCTGCTCCCGGAGATCCTCTTTATCCGCTTCCAACGCCTTATTTCGGGCATTGAGGCTTTTCACCTCATTCTCGGCCGCTTCACGCTTACCCTTTTCCTGCTCCAGTTTCTCCGTGGTAACGGCAAGGTCTTTCTCCAGGCGCACCACTTGCTGACGAAGCTTCTCCACGTTCGTATTTGCTGCCTGGAGCTCGGCGGAAGTTTCGTTCAGCCGGGTCTCTCTATCAGTCAGCTGATCTTCAAGGTCATCCACTGTGGTTGCGGCATCAATCAACTCGGCTTCAGCACTTTCCTGCTGCTCCTTCGCCGACTTCATCACATCCGCCACGCGCCTTTCCGCCGTCTTCACAGCCCGGTTGTTCAGGTTGAGGGCCAGGGAGCGGACCTGCTCCAAGAAGGCCCCCGTCATTTCGTTCAGCGCTTCCTCGACCTCCACCGGAAGGTCCTGGACCGGCTCGCTTTCAACAACTTCCTGAGTCTGACGGTAATCCTCCCAGACCCGGACAAGGCGGGAAGGGTTGCCGCCTCCAACCTCTTTCCGTAGCGCAAAGCCTGTTACGCGGCGCCCCTCGCTTAGCAAGCGCTTGGCGGCCTCAATGATCTGTTCGTCTTCAAACTCGGCGGGGCGCATGGGGCATACCTCACTATCAGTGGACTGTGCGAACAGTATAATGCATAATGAAGAAACAAACAAACGAACAAAGAAATAAATAAACAAACAAATAATGATAGATGTGAGGAAACGATGGCATCCACTGAAGTCACTGAGCACTACGACTTGCACCACAAGACAGGCGGCCACATTGGGCGGGCGAAGATCCGGTTGAAAACGACAAGGGTGCCCGAGTACAACGACTGGCGTTTTGACGGGAAAGTGGTGGTGAATGGCCCGACCGGCAACGCACTTGGGTGGATTAAGGGCGAAGTAAGAACGGGCAAAGTGTGCCTAGTGGATGACTGGGTTTTCCCGGCCTATCTGGAGGGGATGGGGCTGGCAACCTGGCTTCTGGATCGCTTGCGCAACCTGATTCCGGAAGAAGTCGGAGGGACGCCCTGGCTGAAGGGCTCTCTTAGCCCCGAAGATTCAAAGAAGTCGGATCGTGGCTTTGGCAAACGCAGAAACGATTTTTGGAAAAGACACCTGATCCTGGATGCGGACCCTGGCGCACATTACACACCGGACTCGAATGGACATGATGGATCGTTTCTCGCCCCCTGGCGTCGAAATGTGTTTGATCCCGACAAAGCTGGTTTTACTTACCAGAAGGTATCACCTGAAGTTCCGGGGTAAGACTTCGCGTAACTGGTGGCAAAAAGGTTAATATTCCCTGAAAGATGCTTTGCTTAGGAGAAGTTCGCTTGGAGGCAATCGCTGTTCCTTCCGCTGTAGACAATTTTCTCAAACGCTGGAAAGGCAATTCGGGGAGTGAACGTTCAAACTTTCAATCGTTCATGCGCGATCTTTGCACGCTCCTGGATCTTCCACTGCCAGACCCGGGGGAAGGGGACACCAGTCAGAACTCCTACGTTTTTGAGCGGTTTATCGCCTCTCCGCGAGTCGATGGCAACACTGAAAGCCGATACATCGATTTATACCGTCGAGACTGCTTTGTTTTGGAAGGGAAGCAGACGGGCAAACAACTAGCCTCTCGCAGCCACCAGAATGCCATCAACGCTGCGGTAGCCCAGGCGGAACGGTACATCAGGGGGCTGCCCTTCGAGGAAGTGGAGCACGGCCGCCCTCCATTCATCGTCATTGTCGACGTCGGAAATGCCATCTACACCTATTCGGAGTTCACCCGGACAGGCGGAAACTACGTGCCGTTTCCAGACCCCAGACATTTTGAGATCCGTCTGGACGACCTGCACAAGCCAGAGATCCAGCAGCGTCTTCGTCAGCTCTGGCTCGATCCCGACAAGCTCGATCCAAGCAAACACGCAGCCAAGGTCACTCGGGAAGTCAGTACCAAACTGGCAGAGTTGGCAAGATCCCTGGAGCGCAGCGGCTATGACGTTGAAAGGGTGGCGAGTTTCCTCAAACGATGTCTTTTCACGATGTTCGCAGAGGATGTCGAGCTACTGCCGAGAGAATCGTTTCAGAACTTGCTCGTAGACATTAAAGACCGGAATCCGGAGGCATTCCCTCATGCGGTTAAAGCCCTGTGGGATACCATGAATGCCGGCGGCTACAGCGAACGTTTAATGCAGACCGTAAAACGCTTCAACGGTGGTCTGTTCAAAAACATCGATCCAATTCCGCTGAACGCCGGCCAGATCCAGCTACTCATCGACGCATCGAAAGCCGATTGGCGCTTTGTTGAACCAGCCATTTTTGGGACGCTTCTGGAACGAGCCCTAGATCCCCGAGAACGCCACAAGCTGGGCGCCCATTACACACCCAGAGCCTATGTTGAGCGTCTGGTAATGCCGACCCTGATTGAGCCGCTTCGCGAGCAGTGGGGTGACATTCGAGGAGCTGCGGAAACACTTTTGCGTCAGGGGAAAGACGCTAAGGCGCTTCAGCAGGTCCAGGCTTTCCATTATCAACTTTGCCAAACCCATGTCTTAGATCCTGCCTGCGGCAGCGCCAACTTTCTCTACGTTGCCCTGGAGCACATGAAGAGACTCGAAGGCGAGGTCCTGGGCTTTATTTCCGAGCTGACACAAGGGCAGGGTGTCTTGGAAAGCGAGGGCTTGACCGTCGATCCCCACCAGTTCCTCGGACTGGAGCTAAATCCTCGGGCCGCACAGATTGCTGAGCTCGTGCTGTGGATTGGCTACTTGCAATGGCACTACCGGCTGAATGACCGCCTGGATCTGCCCGAACCAATTCTGAAGGACTTTAAAAACATTGAGTGTCGGGATGCTCTAATCGAGTACGACAGCCGGGAACCGGAGCTGGATGATAACGGGCAACCAGTAACCATCTGGGACGGCATCAGTATGAAGGTCAGCCAAACTACGGGTGAGCTAATCCCCGATGAAACAGGCCGCGCCACTGTGTACCGGTACCACAATCCACGCCGAGCCGAGTGGCCAAAAGCTGACTACATCATCGGTAACCCTCCATTCATTGGCGCTTCAACAATGCGACGTTCCTTAGGTGATGGATACGTTGACGCTGTGCGCCAGGTCTTCAAAGGCGTAGTTCCGGATTCTGCCGACTTCGTGATGTACTGGTGGCATACAGCGGCCGAGAACGTAAGAAAGGGTAACGTTCAACGATTTGGGTTCATTACCACCAACAGCCTGAAGCAGACCTTTAACCGGCGTGTATTAGAGCCGCACTTGAATGACACCAAAAAGCCTCTTTCGCTGGTATTTGCAGTACCCGATCATCCGTGGGTAGACGTCAATGATGGGGCTGCCGTTCGTATCGCCATGACAGTGGGTATGGCTGGAGAACATCCGGGGCAGCTTCGTCAGGTCATCAGGGAGACCTCCAGTGAAAATCGGGAGGCTCGTGACGTGCAGTTGAGCCAGCGAGCCGGCAAATTGTTCGCTGACCTCACCACGGGAGCGAATGTAGCTAGTGCCGAGGCCCTTGAGGCAAACGAAGGAATAAGCTCTCCGGGCGTCAAGTTGCATGGATCTGGCTTTATCGTAACACCGGAGGAATCCGTAGACCTGGGGCTAGGCAGGACGCAAGGCCTAGAGCATGTCATTCGTGAATACCGCAACGGTCGCGACCTAACTCAAAAGCCTCGCGGCGTGAAGGTGATCGACCTGTTCGGTTTGAAGGCCGAGGAAGTGCGCGAATACTATCCTACTGTCTACCAGTGGGTCCGAGAAAGGGTGAAGCCAGAACGCGACCAGAACAAGCGTGCCACTTATCGCGATAATTGGTGGCTATTCGGTGAGCCTAGGAAAGATTGGCGTGAAATGTCACGCGGCCTTCCACGCTACATTGCAACGGTGGAGACAACCAAGCACCGATTATTCACTTTTTTAAACGCAGAAATATTGCCAGACAACAAGCTGATTAATATCGCCATAGACGACTCTGCTAAGCTCGGCGTGCTCGGAAGTAGGATTCATGTTGCTTGGTCTTTCAGCACGGGAAGCCGCTTGGGAGTTGGCAACGATCCAGTGTATGTGAAATCACGCTGCTTCGAGACATTCCCATTCCCTATTTTTAACGCTGACCAAAGCGCCATAATCGGTTCTTTAGCAGAACGAATCGATGCACACCGAAAACGCCAACAACATGAATATCCGTCACTAACACTGACCAATATTTACAATGTTTTAGAAAAACTTCGTTCTGGTGACGAACTGACCGACAAAGAAAAGACAATACACCAACAAGGCCTGATTGCTATTCTCCGAGAGCTCCACGACGAGCTAGATCATGCCGTATTCGAGGCCTACGGTTGGTCGGACTTGGAAGGAAACCTGGTAGGACGTCCGGGTGCTACCACGCCGCTCCCCGATAAACCGGCGGACCAAGCAGAAGCCGAGGAGGAGCTTCTTATGCGACTGGTCGACCTTAACAAGCAGCGGGCCGAGGAAGAGTCGCGGGGCATCGTTCGATGGCTCCGTCCAGGGTATCAGGCTCCCGATGCCGTTCAAACGGCGGTGGACATTGCGCCAAAGGCAGCCGCTGCGACAAGCGAAGCCGTCACCAGCAAGAGTAAAGCGGCGTTCCCGAAAGCCATTCCCGATCAGCTTAGAGTGCTCCGGGAAGCTTTAGCCGAACGCTCTTACACCACTGAAAACCTGGCTGGGCTATTCAAGCGGAAACCTGTGAAATCGGTTGAGGAAGGGCTGCAATCTCTGGTGGCTGTTGGTATGGCAGGATTCGACGCACATACACAGACTTGGTATTCAATGTAGAAGTTATTATCGCGCATGGAGACACAATGATAAATCGCGGATCAGAATGGAGGCGCTGGGAACCACACATTCATGCACCAGGTACGGTACTTAATAACCAGTTTGGCGGAGAGGACGCTTGGGAGAACTACCTTTCCACGCTTGAGGGTCTATCCCCGAAGATCGAGGCTATTGCCGTTACCGACTACTACACTACTGAGACTTACGAAACCGTATTGCAATATAAAGAGTCGGGACGACTACCAGACGTTAAGTTGATTTTCCCTAATGTTGAGCTTCGACTGGATGTTGCGGCGAAGTCGGGTTTCGTAAACATACACTTGTTAGTCAGCCCTGAAGATCCTGATCACCTAAATCAATTGCGCCGAATTCTTGCTCGGTTGCACTTTAAGGCTTATGACGACCGGTTCGACTGTACCCGAGAAGACCTAATAGCCCTTGGTAAACGAGCGGACCCAAGCATCTCCGACGATTTGGCAGCGCTTAAGCTGGGCGCAACTCAATTCAAGGTTAATTTTTCTGCGCTGCGCGATATTTTTAATGAGAGTTCTTGGGCCAAGGAAAACATCCTCATAGCGGTCGCAGGAGCTTCAGGCGATGGAACTTCAGGTGTCCGTGAAGCTGCCGACAGAACAGTCCGCCAAGAGATCGAAAAGTTCGCCCACATCATATTTTCGAGCAATCCCGCCCAAAGAGAGTTTTGGCTTGGGCAAAAAGCTGTCTCGGTCGAGCAGTTGCAAGAAAGGTACAACGGTTGTAAGCCTTGTCTTCATGGCAGTGATTCACACGATCAAAATTCCGTTGGTCAGCCCGTTGACGATCGGTTTACCTGGTTAAAAGGGAGCCTGGAGTTCGATTCTCTCCGTCAAGCCTGTATTGATCCAGAAGGGAGAGCCTTTGTTGGCTCTGAACCCCCCAAAACGGCGATGCCTTCACAGGTTATTTCTAACATTTCGATAAAAGATGCGAGCTGGGTAGATACTCCAGATTTGCCTCTAAATCCTGGTTTGGTGGCCGTAATTGGTGCTCGCGGTTCAGGTAAAACAGCACTTGTCGATATGATAGCCGCAGGCTGTGAAGCGATTTCATCTAGTGCATGGAATGGCAATGAACATATCAGTCCATCATTCCTTTCCCGGGCCAGGCCACACCTCAGCGATTCTAAGATTGAAGTCAAGTGGGCCGGAGGAAGCAGCGGTACCAAATTTCTTGATGGTAGTGATGCCGATGGCCATTTCTCTTTTCCCAGGGCGAGGTACTTATCCCAGCAGTTTGTCGAAGAACTGTGTTCCTCGGTCGGAATCTCGGATGGCCTTATTGACGAAATAGAGCGAGTTATCTTTGAATCCTATCCCGTTGATGACCGTGAAGGGGCAATCGATTTTTCTGAACTCCGCGAACAGAAGACTAATCGTTATAGGCTGGCTCAATCTCGCGACTCCGGATCAATCGCCGACTTATCTGAGCGAATTGCTGGAGAGCTAGAGAAGGAAAGTTGGGTGGAGACGCTCACCCACCAAGTTTCTCAAAAACAACAGTTAATAGGCGGGTACCGGAAAGATCTTTCTAAATTGACCATTAAAGGGTCAGAAGATCAGGCCCGTAGGCATTCGGAACTTAGCGCGGCCGCACAAAATCTTCGGGAAAAGATTCAGTCTCTCACGAGCCAAAAGCGTTCCTTTATCGAATTGCAGGACGAGGTCCGAAGTACCCGCTCCGCGAAAGCACCTGAAATGCTACGTCAAGTGCGTGAGCGTCATCGCCAAAGTGGGCTGACTGACGAGCAATGGGATAATTTCCTTCTTATTTACAAAGGCACCGTTGACGAAAATCTCACGGCCTACCAGCAATGGGCCGACCAGCAGATCGCTAAGCTAACTGGCTCACCACTTCCAACACCAGTTCCCAAAACGCCTCTGATTCCACAGGGCGTGGATTTGGAGAGCCTTAGTCTATCGTTAATAAATGCTGAGATGAAAAGGCTTGAGGATTTATTGAGTGCTGATAAATTAATCCGAGATCAATACGCTGCATTAAGTAAAAGAATTGAAAGAGAGAATGCTGCTTTAAAAGCATTAGAGACTAAACTTGCAGATGCAAAAGAAGCAGTCCACCGAAGAAAGAAACTGCAATCTGAACGGGATGAGGTTTATAAGAACCTATTTGAGGCAGTCATTAATCAGCAAGAGGCTTTAGCGGAACTTTATTCTCCACTTATGAAGCGTCTTTCTGATTCGTCTGGAACACTAAAAAAACTTGGATTCCGCGTTAGAAGGATTGCAGACGTTGAGAATTGGGGAGCTTATGCGGAAGAAAAATTGCTTGATCGCCGCAAAGCAGGTCCATTTAACGGTCGAGGCTCTTTAGTCGCACTGGCCGAACACCTGCTGAAACCCGCTTGGGAAACAGGAAGCGCATCTGATATTCAGTCTGCAATGAATGGTTTTATTTCTTCCTATTTGAGTGAACTATTAAAGCACGCTCCATATGCACCGGCGCAGCAAGCCGAATTTCGATCATGGTCCAAGCAGTTTGCGCACTGGCTTTATGGTAGTGAGCACATCTCTGTAAAATATGAAATCGTATACGATGGTGTCGATATCCGTAGGCTTTCACCTGGAACCAGAGGGATAGTTCTTTTACTACTCTATCTCGCACTTGATGATTTCGATGATAGGCCCTTGATTATTGATCAGCCAGAAGAAAACCTAGACCCAAAGTCTGTTTTCGAGGAGCTAGTACAACTTTTTATTGCCGCAAAAGAAAAGCGTCAAGTAATAATGGTGACCCACAACGCCAACTTAGTTATCAATACAGACGCAGATCAAATCATCCTTGCTGAAGCCGGCCCTCAAAATGGCAGCGGGCTCCCACAAATTACGTATAAAGCAGGCGGACTAGAAAACAAAGAAATAAGGAAGGCTGTCTGTGATATTTTGGAGGGCGGCGAAGAAGCTTTTAGAGAGCGCGCTCGGCGACTCAGAGTAAAAATAAACAGATAAAGCCTTTAAAATCATATACTTATGCGCATAATAAGGATTATGTTAAAGCACATGCAGTGTACCGAAAGGTTCATCAGGTCGGATTGGTCGGTGGATTCAATCGGTCGATGCAACACACTCCGCGAAGCGCTCTGCTGGCGTTTCATAATCCAGTGTCTTTCTTGGCCTGGTGTTTAGCTGTCGAGCTATTTCATCAAGCTCTGCCTGTGAGTGTACCGACAGGTCAGTGCCTTTAGGTAGGTACTGCCTGAGAAGTCTGTTGGTGTTTTCATTGGAGCCGCGCTGCCAGGGACTCTTGGGATCACAGAAGTACACTTGGATATCAGTGGCCATCGTGAATTTCGCGTGTGTGGCCATCTCTGTACCACGATCCCACGTTAGCGTTTTATACAGTTGGCTTGGTATTTCTTTGGCCTGCCTGATTAGAGCGGGTACGACATCGTCAGAGAAGCGTCCGTCTACTTTTACCAGATTTACATAGCGGGAGTGCCGCTCCACCAAGGTGGCGACATAACTGGTCCTGGTGCCCGCAATGAGGTCACCCTCCCAGTGGCCAGGAATCGCTCGGTCTTCAACTTCGGCTGGTCGCTCACGGATGGAAACCGCACCCACGATGCCACCCAGCTTCTTTTTCAAGGTGGAGGATCGTGCTCTTCGGATGGTGCGTTGAGACCTTAAATAGGCCTGTAATTCCTTTTTCAGCGCGCCTCTGGCCTGGATAAAGAGCGTCTTGTAAATCGTTTCGTGCGACACGTGATATTGCTCGTGATTGGGCAGCTTTCGCTTCAACCAACCGGTTATTTGCTGGGGTGACCAATGCTGCATCAACAGGGTCTCCACGATGTTACAAAGCGCCTCGTTTGTCACCAGTTTGCAGGGTTTTGGGCGTTCAGCCCTGCGCCACGCCTCTTCGTCTGCGGTCACGGCCCGGTAGGCGCTCCGTCCGCCATTCCGACTGATCTCTCGGCTAACTGTTGAAGGGGGCCTGCAAAGCTGCGCCGCTATTTGTCTGATCGATAGTTCCGCCACCAACCCTCTGGATATCTCCTCACGTTCGGCCAGCGACAGCGACGTTTGAGGTCGCTTTCGCTCTGGCGGCCGAATGCCACCCGTCCTTGCGAAAACAGTATGGACGGAGGAAGAGTTACGTTCGAAGAGCCTGGCGATCGCCGATAGCGACCATCCCTTCTCGTAGCGCTCCCACATGAGATCGCACTGTTCTTTGCTGTAGTAAATCCGTCTACGTTGTTTCATGGTCACCTCTATCGCATGGCTCTACGATAGGGTGTTGCGTTCACCGATTGAATCCACC
>Ga0208010_1000195_pt1 | contig 20580 bp, 28 predicted proteins | sample 2_EtaG_FD_184074 | JGI IMG/M metagenome (GOLD analysis project Ga0208010, IMG submission 184074) | Marine viral communities from the Subarctic Pacific Ocean - 2_ETSP_OMZ_AT15125 metaG (SPAdes) (version 2) | ecosystem: Environmental > Aquatic > Marine > Oceanic | place: Pacific Ocean | collected... | reverse complement strand
GATTCTGTAAATGATACAGATGATACGGTTTGCGAAGCCATCAGCCGCCTAAGACCAACTTACTTTGCAAACGGCGGAGATAGAGAAAGGTCTAATACCCCAGAACAGCAAATCTGTGAAGAACTCGGTGTAGAGATGTTGTGGAGCATCGGAGGCGATGAAAAACTTCAAAGTTCTTCCGATCTCACTCAAAAACGCCGAGATTTTCAAGCTCCCCCGATTCGAACGACGTCTCCTCACTCTGAAAGATAAATACGTATTTTATGAATTCCAGCAAGATGAGAGTAAAGAAGCCTTGGGGTTATGAAGACCGGTGGGCAATCACCGACAAATATCTGGGGAAGATCCTGTACATCAATCCCGGCCACAGGCTTTCGCTACAATATCACGAACAGAAAGACGAGACAATCTATGTCCTCGAAGGATCTTTATTGTTGGAGTTGGGACCGCTCCACAATAGTATTGACGGGGAAACTGGTATCAAGAGGGTCATGAAAAAGGGAGAAAGTCAGCGTATCCAACCCGGACTAATCCATCGTTATTGCGCAGGTAAAGAAGCCGTGGTACTAATTGAAGTAAGCACCCCGGAGATTGAAGATGTTGTTCGTATTCATGACGATTACAAAAGAATAAAGTCAGACGTTTAATCTGTGAAAAATTAAATAATTTCTTGACATTCTCTTATAACGTGTTATTATAATATTATAACAATCATAAAACATTTAAATTAAAGGAGAGATAATGAGTAATATACCAAACACACTGGATGATCTGATTACGTTGCTAGAAAGCGCACGTGCCGATTACACCAAATTCTATGCAAGTGGCAACGCCAGCGCCGGCACCCGCGTACGCAAGGTGATGCAAGAGGTTAAAACCCTTGCACAAGAAACTCGCTTGCACGTGCAAGAGACAAAAAACAACAATACCTAAACAACAAACAGGGAGACAGAAGATTATCAAATGTCTCACATATTTTTATAATAAAAGGAGAAGCCGTATGGCAACCACAACTACAACTGCGACGACCAATAAAACAATCGTCAATCTAAAAGAAACAATCAATAGCCAAAATAGCCAAATTACAGGTCTGCTTACAACCGTGAGCGGCCTGCGAGATGAAATACATTTACTTAAGAGTGAAGTCAACCGCTTTAAGACTGATGTAGCCGCTGACGTCAAATATCTAACAGAACGTGTTGATTCACAATAAGGAAAAACAATGAGCATTGTCGAAAAAATCAAAAACCTAAACCTTTCAAGCGATACAAAAGTTACGATGACTTATGAGGGCGCCACCGATGTGTTTGTGCATAACGAGACAGCGATTGATACAGCGATCGAAGATACCGACGTTATTTCTACACTCGCGGAACTAATCACAGAGCACCCAAAACTGAATGCGTCCACCAACTACGGCGACACCTCCGATGGAATTTTAAACCATCTCCGTTCCGAAGGGTATCTCGAGGACTATGACCGCGGCGAATTCTACTTTACGGATTTCGTTGCCGAGGTTATCGCCGAGAATTTCTATGATCAAGACTTTATCGACTCGTCTGTGCGCGCCTACGATCACAAGAGAGGCGAATGTACCTTATCAACAGAAGTAACCACCACCGTCGGTAATTTACTAGCAGAAGAGAGCGTTTCGTTGTCTGCATGGACGGTGAGTGTACCTACGGAAAACGGCACCCTGACGTTTGATTAGCTAACGCGCTCCGCTTCACCGTCGGGTAAATAATAACGGTGCGTGCCCGCCGAACGTCACGCAGGTGGGGGTTCCCGGTCATCCTTGGACGCAGAAAACCGGTCTTTTTTCTTTTTCTGTTTGTCTTCCCTACGTATTAACGGGGGACAAATAAATGTTAAAGACACTTTTCGCGATCGCAATCCTTATATTGGGGACTAGCTGCAGCGCATGTATACCGGATCCTGTTCTATCCGACGATACACATATTGAGATAGAACCAACTTCTACCGGCTTTTTACTTTTAGAGGAATGCGGTTTTGGAATTGGAGACAATGCTTGCAATTTTCAATTGCGAGATAAGGACGACAACCTTTGGCGCTTGAGTGCGCACATGGGAGATTTGGTTTTAATTGATTTATCTGCTATGTGGTGTGGCCCTTGTCAATATGCTGCGACTACGGCTCAACATGTGCAAGATTTATACGAGACTCGAGGTTTTCATTATGTGACAATCCTTATAGATGACGAACAAGGAGAAGAAATTGAACTATCAGACCTGTCTCTTTGGGCGACCAATTTTGGCATTACATCCGCACCGATATTACAAGGCTCTCGAGATATGCTCCAATCTGGCGGAGCCTCTTATGGTTTTCCAGTAACCAGCTGGCCAACTTTTATTATTATTAATCGAAACCAAGAGGTGGTCTGGGGTATGCACGGATTTAACGAAAATACACTTGTTGAGGCGATTGAGACATATTTGTAGTTTTAACTTAAAATGAAGACTATTTAAGACAACATGGTGATAAATGGCTAAAAAGAATTTTGTTTTAGATACCAGCGTTTATTTAACAGACGCAGACTCTATATTCAAGTTTGACAATCATGATATTTTTATTCCTTTAAAAGTATTAGAAGAGATTGACAAACATAAAAAACGACAAGATATGGTGGGTATTAACGCTCGTCGTATCATTCGGACCCTAGATGAACTTCGTACGAAGGGAAATCTTCAAAAAGGCGTCCGCCTTGATAAGGGTCGGGGTATCGTAAAAGTAATGTCTTATGAAATCTTGAGGGAATCTATTTTCCCACCCGACTTGGACATTAGAATACCTGATCATATTATTATTGCAACTGCCATGGCAATTCGCCAAGAGTCTCCCAAGCGAAAGACTGTAGTAGTAACCCGCGATATTAATATGCGCGTTATCTGTGATTCTATTGGGCTTGATACTGATGATTATCTCACAGAAAAAGCAGTCACATCTTCCGATGAATTGTATCAGGGGTTTGCCACTATTGTAGTAGACGACCAGCTAATTGATAGATTCTATGATGGCGACGACATCATTTTAGAGGAAGAGGATTTGGAAGAGCCTCTTTACGCCAACGAGTATTTGATGATGGTGTCCAATGCTAACCCCAAGAAGAGCGCTTTAGCGCGCTTTGAGAGCGCTCACAGCCCGTTGCACAAGATTATCCATGAAAGGATACCGGATTGGAAGATAAACGCAAGGAACAAGGAGCAGGCGTTCGCAATCGACCTTCTGATGGATCCTGCTGTTAAAATTGTATCTTTGGTAGGTCGTGCCGGCTCTGGAAAAACCTTGATGGCTATTGCGGCCGGATTACAACAGACCCTAGACTTAAGAGGAGAAGACCATTATTCTCGGCTGATTGTATCTCGCCCTGTACAGCCCATGGGAAAAGACATCGGATTTCTCCCTGGCACCTTTGAAGAAAAGATGTTGCCCTGGCTAATGCCTATACAGGACAATTTGCAAACATTATTAGGTAATAATAAAACTGCGTTAGAAATGTATATAGAAAACGGTAAAATCGAGATTGAAGCACTGACATACATTAGAGGCCGTTCTATTTCGAATGCCTATATTATTATTGACGAAGCGCAAAACTTGACAAAGCACGAAATTAAGACTATAATTACAAGAATAGGTGAGGGTACAAAGATTATTCTTACTGGCGACATTGAGCAGATTGATAATATATATGTTAATGAAACTACAAACGGTTTGGCTCACGCGGTTGAGAAATTTAAACAATATCCTATCGCAGGCCACGTTACCTTTAAGAAAGGCGAGAGAAGCGACGTCGCGACCTTAGCCTCAAAAGTATTATAAATTAATAAACAAACATAAACTTTAATGTTACACTAACAAAGGAAAGTTAATTATGAGTGAAGAAAAAACTATTACTGAAGAAGAACTGCATACCAACGAGACACTAGCAATGCCAGTGCTCCCTGATTCCGAACTTAAGGAATATTTAGTAGAATATGCAGGAAAGAAATTTGATCAAGAGCAAGTTACAGTTCACATGGTAGCAGAGACTCTGGCAACTGACTTTCCAGAATTCCTCTACGCATTTGCAGAAGAAAACTTTTTAAGAGGATACCAACAAGGTTTGGATGATGCTACAACATTACATATTCCAGCGCCATCGCCAGCTAGCTGAAAGCAGAATGGACTTTTACACCCCAATGGGTATCCATGTCTATTTTAAGGACCCTATTAAAAATAAAGAGGTTGATGCTGAACGTGTCATAGCAAGAGTAGAAGGAACACTGCCCGAACACTTGCTTAATGAAGTGGAAATGGTCATTTTTGGCTACTTCGATGAGTTTGAAGAGCGCCAATTAAACGCTTTTTACGACGGCGGCACCTTATATGTTACTCCCGATCAGAGCAGTGAAGAAGACCTGTTTGACGATCTCGTTCACGAAATCTCACATTCTTTAGAATATCCCTACGGCGCCCTGATATATCAGGATAAAAAAATAGAACAAGAATTCATTAATAAACGACGCAATTTACACAAGATTTTATGGGAACTTGATTATAAACTGCCAGAAAGTGTCTTTTTGGATCCTGAATACAATAAAGAATTCGACATGTTTCTTTTGGAAAAAGTCGGTTATGATAGGTTGTCTGTTGTTACGCAAGGGATATTTATAAACCCATACGCGGCTACATCTTTGAGAGAATACTTTGCTACAGGCTTCACTGACTACTTTCTAGATTCGAATCATTCGCACCTCAAACAAGTGAGCCCGCAACTTTATAGAAAACTTTTATTGCTTCAAGACCCAGAAAGACTTGACAACAAATAACAAACCGGTTATAATAAAGAATAAAAGGAGGGGTGCGTGCCTCATATTTCATATTCTGAATTAAAAGACTGGGCGTTTTGCGCCTTTTATCATAAACTTACACGCGTCGATAAGATCGACGGATTCAAGGGAAACGCCTTCACTGCATTTGGAACTGCTCTACACTCTGTGTGCGAACGGAAACTCCTAAAAGAGTCTGTGGATGAAGATTATTTCATTAAAGAGTTTGAGAAATGTTTAGCGTCTCTGGACGATGATATAGATGTTGATCAAAAACTTGTCGCCAACATGCGAGAGCAGGGCAAGCAGATTATGCCTGAAATTCAAGATGCACTGGATGACTATTTTGAAGAGTATGAGGTACTTGCGGTAGAAATGCCGCTAATGGAGCCAATTGAAGGTGAAGAAGGTTACAAATTCAAGGGATTTATTGACGCTATTGTATCCACCCCTGACGGAAAAGTCCATATTTTTGATTGGAAAACATGTTCGTGGGGATGGGATGCTAAAAAGCGTTCCGACGCAATGGTTACTTATCAATTAACCTTGTACAAACACTTCTTTGCTCAAAAAATGAATGTAGATCCCAAAGACGTTGAGACACACTTTGCACTACTTAAGAGAACGGCGAAGAAAAATCGTGTAGAGTTTTTTAGAGTAACGAGTGGCCCAAGAAAAACACAAAATGCTTTAAAATTAATGACGAAGGCTCTATACAATATTAAGAATCAGCGTTATATTAAGAATCGCTTATCTTGCACCGGCGGCTATGGCTGCAAATTTTATAGGACAGAACACTGTTCATGAGGAATAAATGACAAAAAAGAAAATTTTGGTATTGAGTGACCACCCCCTATCGCCCTCGGGAGTTGGAACTCAAACTAGATATATGATCGAAGCTCTCCTAAAGACTGGGAGATATAGTTTTATTTGTTTGGGCGGCGCAATGAAACACAATAATTACCAGCCTCAAAAGGTTTCACCTTATGAGGAAGATTGGATCATCTACCCTGTTGATGGATACGGCTCTCACGAGATTATCCGTTCTGTCATGCAGAAGGAGCGCCCTGACGCGCTTTGGTTTATGACCGATCCGCGGTTTTATGGGTGGCTATGGGAGATCGAAAACGAAGTCCGCGCGAATATACCCATGATATATTATCACGTATGGGACAATTTTCCTGCCCCGCAATTCAATGGGCCATTTTACAGGTCGACGGATAAGGTAGCGTGTATTTCAAAGGTGACTCACAAAATCTTGCAAGAAGTCGCGCCAGACGTAGAAAGTTGCTATCTCCCTCACGCAGTCAATAATAATATTTTCCAGAAATATTCCACTGCAGAAGATAAAGAGAAAGCCAGCAATATTCGTCAAAATATTATTAACATGAGTAGTCCAGAAAACAAGAATGACAAGAAGAAGATTTTCTTCTGGAACAATCGTAACGCCCGACGGAAACAATCTGGAACTTTAATTTGGTGGTTTAAGGAATGGCTAGATAAGGTCGGACACGATCAGGCGACGTTGTTAATGCATACGGATCCCCGTGACCAACACGGCCAAGATTTGCCGCACCTTATTCAACATCTAGGCGCTGACCAGGGTCAAGTTTTGATATCATCCCAAAAGGTACCACCCGAAGAACTGGCTGCCATGTATAATGTGGCCGACTTTACACTCAATATCTCTGATGCAGAAGGATTCGGGCTTTCAACCCTAGAATCTCTATCCTGTGGAACACCCATTATCGTCAATATGACGGGCGGACTACAAGAACAAGTTACAGATGGTGAAAATTGGTTTGGCTATGGCATTGAGCCCGCCTCAAAGTCGGTTATTGGCTCTCTGCAAGTGCCTTATATTTATGAAGATCGCATTACACAAGTCGACTTCGAGAAATATTTGACAAAAGCATTAAAGATGTCTGATAAAATGTATAAAAACATTTCAAAACAAGGCAGAGAACACGTAAAGAAAAACTATAATTTTGAAGACTATGAATCAAGATGGGTAGAAACTATGGACGATCTTATTGAGCGCCATGGCTCATGGGAAAATAGACAAGGTTATAAACGCTGGCATTTATTGGAGGTAGCGTGAAAAAGAAAGTACTTTTAAAAGGTCCACTGCTCACACGCAGTGGTTATGGCGAACAAGCACGGTTTGCCTTGAGATCTCTTCGGTCACAGCCGGATTTATATGATATCTTCATTCAGCCACTACAGTGGGGCAAGACATCGTGGATTGCTACATTCGGCGAAGAAAGAGCTTGGATCGACGAGACTATCGAGAAGACAATCGCATATATTCAACAAGGCGGCCAGTTCGACATTTCACTGCAAGTAACCATTCCTAACGAATGGGAAAAACTAGCCCCAATGAATGTTGGCTATACTGCTGGGATTGAGACAAACAAGGTTGCAGCCGAATGGCTTATTAAAGCTAATCAAGTGGTGGATAATATAATTGTTGTTTCAGATCACTCAAAGTATGGTTTTGAAAACACAGTATGGACCGGTCAGGACCAAAACACACAACAACCAGCAGAATTAAAATTAAATGTCCCAGTAACCTCGGTTAACTATCCGGTTAAGACATATACAGATTTACCAGAACTGCCTATTACGCTAGATTACGATTTTAACTTTCTAGCAGTCGCACAATATGGGCCTCGAAAGAATCTTAATAATACAATTAAATGGTTTGTTGAAGAGTTTCAAGATGAAGAAGTTGGACTTGTCTTAAAGACCAATCTTATGAAGAACTGCCTTATGGACCGCGAACAGGTAAAAAACCAAGTTACACAGCTTGTCCGCAGTTTGCCCGAACATAAGTGTAAGATTTATCTGCTTCACGGCGATATGACGGATGAGGAAATGCATGCGCTTTATCGACATCCACAGATGAAGGCGTTTCTTGCCCTCCCGCACGGCGAAGGCTTCGGACTCCCAATCTTTGAAGCAGCCTACACTGGGCTTCCTGTGGTCGCTACTGGCTGGTCAGGGCAACTAGACTTCTTGTGTGATGAGGATGGTAACGAACATTTCTATAATGTGGCGTTTGACCTTGCTCCTGTACAAAAGGAGGTAGTGTGGAAGGGCGTTCTAATACAAGAATCTCTTTGGGCCTACCCGCGGCAAGTGTCGGCGAAAGAGAAAATGAGAGAGTGTTATGAGGATGTAACAAATGATGTGGGTTACGCTGCAGCAGCATGTGAATATTCTACGCAGCTACTTGACCGCTTCTCGGATGAGAATATGTACAAGCAATTCTGCGATGCGTTTTATACGGTAAGCGAAGAAGAGTTGGAATGGCAAAAAGCATTAGCAGAGATTGAAATACTATAATATGAAAATTGCTTTTCTATCAGATTTTTTTGATTCAGAGATCGTTGGCGGCGCCGAAAAAAACGATTCCGTCTTAATAAATCACTTGAAATCAAAATTTGAGTTAGACAAAATTCATACTTATAAGCTTGATCCTCTAATTGATGAATATGATTTCTTTATTGTAAGTAATTTTATAAGACTTTCTCCTGCATGCAAAGAAACGCTATTAGGCAATGGCAATTATATCATCTATGAGCACGACCATAAATATATCGCGTCACGAAATCCTGCCGCGTATGTGAACTTTAGAGCCCCCGAAAATCAAATAATTAATAGAGAGTTTTATCAGAATGCCGCCCAGGTATTTGTTTTAAGTTCTATTTGTAAGAAGATCATAGAAGACAATCTAGACCTCACAAATGTACACAACATAGCCTGTAGTTTATGGAGTAAGGAGAATTTAGATTTAATACGTATTCTCTCTAAACAAACCAGAAAGAGATACGATTACGGAATTTTAGATAGTAACAACAGCATTAAGGGCACAACACAGGCCCGAGCATATTGCAATGCTAAAGAAATCGTCCCAAAGCCGATTAAAAGCCCGTCTTATCCTGATTTTTTAAATCAGATGGCACAGTGCGAAAGGTTCTTGTTTTTTCCACAGGTTTTAGAGACTTTCTCAAGAGTTTGCGCAGAGGCGAAGATGTTGAATTGTGATGTCGTGACAAATTCTAGGATGATTGGGTTTTTTAGTGAAGAATATAGCTCACTAAAGGGCGCAGAACTTATCGATAAGATTTCAACCAACGTTACACAGGCATTATTGTCGTTTGAAGAGATTATGAATTGATGGAGAAAAAATGATTACTATTGGATTGGCCTCCGATCACAACGGCGTAGAACTAAAGCAAAAGATGCGAGAATTTCTCAATAAAAACGGCATTAAAGCAGTTGATATCGGCCCATTTACAACTGATAAAAAGGTAGATTATGTTGATTATGCAAATCAACTATGTCAGATTATTAATACAAAGGGTGTTGACAAAGGAATCTTGATTTGTGGCACCGGTGTTGGGATGAGTATCGCCGCCAATCGTTTTGATAAGATTCGCGCCGCACTAGTACACAATATTATGACCGCGCCTCGAAGCCGCGAACACAATGATTCAAATATTTTGTGTTTGGGCGCCTGGACAACCACAGAAGAAGAGAACTTTGAAATTCTGTCGTTATGGCTAGCCACTAGTTTTGGAGAAGGTCGCCATGTTAAACGCATTGAGAAGTTGTCTTCAGTTAAGGAAAAGATTATCTTTACTAATGGTGTATTTGATATCTTACACACAGGTCATCTTGAAATAATTAGATTTGCTAAGTCTTTGGGCGACAAGCTTATTGTTGGTATTAATTCAGACAATAGTGTGAAACAACTTAAGGGCCCTCAACGGCCGATTAACAGCCAAAATGACCGTAAGAAATTATTAGAAGCCTTGACAGAGGTGGATGAAGTGGTTATATTTGATGAGTTGGATACTAAGAAAATTATATCACAAATCTCTCCGTCTGTTGTAGTAAAAGGTGGGGAATGGACAGCCGAAGAAGTTAGAATTAGGGATAAAATCCCGAATACGATTGCGGTTAAAGTGTGTCCTTTTGTAGACAACTATTCTACTACAAATATTATTAAAAAGATTTATAAAAAGTTAGACGCGAAATAGATGGCTAGTGAGCAACATATCCTGGTCATTGGGGACACAATTCTCGATCATGACATCATGATCGAATGCACCGGCCTGTCATTAGAGACCCCAACATTAAAAGGCACCTTTGATGAAGAAAGGTATGGATTTGGCGGTGCAGCTAATGTGGTTAATAATCTGTTATCTTTAGGCTGCCAGGTCACATTTATAACCCCTGTGGGTATGGCTGATGATTATAACCAACGTATAATTGGCTGGACGCACCCGTCTTTAAAAATTATTCCAGTATATTATGAAGGACACAACTTAGTAAAATCGCGCTATTGGGTTAATCGTCATGATTCACAGTATAAATATTTGCAAGTTAATCGAGGTACTCCTTCAAAGATGAACACAGAAGGTGCGGCTAAAATACGCCGCTCAATTAACGCGACTCCTTATAGCGCCGCCTTATTTGTAGATTATCGCAATGGTTTTTTTGATAGTCTTGAAAAAACTCAAAATCTTATAAAAGAAATACAAGCTATTAATCTACCAGTTATATGCAGTTCTCAACTATCGGACAACATTCCTCATTATAAACATTTTGAGAATTCTGATCTTGTTTGTCTGAATATTGATGAGGCTGCAGCTTGTATAGAGGACTTTGAACCAACATTAAACAAAATGATAGAATTAAAGAACTTCTTAAACGCCGATGTATGTGTAACGTTGGGATCTCATGGCTCGATTCTCTATAAAGAGGAAAACCTCTTTCGTCATGAAGGGTATGCGATTGAGGCTCTCGATACCTGCGGCGCCGGAGACGCGTTTTTAGCAGCCCTGACACAAACTTATCCTGAAACAGACATATCCTTTAGTAATAAATGGGCCGCCGCTTCCTGCGCACACCGCGGAGTTTATACCCCCTCTCTGGAGGATCTCTGTGGTATCGCTTAAACAAAAGGTCTTAGATGCGAACAAGTGGATTGTGAATAAAAATCTGGTTGAATTGACGTGGGGTAATGTTAGTTTTTGTGATCGAGAAAACAATAAAGTTATTATAAAGCCATCAGGCGTAGTTTTGGATCAAATGGCTCCACATCAAATTTCTTGTGTAGATTTAGAGGGAAACCTTTTGAGTGGAAATAGGCCTTCTGTTGACACGCCTACTCATATAGAACTTTATAAGAGTTTTCCTAATATCAACTGTGTAATTCACACACACTCGAAATATGCTACAATTTTCGCCCAAGCCTACAGAGCTATTCCATGCCTAGGCACAACACATGCCGATTATTTTTACGGTGATATCCCTTGTATACCGCCGCCTGATCCCCGCGGAGTGCTTAATGCATATGAAAAAAACACAGGAAAGTCTATTAATGAATTTTACAAAGTTTCTAAAATAGATTATAATAAGGTACAGGCATGTGTCGTCGCAGGCCATGGCCCTTTTGTGTGGGGAAATACTATAAATCAGACATTAGAGCATGCATATGTGTTAGAGATAGTGGCAGAATATGCCTATAAATCTTTGATTTTAAACCCAGACAGCATTCTTCCTCAATATATCTTGGATAAACACTTTTTGAGAAAGCATGGAGACAACAAATATTATGGACAATGATATCAAATACGGCCGTCATGAATTGCCTCCCATATGTTCGGTAGTAAAAGAGGTTGAAAAATACTGGGGAAATATGAAAACCCTTTTTGAGAACGACCAATACACCGTTAAGAGGATTTTTATGACGAAGGGAACACAGAGTAGTCTCGAATATCATACCAAGAAACAAGAGTCTTATTATATTGAAGCGGGAAAACTTAAGGTTGGTACACGTATTGCCCGCGCAAAAAACACCTCACTTGTGCTTGAGCAGGGAGATGTGTTTCACATACCAGTAGGATTTATGCATATGCGCATTGCCCTGGAAGACACCGTAATAATAGAATTTTCTACCCTTGACGATGATGGTGATTCACACATTGTTGAAGATGGTAAAACATACAAACATATAGAGGAAAAATAATGAAACTTTTTGCAGATACAGCGAACTTAAATGAATTAGAGAGTTTACTCTCCACTGGAGCCATCCAAGGTATAACCACCAATCCGTCGTTACTTTCGAAAGAGCCAAGAACAGACTTTTTTGAACATATCCAGAAGATTTGTGATCTGTGTGTAAAGCACAACATGGATATACCGGTATCGGTAGAGGTTTTTGCTACTGAGCCAGAAAAAATGGTTTCACAAGCAATTGAAATAACCAATAAAATACAATACGATAATCTTAATATTAAAATCCCTGTGGGGTTTAAAGAGTTGCAAGTTATTCACACCTTAGCGAAACATGGAGTCAGGGTCAATTGTACTTGCTGCTTCACTGATACTCAATTAGAATTGGCAGCACTCTCGGGCGCCCGATATGTTTCACTATTCTACAACCGCCTTAAGGATGTCGGTGGTGACCCCCTAGAAGCCCTAGAGCGCGTGAGAAAATTTATTGATACCAATGGCCTTGATTGTGAAATTATATCCGGTAGTATCCGAAATCCGTACGATTTATCGGACTGCTGGTCAAGCGGTAGCCATATCGTCACCGCGGGATATAATATTATTAAGAAAGCCACTCTACATGTTAAAACTGATGAATCAGTTGAAGGCTTTATGAAAGATTTTGAAGCGTGGATAAAATAGTCTATGACCTATGTTTTTGATATTGATGGTACAATATGCCATACTGAAGGCAGTGACTATGAGCATTCCATACCAATGCAGGATAGGATCAATTATATTAACAAACTATACGAGACAAACACTATTTTTTTCTTGACGGCGAGGGGTATGGGTAGGACGGATAATAGCCAATTTGACGCAATCGATCAGATGTATGACTTAACTCAGCGCCAATTGACCAAGTGGGGAGTGAAATATCATCGCTTATTTCTTGGAAAGCCAGCTGGAGATGTTTATATAGATGATAAGGGGATGAAAGATGAAGACTTCTTTACCAATGAAACATGTTGATAAAGGCTGGGGATGGGAACGCTGGGTTGTAAATTGCGAAGAGTACTGCGGAAAGCTTCTATTCTTTAACCAAGGTAAGCGTTGCTCCTGGCATTATCACAAACTAAAAGATGAGGTTTTTTACCTACAGTCTGGTATGATGATGATTTACTATTCAGATGACGATAATATCACCAACGCTAAACAGCTTCTACTCAGCGCCGGAGAGAATTTTCATGTCTATCGCGGCTTAAGACACCAAATGGTTGCATTAGAAGATTCAGAATTATTTGAATTCTCTACTCAACATTTTGATAGTGATAGCCATCGAATTTTAAAAGGGGATTAAGGTAGTGAAAAAAATCTTCTTCGCTACGGCCCGAGATATCGGCAGAGAGTGTTTCAAATGGGCGAAAGAGAATACTCCGCCTGACTGTTGTATCGTTTCTGATATGAGCGAAGCAGATATAGTTTTTTCAGTAATGTATGATAAAATTTTATCACCCGAAACAATAAAAAACAAAACTTGCTTTAATTTTCATCCCGGAGTATTGCCAGAATACAAAGGTGTTGGTATTTATGGCTGGGTAATACTCAATAACGAGAGCAAAACTGGCATTACCTTGCACTTAATAGATTCTGGTGTTGACACAGGTGACATTATAGAAATAAGAGAATTTCTTATTGCCGACTCAGACACAGCCCACTCATTATTTTTAAAAGGTGAGCAAACAATTTTTAAAATGTTTAAAGAATGGTATCATGATCTATTGGCCGGCCACTATATTGCGGTTCCGCAACGCAAAAGCCAAGATAAAATGTATCTTTCAAAAGATCTAAAAAAGGCTAAAAATTTAACAAGATATGCCAAGGCCTTTCACTTTCCAAATAAAGAATCAGCATATTATATTAATCAAAAATCTGAAAAAATATACATAGACTACACCCCAAAAGAGAAAAATAATGAAAATATTCTATAGCGCCGTTTTCGATAATAATGGACAAAGCTCTGATAATTCTAAACTAAGAGAGTTAGAAGCTTTAGGGCATAATGTGGTAGCGTATAATTATCGTGCTCGTGGAACAGCTCTAAGCAGGACTCCAAATATATCATCACCGAGAGATGATGAAATAATTGAATTTTGCCAAACTTGGCGACCAGACTTTATTATCTTTGCTAAATGTAATGGAGTCGACATCAGGGTCTTTGAAGAAGTAAAGAAAGTAGCGCCGGTTTGCTACTGGTTTGCTGATCCATATATAACTTATGATAATGAAGAATTCTTTCTAAAAACAGAAATGGCTGATTTTTTTACATGTGATAAGAAAAATGTATATGAAAAAGCGATTACTTTGAATCCCAACACATTTATCGTTCCGGATGGGTACGATAGACTTATAGAAAAACAAAAAGATGTAGAAAAAAAATATGATGTTAGTTTTATTGGCAATTTATATGGTGATCGCCAAGAAAAAATTACACAAATCACTCACCCTGTAGCGTTAATAAATAACGTATTTGGGGAGCAGCACTCGGTTGCAGTTTCAGCAACCAAAGTGAATCTAAATTTCTGCACCAGTGAGGGCCCATCTGACAGGGTATTCAAAGTTTTGGGTACCCAAGGTTTTTTGATTACAGATGAATGGCTTGATCGGCCTGATTATTTTGAAGACGGAGAAGATCTGGTAGTTTTTAAAGATTTTGATGACCTCAATCAGAAGATTGAATTTTATTTAAATAATGATGATGAGCGCGCCCGAATATCAGCAAACGGGCATAAGAAAGTACAAAGATATACCAGAGAACAGTGGGCAAAGAAAACTGTTTCTCTTTTTGAAGAACTTAAAACTCCAAGGGACCTACCAAAATCAAAAGAAAGAGTACTAGTGGCCGGCGCATGGGTGGGTGAATTTGGTTGGGAGTTGTTTGCTTGGCATGCTTATGTCCGCTCGATGGCACCGTACTATGACAAAACCGTGTGCATCTCCAGCCAACACTCTAAATTTTTGTATGAAGATTTTTGTGATGTGTTTATTCCATTTGAGCCGACTGAAGGTCAATATAAAGATTCATTCTACAAAGTGGGGTTTCAATTAACAAATAAGATGGTAGCAGAGTTTTTAAAAACTGCATCTTTAGACGCGACAACACAACAAGTTAATTTAGTACTACCACGCCGTATTGGAGATCCACCGCGAACACACTACACAGAAAAGTTTAATTTTGGACCGCTGTATATTTCTCCCAAATATATTAAATTAGGCACCAGAAACAACAAGCATGATAAAACGGTAGTTGTGCATGCTAGAAACAGAGCATTGAGAACACAAGATAACTGGCCAGAAGAAAAATGGAACATTTTAGTTGACAAGTTATTGCAAAATGGTTATAATGTATTATCTATAGGACTAAAAAGCGAATCTTTGCATGTTAAAGGTACCAAAGATATGAGAGAATGTGAACAAACACAGCTATTAAATATTTTAGCCAATGCTGTTTGTATATTCGGACCATCTTCTGGGGCTATGCATCTCGCAAGTCTTTGTGGGTGCCCTCAAGTTGTTTGGACTACCGATTACAACTTAGATAGATACACTAAAAACTGGAACCCTCACGACACAGAAATTTTATTTCTCTCAGAGCAAGGCTGGCAGCCATCGCCAGAATATGTATACAGCAAATTCGAAACCTGGAACAAAAATGACAAAGAATAATCAGCAGCAAGAAGGTACCCTTACAAAAGGGCGGATCTGCTTAATAACCCCTCCCTCGCCATTTTTACTTGATGAGAGAGTATTCCTGCATTTAGGGATTTTAAAGGTCGCATCTAATCTTGAAGCAAGTGGGTATGAAGTAGAATTCATGGATCTAAGCGGCGTTAGAAATTACATCGACGTTATTGATAATTACTGTAGAAACAACAGTGGTACTTTTGGATTAACCGCGTCAACGCCACAAATTCCGTACGCAGTGGAAATTTGCCGCGCAATTAAAGCGCCCAACCCAAACAATAAGGTTATCTTAGGAGGCCCACATGCTACTTTGATGCATACAGCTTCCAAACGAGAACAAAAGAAAGGAATAGAATTTAGTAATAGGGCGACAGAAGATGTTACCAACCTATTAAATATATTCGATGTATTGGTATGCGGTGATGGCGAATACGCTATTTTTGAAGCTCTTGAAATAGATAGCGGTGTCATTGATGCTGACGATGCTAAGTCTGATTTGTTCTTATCAAAGCAACAATTTTCCGAACTGCCAATGCCGGCGAGACATCTTGTAGATCTCGATACGTACAAATATAATATCGATGGGTTTAATGCTACAAGTCTAATAGCACAGCTAGGTTGCCCATTCCATTGTACGTTTTGCAGTGGGCGCAATTCACCATTCCTTCGTAAGATTCGCCAGAGATCAAGCGAGTCTGTTTTACAAGAAATTGAATTTCTTCATAAAGAGCATGGATTTACCGGCTTCATGTTCTATGATGATGAGCTTAATGTAAATAGAAAAATGGTTGAAATGATGAACATGATCGCTGATTATCAAGAGGCAAATGATGTCGAGTTTCGCTTGCGAGGATTTGTTAAAGCTGAGCTGTTTAATGATGATCAGGCCGCAGCCATGGTGAACGCAGGTTTTAAATGGCTCCTGACCGGGTTTGAATCTGGTGATGAACGAATCCTTCGCAATATTAAAAAGATAGCCACGAAAGAAGATAACACCAGATGCATCGAAACAGCTAAACGGCATGGCTTAAAGGTAAAAGCTCTAATGTCAATTGGACATGCCGGGGAAAGTGAACAAAGTGTCGAGAATACAAAGCAATGGCTAATAGATACACAGCCGGAAGAGTTTGATTGCACTATCATCACTACTTACCCCGGCTCCCCGTACTTCGATGATGCGGTAAAAGAAGACGGACATTATGTGTACTCGGATCCGAAAAACGGAGACAAATTGTATCAGGCCTCATTGGACTATTTAACACAACTAGATTTTTATAAAGGAGATCCGGAAGATGGCTACATCTCTTATGTATGGACAGAGCACCTTAGCGGTAATGATTTGGTTATCTTAAGGGGGCAGCTTGAGGATGAGGTTAGGACTAAATTAGATATTCCCTTTAATGCAGCACGTCCCGGGATAACTTATGAGCACTCTATGGGCCAGAGTAATATACCGGCGTCTATTCTGAGAAAAACAAGATGATTAAAATATATTCAAAAATTGAAAACAATAAGTTATTGCACATGGTAAACCGACTAAGTGAAATAACCTCAAGAACCGATATTATACCTGATGATAATTTTTTACAACTTGCTACCTTAAAGCTACCGTCTGGAAAAACGTTCCGCGCGCATAAACATAAGTGGAAAGACAATCTTGGTACCCAAAATATTGCGCAAGAATCATGGGTGGTAATAAAAGGGAGCGTAAAATGTTTCTTTTACGATTTAGATGATAAACTTATCCAAACAGAGATATTGAATGCCGGCGATTGTTCTATAACATTGTCCGGCGGACACAATTACGAAATTTTAGAAGAAGAAACTGTTGTATACGAATATAAAACAGGACCATACGAAGGACAAATAAAAGACAAGGTTTTCATATGAATACAAATTTTTCTATTCAAATTTGGACAAGCGATAAAAATATGGCTTGTTTGCCAGCTAGCTGCTTTTTGTTTAACAAGTTTTGGCCAATAAAACAAAAAGTTCAAATTTTAGGATACAAAAAGCCAGATTTTGAATTACCTGACAATTTTGAATTTATATCTCTTGGAATTCAACGTGGACCAAAATTTTGGTCTGATGATATGAGATCATATTATTCTAATATAGGCAGCGATTTCTTTTATTCGATTTGGGAAGATGCTTTTATATTAAAGCCTGTGCATAAAGGAATACTTGAAGTTGCTTCAGAATTAACAAAAAAAGATAAAAAGTTTTTTAAGTTTAATTTAACCGCAGATGTAAGCAGAAGACCCAATATTGTAGCAAAAGAAGGAAGTGAATATGATTTAATAGTTGCTCAACAAAATTCACTTTATCGTTTTTCAACTCAACACTGTATTTGGAATAAAAAGTTGTTTTTAGAAAATTTAGAACTTGATCAAACACCATGGGAATTTGAATTAAATAACAAAAAATCAATGCATAATGGATTGAATATTTATTCTACAAAAAGACAGTATGCTGTCTACATGGGTCATTTATATAAATCTGGCAAGAAAAGAGAAAAATGGTACGATTGTGTGTATGGTGTTAATGGCAACAGTACGCACGACGTAGATGGGTTAGATAAAGAAACGATTAATTTTATCGAGAATAACGGATGGGTACCAGAGATTTAGATATATACATTCACCCTGATGTTTTTATAAAAGATAAAAATTATACAATTGGTGACCGAGTAGCAATTGATAAAGGTTTCTATTGTACAACAAAATTAGAAATTGGTAATTTTGCACATATTGGACCATATGTGACATGCATTGGGGGACAAAAATCCAAATTTACATTGAAAGGTTTTAACAATGTGATGGCTGGTGCTAGAATTATATGCGGTTCAGACCGCTTTGATAATTCGGGGTTATTTGGAGCCATGATACCTGATAAATATAAAGGCACACAAATTATAAAACCTGTTGTAATGGAAATGTTTTCCAATATAGGAACTAATGCAATTGTTTTACCAGGAACACATTTAAAAGAAGGCGTTCTTGTAACAGCCGGCTCTTTGATTATGGGAGACACTGTACCTTGGGGTGTTTATAAGGGTAATCCTGCAAAATTAATTAAAGTTATAGATCCAACAATAATAAAAAAGCAACATAATTTACTTTTAAAAGACAGGAATAGTGATGAGTTTTGAAACAATAAAAGAGTTTGAAGACAAAATAAGTATGTTTTTTGGCGCCCCATACGGTGTTGCAATAGATTGTTGCACGCACGGTTTAGAATTGTGCTTAAGATTACAAAACATAAAAAAGTTCACCGTACCAAAGCACACATATATTTCAGTCCCATTTTTGGCAAAAAAATTGCAAATTGATTTCGAATGGAGAGATGAACAATGGAATGATTACTATTACTTAGGTGGTACTAATATTATTGACGCCGCGGTTTTGTGGAAAGAAAACTCATACATTTCAGGCACTTTTATGTGTGTAAGTTTTCAATACAGAAAACATTTAAGTTTAGGCCGCGGCGGAATAATCTTAACAGATTGTGAAAAATCTGCTATTCTATTGAAGAAAATGTCTTATGATGGCCGTGAACCTGACACGCCCTGGAGAGACCAGAATATTAACACCATGGGTTACCATTACTATATGACACCAGAAACAGCAGAGTTGGGGCTTTCAAAGTTACAAAATGCTATCAATACGAAACCTAAAAAGTGGACAATTAACGATTGGCCAGATTTGACACAAATGGAGATTTTTAAATGACAAAGAAAGCATTGATTACCGGCATTGCCGGCCAAGACGGTAGCTATTTGACAGAACATCTTTTATCGTTAGGATATGAGGTTCACGGGATCGTACGCCGGCATTCTGTAGCAGAAAACCAAAACCATCGTTTACATAAACTAAATTGTAATAGTAATCTTATAACCTATTATGGTGATCTATTAGATTACCCATCCCTGGTTCGCATCATGCAAGAAGTACAGCCAGATGAAATTTACAATCTCGGCGCGATGAGTCATGTTCGTATTAGTTTTGATATGCCTTCATTTACAATTCAAACCAATGCCATGGGCGTTCTCAATATGCTTGAGGTATACAGGACCCTTTGTCCTGAAGCCAAGTTTTATCAAGCAAGCTCTTCTGAAATGTTTGGCAACTCGGTGGATGCTGACGGCATACAGAGACTCACGACTCCCATGAACCCGGTAAGCCCTTATGGGTGTGCAAAAGTCATGGGATACAACCTTGTGCGCCATTATAGACATGCTTATAAATTACACGCCTGTAATGGTATTCTCTTTAATCACGAGTCTCCCCGCCGCGGCTCCAACTTTGTAACAAATAAAGTTGTTAAAGGTGCTGTTGCGATTAAGAAAGGACTACAAAATAAGCTTGAGCTTGGGAATATGGACTCTTATCGCGATTGGGGGCATTCCAAGGATTACGTTCGTGCCATGCACTTGATTACGAATCATCACGAAGCTGATGAATTTATTGTGGCCACCGGCAAGACCCATTCGGTACGAGATCTTTGCGAGACAGTTTTTAGTAAATTAGGGATGAACTATGAAGATTATGTTGTCCAGAATCCAAAATACATGCGCCCTGAAGAACTTAAGTACCTTAAGGGAGACGCGTCCAAATCCCGCGAAGTTCTTGGTTGGGAACCAGATTATACTTTTGAAACCATGTTAGAGGAGATGATCGAAAGATGGGAACAGGAACTGTAAAAGAATATTCCCCAGGTGATTTAGTCCGCTGGTTCGAATCTTATGCTGATGGATTTATGACTAAAGATGTCGGCCGAGGTATTATTTTGGAAAGAAAAGTCCATAATTTAGGATTCGCTAGCGGCCCTTATATAACTTATCGGGTATATCGCACTGAACACACAGACGAAATGATTTTTGAACCGAGAGAATTGGAGAGCATCGAGAAATGACTAATATAGGAATTATTGGCAATGGCTTTGTCGGCTCCGCAATTGCCGCTGGCTTTGCTTTACATGCAAACGTGATGATCTATGACAA
>Ga0208010_1000188_pt1 | contig 20807 bp, 11 predicted proteins | sample 2_EtaG_FD_184074 | JGI IMG/M metagenome (GOLD analysis project Ga0208010, IMG submission 184074) | Marine viral communities from the Subarctic Pacific Ocean - 2_ETSP_OMZ_AT15125 metaG (SPAdes) (version 2) | ecosystem: Environmental > Aquatic > Marine > Oceanic | place: Pacific Ocean | collected... | reverse complement strand
TAAAAATAATGATATTAAATCATAAGAAAAATAGAAGTAAAATGTTAAAAAATGAGGAATTGATGTATGGAACATCACCTAAAAAAATAAATCTAAAAAAGGAGAAATAAATGGAAGGAACATTATTTCCAGTAAAAGAAGTTCCAGCATCATTTAGGGCTGGTGCTAGTTATGCAGATAATAATACTGGATATAAATTCATAATACGAGAAGATACTGGTAAAGTTCTTAGTTGTATGACTAATGATTATAAATTGGTTCAAAATAAGGAGATATTTGATATTGCATCTCCAATTGCTGAAAAAAGAGATGGTAAATTAGTAGATTGGCAAACATATGGTAATGGTGCTAGAACAATGTGGAAATGGAGATTTAATGATATTAAAGTAAAAATACGAAACAACGATTACATTAATCCAGAAATTATTATTAAGAATAGCTATGATGGTACTATTGGAGTTCATGCAATGGGAGGAGCATTTAGATTAGTATGTTCAAATGGAATGATTATAGGAGCTATAATAAAGCAATTCAATGCTAAACATAGTATTTATAATAAGCAATTAGGTAATATGGAGAAGATTATAGAGGATACCATAAAAATGACAGTAGAAGTAGCTAAAGAGAATTTCTCTCAATGGGCTGAGATAAATATTGATGAAAAGCATATGATTAGTCTATTTAAGCTATTTCCGATAGAAATGAATGAATTTGTTGCTCAGTATATGATGGCTCAGAAGCCAGATACTCTATGGGATTTGTATAATTGTGCTACAAACATTGTTTCTCATAGAATGTCCCAAAGTAAAGAAGCTACGCACAAAGTGGAAATGTCATTATTTCCATTTATGAAGCAAATTGCTGGCAAGGCGTAATGGACATTAGTTGTCCCGTTGTGATGCCCTATTATGGGGGGAAGTTTACTATGAGCAAAAGACTTGTTCCTATGCTTCCCCCTCATAGACGGTACTTCGAAGTATTCGCTGGTGGGGCATCTATGTTCTTTAGAAAGTCAAAAGCTGAGTGGAATGTACTGAATGATATTGATAATGATATAGTAAATTTGTATATTTGTGTACTGAATAGATACGAAGAATTAAGTAAATATATTTATTGGTATCCTAGAAGCAGGAAGTTATATATTGAGTTCAGTCATTTAATTAAAGATGATAATATTGATATACCAAATCCTGAAAGAGCAGCACAATACTTCTTCATGATTAGAAATTCCTTCAATAATGTTCCTGGCGGTTCATTTTCCAAAGATACATATTGGGAAACTAAAATGGTAGAAGAGCTTAAACTCTCTAAGGAAAAGCTAGATGGAACCACTATTGAAAATCTTGATTTCAGGGAATTAATCCCAAGATATGAACCAAGAAAAGGTGATTTCTTCTATTTAGACCCCCCATATGTTGTTGCCGACACTAAAAAATATTACAGGAATAACTTCGATTATGATATGCATAATGAATTAAAGGTATTGTTGGATATGGTTGATGATAATGATGGTACGTTTATGATGTCATATGATGATGTTCCTTTGATAAGGGATTTATATGAGGAGAGATATATAATGAATACAATAGATACAAAATATGTAGGAACCACACCTGAAAAGAGGGGCGATATAAAAACTGAATTGATTATTACAAATTATAAAATTAAAGGACAGGAGGAATTATTCTTATGAATAATAGTAAAGATTTAGAAAATAGAAGTTATGATAGAATTTATGAAATAGTAGCCCAATATCTTATACATGGTGAAGAAAAAGCATCAGAGATTCTTGGAATAAAACCACAAAGTTTAAGAAGAAATCTTAGAAGAGCAAAATCACTTGGATTAGATATAGAAAGAGGTAAAGTATTAAGAGATATAGAATTAAATTATTCAAAAGCTGAATTATTAGCAATTGCTAAAGGAGCAAGAATTTTACCAGGTCAGTCCAAAATTCCTATGGTTGAATTTGAGGGAGATAGAACAAGAATAGGTATTATGGGAGATGTTCATTTTGGTAGTAAATATTGTTTATATGAATTAGTAGATAAGGCATTTAAGGAATTTGAAGATAAAAATTGTGATATAGTATGCCAAGTAGGTGATTTAACTGAAGGTATGTCTAACAGGCCCGGGCAGATATATGAATTAAGTCATTTAGGATATCATGAACAAAAGAAAGTAGCAATAGAATATATGAGCAGATGTCCAAGACCATTATATATGATAGATGGTAATCATGACAGATGGTTCATTAAATCTAATGGAGCCTTAATAGTACCAGATATATGTGATGCTATTGAGCATGCTACTTTTTTAGGTCATGATGAAGGTAATATATCACTTAGTGGTACAGCCACAGTTAGGCTCTGGCATGGAGAAGATGGAAGTAGTTATGCTGTATCATATAGAATACAAAAAATTGTAGAGTCATTAACTGGTGGTCAAAAACCTAATGTAATGCTATTAGGGCATGTACATAAGAGTATGTATTTATTCGATAGGCACATACATTGTTATAGTGCTGGAGCATTTCAAAGACAAACAAGTTGGATGAGAGGCAAAAGATTAGCTTCACATACTGGATTCTGGATAGTTGATATATATGTTAACAAAACTGGAGTTGCTAAAACTACAGGTACATGGTATCCATTTTATGCTTAGGCTGGGCATTGCCAGTTGACCTCTGTATATGGCTCGAAAGAGAGGTACTTTTAAGGAGATAATCAATGCTATGGCTCCAGCCTAAAAATATGAAGGTGTTGAAGCGTGTAAAAAACTATACTTTGAACTCTGTTAAACAGCAAAGTGTTTTTCCTGACGAGGTTCTAACAACTTAATGAATTTAAAAGCTTGCCTGCGCAGGATTCGCCTTCAAAAATTTAAAATAGAAAAGGAGTAAAGATGGACTTAAAAGTCTCCCCAAGTAATAAGGAAGCAGAAAAAGCAATCTTAGGAGCTATTATGCTAGGAGGAGAAGAAACATATGAAAAAGCTAAAGCATGGATAAGAGAAGATAATGCATTTTATTATTTAGATAATAAGAAGCTATGGAAATCAATGGATGAATTGTATAAAGAGCATAAACCTATAGATTTAATAACAGTTAATGATAAGATAAAAGATTTATATCCGAAGTCAAAGCTTGCATATTATACTACTGGTGTATATGAAAGTTGTCCAACAGCTGCTAATGTAGAAGCATATGCTAAAATTGTTTGGTACAAATACATTCAAAGAGCATCTGCGAAGACTGCTCAAAAATTATATACCACAAGTTTTGAAGCTAATGGAGAATTATCAGAGACATTAGAAACTCATGCTATGTATATAGAGGAGTTGTTAAATCTACACCCTTCAAAGAGAAAAGAAATTTCCGATATAATAGATGATACATACAATAACATATTAGAAGATACAAATATAATAAAATTTGGAATAAAGCAGCTTGACTATTTCGCTGGAGGAATGACACGAAAAGAAATAACCGTATTAGGTGGAAGACCTGGACATGGTAAAAGTACATTAGTGATAAATATTCTAAGAAAGCTAATAGAACAAGGCAATAAGGTTATCATTTTTAATAGAGAAATGAGCAATGAGGAAATGATGAAGAAAATTCTTGTAATGGAATCTCAATTCCTTACTGCTACAGATATTAGAAGACATAATTTAGGAGATGTTCAAAATAAAGAATTAAGCAGAATGAAGGATGAGATAATAGAAAAATATGAAAATCTTATAATGTATGATAATATTAGTGGATTGCCTGAAGCTATAAGAGAGGTCTCAAGGATTAAACCTGATGTTGTTATTGATGATTACATTCAGTTAGTTCAAATGGATGATAAATTGGAAAGAAGATTTCAGATTGAAAAGATAATGCATCAATATAAATGGACTGCTAAGAAAAATGATTGTCATGCTATTTTAGTATCTCAGCTTAATAGAGAAATTGAAAGAAGACTTGACCCGCGTCCTAAGATGAGCGACTTTGCTGAAAGTGGTGTTATTGAACAAACTGCTGAATCAGCAATGTTTGTATTTTATGGATGGAATTTTAATCCCAAAACATATGATGAAAACCAATGTGAGATTATCTTTGCTAAATCAAGATATGGAAAACAAGGTTCAATAGATATGGGATTTAATGGTAACAAATGTTCATATTATGAGAATATAGGAGAAGCTTCCAGTTAGAGAAAAGAGAACAGTGGGGGCCTCGAAAGAGGCTTCCTGCTGGAATTGCTATTATAGAAAAGAAAAACAGATGTCATTATTCGGAGAATGTATGTATTTCGTTAAGATTGGTGAAAAGCCAAAAGAGATACCAGATGATATTGTTAATAAAGGATGTAAATACCATATATTACCAATAATACATAAGCTTATTACTGTATTTGATGGAAAACCCATGTCCCCGGATGAATAGTATCATTTCCCGGGGGTTAAAACTCGTACTTAATGTCGAGTGCAAAAACTAAAAGAAAGGAGTTTTCGTTGAAAGCGATTCTAGCTATAGACCCAGGAGCCAGAGGTGGCGTCGTGGCGATGACAGAAGATGGAATGATTGAGTGTTCAAAATGCCCAGCTAGTACTGGAGAGATGTCTTTAATTATTAGTCATATTGTTAATGAATGTTATGTAAAAGATTATAATCTGATTGCATATATTGAAAAGGTTCACGCCTTTCCTACTGATGCAAGAAACAGTGCTTTTAAATTTGGAATGAATTATGGTATGTGGTTAGGTATGCTAGCTTCAAGTGGGGTTGTGCCTATTAAGGTTACTCCTCAGAAATGGCAAAAAGCATTTCAACCATTATCTAAGATTAAAAAAGATAGGAAGAAAGAATTACATCAGATAGCTTCTGATATGTTTCCTAAAGTCAAGGTAACTTATTTAGTTTGTGATGCTTTATTAATAGCAGCTTATGGTATGTCCTATGATAAATAGTAAAACATACGGAACAGACGATGTAGGTATCACATTTTGGGATGTAGGTGATTGGTTAAAATGTATAGAATTTAATACATTTATTATTGATGTACACTTCTACGCAGATAAAGCCGGTGAAATAAAAGTAGTACTTGGTTTATTTAGAGCAATATATTTTAAAGTTGCATTACAAGTAGGCAATGGGAGTCTTTAGATTCCCATTGCTTTATATAAACTAGCAAGTTCTTCTTGTGATTGTTTAAAAACATTAGGTCTTCTTCTACTACCACCTCTAGAATATAATTCTCGTTTACTTACTTTACTTGTTCTCTCTCCAATATATTTACCTAAACCCCAATCATAGAAAGCTTTCTTTGTCCAAGGTCTTGGATATAATCCTAATTCATGTCTTACAGCTCCCATTGGATTTGCAGCTGCAAACATAGGTAAGTTTTTATAGACCCACTTTGAAACCTCTACATTGATATGAGACAATAAACGTTCTTTCTTTTCTTTATCAGTTGCCTCTAATATATCAGAATACCCAAATACTATTTTCCCAAAGTCACTTTCAGGCATCCTATATAATCCCATATAATTACCTGCAAATATTAAGTCGCTAACAAATGGTCCTCCTAATACCTGAGTAGATAATCCACTACCATGAAATGCTTTCTCAGCTTCTTCATCTGTAGTAGCAGTTAAAAATGTAATTGTATCTTTTATTCTTTCTGCAGTATCATTCTCAAATAAATGAGATAGGTCTAAGTTTATTGCTCCTGATAGTAGATTAATAAATGCATACACACCAGCATATCTTACTGAAGCTATAACCTCAGGACTTCTGAAATCACCAGCCGATACATGATAGCCTGCTTCTCTCAACATATTATACTGTTGATTAAGAAATGACATAGGATAGTGCATAAATTGTCCTAACACCTGACCATATGCTCCAAATTTTCTTGTTGTTCCACCTATTATAGGAGCTTTACCAAAAGCAGCATACTCATAAGCATATGTATTAACAGCTACAAGAGCCGCATTAGTTGCAATATCATATAATTCTTGTTCACCCCTTGCTCTTGTCCTAAGAAATTCAGGACTTTCCTTTAAAGTATTATATGTCATTATAAAAGTAGTTCTAAACATATTTCTTCTTATCACATTTTCACCAAAGGCATGAAAGGCAGCTAAACTACCAGCAACTTTAGACATACCCTTATCTATTTTTTCCCACTTGCCATTTCTTCTGTATTTTATTTCTTCTTTAAATTCATTGTATTCAATAGAACTTTTATCTACACCTGATGCAGGTAATAATCCCTCTGTTATTGCAGCTAAATTAGCAGACACAAATTTAAATCCCTGCTTCTGCTCAATAGCATTTAACGTATCTGCAAGTGGCTTATCTGTTCTGTATTGATTCATTGACTTAGCCCATGATGAATATCCCACAGCTGCTAAGTAATGATTAGCTGATACAAAGTTCCTAGCTGCACTAGCTACACCAAGACCTAACTTAGATGCAAATTCAGCAGATGTTATTGCTTTAACGATTCCATTCAATGTTGGGTCTCTATCAATATATCCTCTAGTTGTTGTCTTATACATTTCATTCATGTACCCCATTAAATTCTTATGAAAGTCTGGTTGTTCAGCAGCTATCTGAGGATTAAGATTTCTGTACAGTCTTATAAATGATGCCTTGACATGATGTATCTTATTAAATGCAATAGTATCCTCAGCATATCTTTTCATTACACCAATAGGATTTACTTGCCATGCATTATCTAATCCTTCTTCTATAGCACCTCTTTCAATATCTCCTCCTTCAACTTCATCTCTATATCTAGACCTTGCTCTCTTTAATAAACCTTTATCACCAAAATTTGCTATTAAAGTATTTAAGCCATACTCTTCATTTAATAATAAATCTAATCTTCCTGGCTCATCTTTAATTGCATTGGGATTATTATATGGATATGCCCTGTTTACTAAATCTCTTACTTTATGATATTCTGTAATAAGATAGTGAGGAAAGTATCCTCTAAAATCAGGCTCTCTACCCTCAGCACGAGCTTTATCACGCTCTTGTTGGATTCCCTTATCAGTTTGTTGAAACATTCTATTTTCAATGCTAGTTATCATATTATTTACTTGGGTCTTAGTGTTCATAAACTCTTTGCCCAACCTTGTACCTAAATCAACATTATCGGGAGTAGACTTACCAAAGAATGAAACTGCTACAACATCAAGAGCTGAGCGTAATCCATTGGTGGTAACTTTACCCATACTATTAAAAAATACCCTCATTTCATCACCAGCTCTTATAATATGCTTAGAATATGGTACATTCTTTCCCTTTACTACATCGTACTTAATATTATTTTCAACATAATTTATTAACTTCTTAATTACACTATCAGAATTTCTGCCTGTAACTTCTTCTAAATGTCTATTTATCTCACCAAGTTTTTTAGTGTCACCCTCATATCGTGCAACAAGTAATTGGTCCCATAAATTATCTATCTCTGCAAGATGTGGGTCTTTTCTACCTACTTTCCTTGCAACTTTATAACCTACCTTCTCTATACCTTTAATCTTATCAGCTTCTAATAATGCAGCTGTTAAATTTTTTGAAACCTTGTCTACCCCACTAATATAATCAATATTCTGACCTCTCTCAAAGTTTGCTATCTTAGAAAGAGAATTTAAAAAGTATGATACCTCAGGATATTTGTTAGCAACAGCTTTCTTTACTTTAAAGATGCTATCAAACCATGTAAACTTGCCAGATTTTAAATCCCTATTTAATCTATCCAACCTAAGATTTAATCTTTTATACTCAGCTCCTGAAACTGGAAGATAAGGGTCAAATGGTTTTTTAATTGTTTGCATTGCTATTTCATCTAACATTCTATATCCAAATGACTTCGCCTCAGTACTTCTGTTTATATTTTCACCTGCAATTGGATGTGCATTAGACTGTACTTCTAGCTTACCATATCTGTCTCTAATATTCTTCCATGGGTCTGTTATATTACCTTTACTATCTTTTAACTCACCATTCCATTTCTTCTCTAATTTCTGACCTCTCCTTATTTGCTTAAGAATCTCAGGTCTTGGAGGTGCACAAGTAGAAAATGCTATTCCCATATTATTTATCCTTTAGTTGCATATTATATTATCACCAGCTATGTCAAATATTGTTTTCCCTGTAGAATATGTTTTAAGAGGGTCTGTGCTACCACTTGTTGAATAGTTTTCCAAAAGATATAACTCATCTCTACTACCCCATGGTCTCACAATCTTTCTATTCATATTAGGTCTATTTTTCATCATAGCATCACTAACATCATACTCACTATAAAAACGCCATCTTAACGCTAAATCGGAGAATCTTCTGAGAGGTGTATTTATAATGTCATGCACTATCTTCTCATGCCTTTTTAATTCACTCAAATGTTCTGGTAAGATTCTGGCATCAGCACTAGCCAATCTATCTCTTAATCCATTTTCTATATCAGTACGGTCACCAGATTCTCTAATAAACATTTTATAAAAGTTTGATTTCCTTTTAAGATAATCGCTTACAATTCTAGGTCCTCCCTCATCAGCTAAATCTCTTAGATAAAACTTACTGACATATCTCATTATATCTCTGTTCTGTATAAAGACAGGAATAGATACATCAGGCAGTCCTTTTATCTCTGATGCAGCTCCATGTAAAGGCTCAACCATAGTAAGTAATTCCCAAATATCTATTAATCTATTCTCTCTTTGTCTTGCACCTCTAAGTGGAGTAACATACTTTCGCATTAAAAGTCTTAATAAATCATTCACTTTCCAATTATTAGTAGCAAATGCCATAGACCTCTCAGCAGGTCTTTGTCTAAGGTTCTGTTTTAAAGTTTTACCTTCATCTTTTAAAGCAGCCCTTATATGATTTATATCATCATAGAACTGAGCTTCTTGTTCTTTTGGAAGTGGATGTCTTAAACTTTCTGGAGTAAGAGTGGTTGAAGCAGCAAAAGCTGATAGACCATGTATAAATTCATCAGCACTTGTACTCACCTCTCTAATAGGATTCTTTAATGTTACATATTTTGTATTAGATTGACCCCAAACCCTGTCTCCAGGTTTAATTCTCATACCTCCTTTTAGCATATTAAATGTAGCATTCTCAAGATTAGCTGTGCCTTCTGGTAAATTTGATGTATCAACTGTATACACAACAATATCCTGTCTTCTATCATTTTCTATCCATCTACCCTGTCTACCAATACTAGTAATATTTACATTAGCCCAATTGCCTTTACCATCAACTTTATCCTCATCCAAAATTAAATTATCTCTGTATACCTCTCCATGTAATGACCTGTTTTCAATAAATCTAAGAACCTTTCTTATCTTATCAACTCTGCTTACTGATAATTCAACATCATTTGCATTTGCATATCTATCTCCCCTCAAGTGATTCAAAAATTTGTCCTGAGATTTAAGTTCTCTTTCTAAAACTTGCCATAGTATATCTCTATACTGTTGCTGTTTCATTTCTGCAAGAGAACCTTTTAAACCAGATTGTATCCTTAACTGAGCATTATCCCACATTTTTCGCATTTGAGCTGAATCAGGCTCTTGACCACTAAATGCACTTATCATAACAAAATCATTAATTAAATTACGTGCCTCAGTACTATACATTGAGTTAGTTCTTCTAACAGTTTGGTCTATAGCTGAAGTATATACAACTTTATTATCATCCTTTGAAGTTATTCCATCTAAAACTCTCAGAGCTGGTGTAAGCTTATAGAAGTTATCCACAGATTTAGAATCTTGATATTTATGTTGAACAAAATCATTTGATAATGCAGCCCATTCAAATGTACCATTTCTCCAGGCCGTCATTGCTCTACTAATATCGGAATACTGAGAAGTATTATGTCTAACAAACAAATCAAACAATGAACTAAGCTTAACATCATCGCGTCTATATTGCCATGCTAATCTTGTAAATAAAAATGCAGTAGGTGATTTTCTAAACCTATCTACACCATCTTTAATATCAGCATATTCCCAATACTCAGGAGCTCTCTGACCTGTCTCATCAAAAACACCTGAGAAAATTCTAGCACTTCTACCCATAGTATTTAAAGCTAATATATAAGCATCCTTCATTACCTCAGTATGCGAATTATCAAGCTCAATATATCTATCATTCCTTTTTATATGAGTCATACCAACATTTCCAAAGATACCATTTGGGTCTTCACCTATACCAGTACCTTTACTTGGGCTGGTCATATTAAGGTCTGTACTCCAATCACCAAATAATATATACCTAAGCAATACATTATCACTTGCAAATGCTGCCCTATGAGTCTTTTTATGAGGGTCAAATAATATAGAAGCCAAATTACTTATTCTTTGAGAAGTATCAGCCATCTTCTTTTCATTCTCAGGAGTTCTACCTTCAAATGTATTAACTTCATGAAAACCCTTAAGCAACTCAAGACCCTTCATCTCAAATCCTGTTTCAAGCAATAAACCTAAACTATAATTAAGTCTATTTATTCTACCTATTAAAAACTTATTCTTTACAAGATTACCTTTATGTACAAGAGCCCCATCTCTTCCACCTGATGTGCCAACTGGTTTACCATGAACATAATTATTATTTAATAAATCTACATCCCATTCAGTATTTTCTACTGGTATATTCTGAGGTTCTATATTAAAACCTGAGTTTAGAATAGCTTTATTCATTAGTGACTTGGGAGCATCTACATAATAAAACATCTTATCTACGTCATAATCACCCTGATGCTTAGTTATAACATCCATTGGGTTAGCTCCTATTACATTACCAAAAGCTCTAGAGTATATACCTTCAAGCCTACTAATTACTACATCTCCAAATGATTGTGAAGGGATACGAACACCAGGAACTGCTAAACCTAAATCAGACTCAGCTAATCTATAAGTAAACTCACGAAGAGCCTGTTGCTTTGAATAATCTTTACCAAATGCTGACCTTAATATTGTGCTAACATTGTCCTTATACTGAGAACCTGTAACTATAAGGTGGACACCATCATCTGTAATGCCAGGTTCATAATATCTTGAAAACATATTATTGCCTTCTCCAAACCTAATGTTAATCAACTGATGTAAATCAGCAACACTTAATTCATTCCAAGATAAACCAGCTCCCTTAATCATTTTATCTATATCTGATATAAGAGATTCAGCATTAAGTGTATGGTCATTTTTATCTTTTATAATATACCTTTCTAAGGTTGGGTCTATATGCTCTTCATTCCTATATGATATATCCTGTCCCTCCTCACCTTTATATAGCCAATTAACATCATCCTTACCTGTGAAAAGGCCAGTCTTAATTCCCATATCATAAGGAACCTTCTTACCTCCATATCTTGTTTGTCTTCTGTTTCCTTTTGGTCCTACAGTAGAATAGACAGGGAGCCTTGTACTAAACTCTGGAATCATAACTGATACACCAGCTCCATCTGTCTCTACACCAGCAAGCCTTGCAGTTTTAGCCTTATGAAATAACCTTATAACCTCTCTTTTAATGAACGGGTCTGAAGCATCCATACCAAGTTTGAACAACTGCATTGCTACTCCACCACCTCCTACGTCAAGGTCAAATCCTGTTATCCTGGCCTCCTCAACCATAGCCTGAACAATAGAAGTCCTTCTCCAGTCATTAAGACCTAGAGCATCTTCTCTAATCTTATATAAATGATTCTCTAAATTAGCATAAGACTTCCTAGAAGATGTAGCAAAATCTTTTGTATCATTTGCACTCATTCCAATTGCTAAGGCAGGTACAATCTTCGCAGGATGAAGTTTCTGTGCATTATAAACAACACCAATAGACGATACTGGTAATCTAAAGTTATTATCAGTATTAATAAGACCCATTGTTTTTTCAAAAATATTATTAGAATTAAGACCTTCTCTTGCTTTAATACCAGCTGGTAAAAGTGTACCATCAGCATCAATAGCAGCTAAATCATTAATAGTCCCTGAAAAAGACTTAGCAGCTGACTTACCCATAAGTATATCAACTCCCTTTTTATCTAAATGCTGAGCTATTCTAGGGTCATAAACAAAATGGGTCTTACCTATAAGTGTCTGACTCTGGGTAACACCCTCATGGAAGAAAGGATTTTTATTATGACTTATAATAGGTTTAACACCAGCAAATCCATCACCTATAAAGAACCCATTCATACCAAATATAAATTTAGCTGCATCTGTACTAAGATATGTTACACCATCAATAGCAGATACATCATTAGAAACCTTTGTAAGCTCTTCTAAACTCTGGTCTCTCCATGTAATAATATTTTCAAGCTCTTTAGCTAATGCATCTTTAGTAGCTGCTTTAACATCCTTTACTTTATCTTGTACTAACTTTGCTTTTGGTCCTGTTTGTACAAAATCCTTTAATTCTTCATATTTAATATGTTGTTCACGACCTTCAACCTGTAGAGTAAATCCTTTTTCATCCCTACCTATTACCTTATATTGTTTAGCTACACCTAATATAGGTCTTTTACCAGTAGATGGTAAATACTGAAGTACATCACCATCACTTATATCATGCTCACGTAAATAAGGACTTACATCTTTCTTCTTCTCAATATTCTTTAAAAAATCTTGTGCAATTTCGACTGCAGACTTGCTCCAATCAATATCATAACGCTCTGCTACATCTGTTCCTTCAAGATGAAACTTTCTGGTTAATTCATCAAAAGTTTTAACAGCCATTTCATTATAAATCATCTTAGTAATAGCTGTTGAGCTAAACAATGATTCTACATCTCCTATACCTTCATCACGTATTACAGATAAATCAAAGTTCCATCCCTTCTTCTCGAATTTCTTTAGAGCCTGCAAGAAAGCTCGATAATCTTGGTTCTTACCATCAGCTACAATCTCATGGTCTGATGCTACATCTCTTAGAATCTCCGCTACCTTAGTAGAAAGTCTTCCTGCGTTCTCCCCCTGTGCGGTCATAGAATACTTAAATAAATTAGATTGAGCAGCTCCCATTTCATCTTTTGAAGTAGCTACCATCATTTTATCAAAAGAAGATGTATTGGTACTGGAATAATACATATGCCTCATTATAAGCTGTACTTTATCTGGAGTTATATTACCATCCTGAAAGCTTTTAAGAACGTCTCCAAATAGATCATTAAAATTGTCTTTAGCTTTAGCATTAACTTCACTTTCTAGCCTTGATGACTCAGCATCATACCATTTTTTAACGGTCTTATTAAAACTATCCTTTTGAGCCATTATACCATTCATATCTACCATCATCTCTGAACCACCAGCGTCAACTACAACTACTACAAATTTAAATGGCCTACCTGCTAATTCTTCACTCTTAATTAACTCCTCAATAGACATACCTCCTTCAGAAGCCTTTCTCTCAAGCTTATTAAGAACTTCTGCACTTACCTCAGGAGAGATATTCTGTAAACCAAGTATCATACTCTCAAAATCAAACTCACCGCCAAGAGCAATATCTTTTAAATATCCATTTTCATCTATTGATGACCTTGATAGTCTGGTTATATATATAGAAGGTGTATCTGATAAAGAATGAAATTCACTTACAGTTTCTTGCCACCAGTCTATATATTCCTCAATTTTCCCCTTAGCCCCATGAGTTTCACCTTTTTTTAATTCTTTTGTTCTAGCATTATAACTAAATAAATCCTTTTTCTCAGTTGAAACAATAGTATGAAGAAGCTTAGGTAACTCCTCAGCTACAAAATCCTCTTTGGAATATATCTTCTTATCATTCTTATCCTTATAAGTAACAACAGATTCTATCATTTCATTAACTAGTTCTCTGATATTTTCTGTACCTCCATCAAGTATATCCTTTTCAAACGCAGATATTATTCTTTGCTTAAAGTCCTCACTAAATGATTTTGTTTTATTATCATAAAATACTCCTTCATATCTCCTAGCAATAGTGTCTGGACTGATACTGTACCTAGCCTTATTAAGAGCGGCATACATTTCTTGTTGCTCTTTTATCATAACCCTATTAATTTCTTCAATCTGTTCTTTGTCTAATGTAGACAAGGCTCCAGTAAATGTATCAGTAACTATCTGTTGAAAATCTTTAAATCTGCCCTCTTTTTCAAATCTTTTAATTAATTGATTTAATGGTATCCTTGAATCAGAATCTAAATTCATATTTTTTAATAAAGCCTGCTTCAATCTTTTAAAGGCAATAGTACTCTTTAATACATTTTCAGTCCCATAATTACTAATTAAATCACCTACTAACTTTACAGTCTTAGATTTGCTTTTAAAATTACCACTTGAATCAAGAATATTCTCAAGAGCCTCAACTGAGCTCATTAATTTTTCCTTAGAATCTAATACTTCAGCCACTTCCAATTTTCTAGCATCATCAGAATTACCTTCAGCCTCCAAAACATCTCTAGCTTCTAATACCTCTACCAGTTTCTCAACCTTTTCTTTTAAGCTATTTAATATACTTTTCTCAGTTGGATTAAGAGCTCCAGCGTTTTCTCTGCTTCTTATATGGTCTCGTAATGAATCTCTAACTCCAATTAACGCAGCAGTATTATCAAGCTCATTTCTTCTTATAATTTGCTCAAGCCCCTTTATGGGAGAAGCTAAATCAGCTTCCTTAATTACATTAATCACTCCCTCTAATTCACTTTTTGCTTGTTTCATGCTAACTTCAGATAGCTCTCTAGCTTCTATAATATACTTGCGAAAAGAAGAAGTATTAAGTATGCTCTTTATTTCAGGGTTTTCAAGCTCTTGAACAATATTTGTATCAGCAAAATAATCACCTTTGTCTCCAGTTTTAACAAACCCACTAAATTGCGACAATCTATTATATACGAGCTTTGTATAATCTTTTACTAATACATCAATTTCTTTCTTTGACAGTACACCTTCTTTAACAAGACCATGTCGAATAGTTGATGGGTCTGGAATAGTTAACATTATATTCCCATCAGTATCTACTCTTGGCTCTAAGAAAATCTTTGAATCAATACCATGCTGTATCAATGCAAAATCAGAATGTTGTAACTCTACTCTATCAATAGCCCTCTCAAATAAATATCTCTTAAATTTTGGAGTTAAGCTACCAGCTTTAACTACTCCTCCAAGTAAACCAGTTTGTCTTAAAGCTGTAGCAAGACCTTCACCTTGTCTTACAGAAATTGCTTTAGGTCTACCAGCATCAGAAGCTTGAATACGAGCTTTATTACCTAGTGGTGTATACCGTAATAATTGATGAGCCATTTCTAAAACTTGCATAATATCATCATGATGGTCTTTATCTTCATCCTTTCTTTCTTTCCATTGCTTTGGAGTCTTCTTCTCACCCCTTCTGAGAATTTCATCACCACTTGTAGCGTCCTCACCAGTATACATTCTCCAATCACTTGAAAACCTATCACCAAATATTTCTTTAATATAAGACCAAACTCTCATCTCATTATCAGTAAGACCTTCTTTATCTCCCGTAACAATCTTAGTAAGTCTCTCCATTACACGCCTTTCTTCAAGACCGTACATACTATTCCAAGTTATATTAAGCTCACCAAAATCTATCCGTACATTATTATTCTTACCAAATATCATTTCACCATATTTATCTTCATGGTCTCTAGTCATCTGCATTAAATTTTCATACCCTGACTTGCCATCAGGTCCAACATTATTTAAATCTTTAGCATTTATATTCATTTCATCGCCAACAGCAAAATCAACTTTACCTAATTCTTTTAATCTTTCTGCGATATCTTTATACTTCATAAGTTCACCTATATCACCTTCACTACCTTCAGCTACGCGAGGAAGATTTTTAAGTATACCAGTAGCTTCATCAATATAAGGCTTCTCAGCTCCTCCAAATTGACTAGCAACACTTAATAGATAAGACTGGAAAAAATCTGCATTATTCTTCAGAATCAGAGGGTCAAAATACTCAGAACGTAAAGTTCCCCATGTAGTATCACCTATCTTTTCACGGGATCCATCTTCTTTTACTTTATGTGTTTCTACCTCAGCAATTTCCCTTCTAAACTCTTTCCTATCAGCTTCAGTTAAGTGTTCAAAAAGACTCCTCTCTTCAATCTTATCTGTATTATTTCTTTCACCTTCTGGATTATTCATGATTCTATGAGCCTTAGATGCTCTCCAAATCTCATATGCTTCTACAATATTTACATCATCTACAGCATCTAATGTTGAATCATATTCACCCTCTGCAGCTCTTTTTTTAGCCTTCTGCATATACCTATCAGCAATACTGGCAACCTCTTTACCTATTCTTGTTTGTGAATAAGAACCACCAACAGTACCATCATATGAATCCCTCCAAGACTGTGAACTAAACATAAATTCTAAGTGTTCAGCATTATATCCTAAATCCTTTAATAATTGTAACTGTTCAAGGTACTCCTCTTTATAATGAACTTGATGTTGCCACTTACCTTTAGCATCTCTTGATAAAGGTTTCCTATGATGTGTAAAAAATGCTCCAGTTAACATATGTGATGATACTGACCACGGGTCCTTTTTTAAATGGTCTATAAATCCTTCACTAAGAAATCCTTGCCTTAACTGACCTCTCATCATAGCTTCTGTATCCATAGCACCTCCAAAATACAAGGCACCGCTTATCATTCTAGGTAATGACAATGAAAAATTCTTAGCCTGTTCACCAACAAATAGCTTTCTAAAATCTTTTCTAGCTACAGTATACCAATCTTCAAGACCTGCAATTAAATCATCTTTTTTTACATGCTTTGGAGCTCCTAATTCATCCCTTACACCCATTTTGGCATTCGATATATTACCTATTCTCCGACCAGGCATCTTATATCTTATATAATCATAGTATGTAGCAAGCTCAACCTTAGTCATATCCTTATACTTAGGCTTCTTCATAACACCAGCTATGTCCCTATAATTTTTAATTGACATCGCACCTTTAACACCACCAGGAATAGCTTCTATCAATGGTAATGCAGCTGCGAACAGTAAAGTACCTGTAGCAATTTCTCCCCATCCTTGAGGTTCATAATCAGGGTCAAGTGACCTATGTAACATTTCATCTGCAGTATTATAAACACCAAAACTCAATGTCATATCAGCAAATCTACCTGCATATCCAGAAAGCTTAGACCTAAACCTACCTGGGGTTGCTCCTCCAAGTTTAAAGCCTAGCCAAGCTCCTGTTGTATTTAAATGTTCTCCCTCTTTCAATCCAGTCATAAATGTTTTAGTGGTTCTATCTATAATACCAGGAGTAATCCCAGGAATATCAGCTAAATCTTTCTTTAATCCAGCCCTAACTGCTTCCTGTATGGCTTTTTGAGCTCTAGCACTCTCAGCCATTGTAGGATTATATGCAGAATCAACCCACTTCTTAGGTTTATCTTTACCGAATATCTTCTTAAAAAGACCTGTGTTCTTCATATTAGACTCAACAGCTTCGTCCATAGTCTTCTGTATTGATTTGTCTGCTGCTGTTCTTAACGCATCTTCAGCAGCTTCCTTACCAATGTAACGACCACTTGCCCCTGGAATAACATCAGACGCACGTACTTTTGAACCAATCCTAGCCATAGCGGCACCTGCCGCATCAGTAGACGCAGCTGCCTTTGCACCTCTTATAATCTTACCACTACCAGCATAATATCTAATAGGAGCACTAAGCACCTTACCTATACCCATCATTGGAGCTAAAAATCCAGCAGCTTCACCTACTATACCTCCAACCTTTTCCCATGTACCAGCCTCTTCTATATCAAATGGAGTCCACCCATCATAAACAGCTTTAGATATATAATCAGGAGCACCCATAAGAGCACTGTTAACTCCATGATATAATAATGATGGAACTGCCCACGCTGCATCTTCCCACATACCCAAAGAACCTTTGGTTTGTTTCGGGTCATCGTAATATGTGTTATCATTCCTGTTGGCAAGGGCAGGAGGAGAGTATGTTGTCTGCTTTCTTAAAGGAGCAGGAAGACCTGAAAGCTTTCGCTGTTCTTCTTCTTCCTTCTTTTTCTGTTTTATATATTCAGTAAGATATGTCATTAATCAGTAAACATACCCTTAAGCTGTGCATCATATTCCTTAGCACTTTCTAATCTGGATATTGCTCCCATAATATCTTCTGTATTTAAATCCTTCAGTGCTTCTCTCTGGTAATCCTGATAAAGTTTAAAACCTTTTTCAGCTCTATCTTCAGCATAACTTCTAGATGATTCATTTATTATATTATAGTCTATATACTTTCGACCACCAACTTTGGCTAAATCAATAAGCTCTTGTCTTTTCTCTCTATATAAATAATCTTTGAATGATTCTTCTGTAAATTTTACATCAGTATGAACAATACGACCAGTAGCCATCTGAGGTCCAGACATGCCTCCGTAAGCATAAAATTTAGGACCTTGCTCTTCCCATTTACTAGTAGCCAATGGTATAGGTAGCATCTTATCTAATCCTAACGCTACTTTATCTATTTCTTTTCCAGCTTTATCATAAATCTTTTTAAAATATTTCCCTCTCCCAGCCTCGCCTAGTGGCAATGTTCCAGTTGTATTTATACTTTTCAGTTCGCCTGGAGTTAAATCCTCTAATAATTTACTAAAAGCATCATCCATAGAAGCGTCATCAGCTAAATCATATAATGATTTTATTCTTGAAAACTCTTCCTGTTTTCTAATAATATCCTTTGTTTGCACCATCTCAAACTGTTTTCTTGAGTTCTCCATAGCTGATAATGTACCTTCAAACTTTGTCTTATCAACCTCATTCTTTGTTAATACTGGATTTTTAACAGTTTTATCATAATGTATATCAAGAAAAGCACCTTGAAGCAATGCCTTCATACTATCAGGCTCAAATCCTGTAGAATCAGATATACCTTGAGCTAACCTTGAAAAGACATTTTCCGTAGCTTCTTCCATTGATAGACCTACACCTACTTTACCTAAAATCCATTCATTGGTAATATCTATAAAATTATGAAATGGCTTATTAGGATAAGCCTTATTCCATTCTTCTATAATAAGCTTTTGTACCTCCTCAGTCTGAGGAGTATAATTATCTGGATAAACTATTCCAGTTTTTGATACGTGAGGGGTTGCCATACTATTTACTCATAAAATTATTAAATTCGTCTTTGTGATTTAATGTACTTCTAACATTAATACTTAAATACTTTTGTACAGAAGGTAACTTATAAAAATCTTCCATATATTCCCATGATGAGCCCCATAGCATCTTACCAAAACTATATCCAGGGACTAAAACCTTTTCAGATTCTTTCTTTAATAAAACTCTTGATGCACTACCTTTATCCATAGCATATATAAACGCTTGATTAGGGTTTGTATGAGCAGTAAAAGCTTCAGCTCCTCTTGTCACTAAGTGAGCCCATTGCTCTCTCCTTGTTTGTCCAGTATATTTATCTTTTTGATTCATCCATTCATCATTAAACGATACTTTGCCATCTGCATCAACAAGTATAGGTGAATTATCAGGAGTCCATAAACCAGCATCATAATTTTTCTGCATATTAAGTTCAACATCAGCTAAAAATTCATCTATTTTAGTCTCAACTAAAGCTGGTATAGCTGTCCCTTGAGTAGCAAATGCCTGGCTCCCTACCTTTTGAGTAGTAGGACTTGCCCATTGTTGGATAGCTACAAATTGTCGTGTTACTTCACCATTAGGACCTGTCTTTTCATCAAACCAATCTTTAACCTGTTCTTGGTACTTTGCTTGATGAACAGCCATATAAGCACTATTAAAGAAATGCATTCTCATATTAATCTTTTCTTCACTAACATCGCCTGCAACTAATTCCTTTTTATATTGGTCTCTTGCAACTTCATACTCAGCCTGTTCAAATACATTTTCCATATGACCTGATTGATGAGATACAAACTCAGCAGTCTTCTCAGTCATAGCCCTTGCAGCTGACTCCGATTGAGCTTGTAAGCTTCTTAAACGACCAACCTGTGTCTGTAAACCAGATTTTTTACCATATAATTTCTCCAAAGCATCATCTAATGTAGAGATTTTACTTTGGGTATAATTGGTTAATGAACCTTGTGGCTGTAAATATCCCTTAAACTTTTCCTTTGTTAACTCACCAAAAGCCTCTTCTAACTTACCCTTCTCTGATTCAAGTTTCGTAATCTCATCACTAACAATCTCTAAACTCTTAACATCAAGCTGATTTTGCCTTTCAAGCTTATAAGACATTTTAATCTCATCTATCCTGCTAGGTTCTAATATAGACTTAGCAGATTTTATAGCGTCTAATAAATCTTGGAAATCACCTATCTGAGCCATATTAATCCCACATCTCTACTTTAGTATCAGGAGTTACGCAATAACTTGTAAATCCTGAATCTCCTGCATCCCATCTTTCTAACATAGACTCAGGGTCTCTAGGAGTACGAAATGGATTACTTGCTTTACTGCCAAAATATGATGTACCAGTAGTATTTTTACCCCATTCATCATCTAATGGCAATACGGCTGACCTTGATGAAGTTATAGCTCCTCTTAATGATTGCTTCATAGATAGCTTCTCTTTATCCATAGTCCTTGACATCTCAGCCTTTTCCTGCTCACTAGTTAATGACAATCCTTCAGCTTTAACTCCAAAAGCTTCACCTTCACTTTGTCTTTTCTGTTCTAATGCCCTTCTCTGCTCACCTCCAACAGTAACCAACCCTGTAGCTCCAAGTTTAATATTTAAAGCCTCTGTCTCTTGTGCTCCTGCGACACCA